>OMEV01000452.1_pt1 | contig 29600 bp, 24 predicted proteins | sample 1645491 | NCBI WGS metagenome assembly OMEV01 (sample SAMEA103958122, study PRJEB25191) | human gut metagenome | biome: human-associated habitat [ENVO:00009003]; feature: intestine environment [ENVO:2100002]; material: feces | place: Germany | collected 2013/2015
CCCCAGATCTCACCTACCTTCATACCCTCGTAATAGTAATCATCGCCCAGTTTCTTTTCCGGGTTATTGTATTTATCAATCGTTGACTGGTAATCGGCGAGCGTGAAACGAACCTCGTAATTGAACGGTTTACTTGCCAACTGGAATTGATCCCGCCAAGAGACACTCAACTCAAAACCTTTTGTCGTAAGATCCGCATAGTTACCTTTCGGCACATCCGTACCGAACACCGCCGGCAATGACATACCCACCGTAAACATATCGGTTGTTTTCCGTTGATAGATATCGCCCGAGAATTGCAAACGGTTCGATAGGAAAGCAAAGTCCAGACCAAGGTTCAAGGTCGTAGATTTCTCCCAAGTCAAGCCCAACGGAATAACCGCCGGCTGGCCCGTATACTGCGGACGTATGCCATTCAACACCAAACTGGATTGCTTGATCTTAAATAACTCTTGGAATGAGTACGGATCAATATTACCATTACCCAAGGAACCATAAGAGGCACGTACCTTCAGATTCGAGAAGATTTCCTCGGGAACCTTCCAGAACGGCTCTTGCGAAACCCTCCAACCCGCAGAGACCGATGGGAAGAACGCATATTGAGAATCCGACGGGAATTTGGAAGAACCATCTAACCGACCATTCACTTCCAATAGATAACGATCATTAAAGACATAATTCAAACGGAAGAAACCTCCGGATATACGCCATTTGGAATAACCACCCTCGGTATTAATCGTTTGTCCCAAGGCCATATTCAAATCCTCGGCATCATCAAAGATCAATCCGTTTCTCAATACCTTTACATTCTTCATACGGGATTCCTCGTAGTTATATCCTACCATCGCCTTGAAATAATGCACTTCTTTAAAGGTATCCTCGTATTCTCCGTAAATATTGCTAGCCAGATAACTAGTCGTCTTATTCGTATTCTGGATATCATTCTTGGAAGAACCTACGTACTCAATCACACCCGGACGGCGGCTGAACGGCACCGGTACCCGGATCTGGGTTTGGTCGTTGTCATTGTTCTGGAACGTAAAATCACCTTTGATACGCAATTTATCCTTCAAGAAACTAGCCGTAGCGCTCACCGTATTCTTCAAGATCCTTTGCTCGGTATCGATACCATTCTTTCCGTACCAGAAATCACCAACCGTATAAGCGGCAGAGTGCGTCAAGGTACCATCCGGGTTAAACATCGGAGCCAAAATATGCCCCTCATCCGCGATATTACGCCAGATACCGCCACCTTCACCTACATTCAACGGATTATGATAAGTCATGCTGGAATACTCCAAATTGTCCTCCACCTTCAACCAATCAAATACCTGCACCGCTCCTTTCGCACGCATATTGAACAACTTATAGTCGTCCGTATTATATCGGAACAATCCATCTTGCCCATAATAACGGCCCGTTACATAGAAACTGGTCTTGCCGCTACTTCCGGACACGGAAATATTATGATCCGTAGCGAACGTAGATTTCTTATACAATTCCTTGTACCAATCCGTATTTCCATAATATACATAATCCCCATTCGGACCGATCTCTACCTCCGGTAATCCCGAGATGCCGGAACGACGCTCCAGTTCCTCCAGATACTCCTGAGAGAATTTCAAGGTCTTATTAATGTTCTGTGGAGTTTGGGAATAATCGTAATAAGCGCTCCACGCCTCATTAAAGTATTTAGCGTATGTATATCCATCGGTAACGACATCCGGTACCTTCGTCGGAGATTTCATCGTAAAATTACCCGAGTACGTCACGGAAGTCTTGTCCTTGGACGGATTCTTCGTCGAGATTAATACGACACCAAATGCGCCTCTCGCGCCGTAAATGGCAGCCGAAGCCGCATCCTTCAAGACAGATACACTGGCGATATCATTCGGGTTCAACATACTGGGATCACCCTCCACGCCATCGATCAATATCAAGGCGCTACCCTTTTGTCCGATAGAGGTCGTACCACGTATATTATATTCCGCCGTACGATTTGGTTTACCATCTGTCATCGAGATATTCAGATTAGGGATCGTACCTTGAAGCGCTTGGGTAACGTTTGAGATGGAACGGTTATCGAACACCTCACTCGTCACTTGTTCCACCGCACCCGTCAGATTCACCTTCTTCTGGGTACCGTAACCAACCACGACTACTTCATCCAATTTCTGGGTATCCTCACGGATCGTCACGGTCAGCTCGCTCTTCCCTTTAACAGCGATATCCTGAGGCATAAAACCGATATAAGAGACTTGCAAGATATCATTGTCCGAAGCCTCCACCGAGAAATTTCCATCCATGTCCGTTATGGTACCGTTCGTCGTACCTTTCACCACGACATTCGCCCCGATTACCGGATCACCCAAAGGATCTAGTATCGTACCGGTTATCTTGCGGGAAGGTTTACCGGCTGACGCACTTGCATTTTGTCTCGGAAACAAAGCGATCTGCTTACTGGTGATCTCAAAAGAGAGGTCCGTGGTCCTTAGCATTGAATTTAAGGCAGACTCTATAGGCTGATTCGAGACGTTCAAACTTACCTTTTGAGTCAAGTCTATCTTGTTACCGTCATAAAAGAACGTATAACCGCTAGCGACCTCAATCTCATGGATCGCCTCTTTCAACGGTAGGTTCGAAAATGAAACTGATATCTTCTTGTCGACGGCTTCAACAGCTAACAAACGTAAAGAAAAGAATAGAAGAAAGAATATCGCATACAAACAATTTCTTCCTTTCACAAATTGTCTTTTATTATTCATATATTTGCGAAGTATTTAAAGTTAACATCCTTACAGCTTTAGACAAACGGCCAAATTTGAACAAGCTGTAATTAGATTTTAATTTGGATTAGGGATTTGTCCCCGAAAGGCTTAAGTTACCGCTTAAGCCTTTTTTGTTGTCTTATGTCATTGGGATAATCTCATAGGCATTACTTTTTAGAAGGTTCAACATGCATTATTTGTACGTGATCATCCTCGTCGAACGTATAAGCGATCGGGTTTATGCGCGACATGATCCGTAAGATCACTTCCAGTGACTCATCCTTGATTGTGAACGTATAGGCTTGTGAATCCGGGATGGTAGGATCTACCTCGATCTTAACATTATACCATTTCTCCAGATAACGAGTTATGTACCGTAACGACTTCGCCTCAAACCGCACACTCTCGCTTGCCCAGAAAGACTCGTAAAACATATCGGCGGAGGTTATATTCAAGGTCTTATCCCTTTTATTCAAAGCGGCGATCTCCCCCGGATACAGATAAGCCTCCTTACCTCCGGCCTCCAAAGAGACTGAACCCCGGAAAAGGGTCACCCGAATGTTTTCTTCCTTTGGATAAGAGTTCACGTTAAAGCAGGTACCATGTACCTTTACTTTCACCTCCGAGGCCAAGACCACGAAAGGATGCCGGTTGTCTTTCGTCACGTCAAACAGGGCCTCGCCGTTCAAAGCCACTTCCCGGTTCTCCATGAAATCTGCCGCATACTCCAAGGTAGAACCGGAGTTCAACCAAACAACGCTGCTATCCGGCAATACGATCCTCGACTTACCGCTTAAAGCGGAATAAGACAACTTATTGGAATAAACGGCCCGGTCTCCTCCAGTATACAAGAAAGAGAAGGTCAACGAAATGATCAATAATATGGAAGCCGCGGCTACCGCCATACGGAATTTCCAGATAGAGACGACTTTAGGAGCCTTGTTCTCTTGGGACATACGACTTTCCAGTTGTTGCCAATAAAAAGCGGTATCCGGCGTATAGGATGAAGCCTCCTCCCGGATCTCTCTCCATAATCCCTCTAGTTCTTGATATAAATGAGCATTCCCTTCCCCTTGAAGCCATTCCTCGAACAACTTCTCACCTCTCTCATCTTGTTCATCCTTCAGACGAGATATAATTAATTGCCATGGTATATGTTTATTCATGAAGTGCCATTTTCTAGTGTGACACATCAAATGACGATAACCCTACATAGTTTTCATTATTTTTTTTAATCTTGTGGAAATAAAATCACCATAAGTAGTGATAGGCATCCCCCAAATAGGCCCGGATCTGTTTTAACGCTCTGGAAATATGCCCTTCCACGGCTTTAACGCTTATATTCATTTGCTCCGCTATCTCCTTATTTGAAAGGTTGTCCATACGGCTCTTATTGAATACATCACGGCATTTCGGGGGAAGGGAGAAAATAGCCTCATGAATCAGGCGTTGCAACTCTTGAGTTTCTAATGTCTCGTCATTCTCGAAACGTTCCAAAGAGGAAAAATCGTCCGTTGAGATAAAACGCTCGTTATCTCTTAGGTAATTCAAGGCCCTATTCCGTGCGGACTGGAATAGATAGGCTTTCAACGTGATCTGGATTTGTAAGGTCTCCCGTCTTTCCCAAAAGCTGGCAAAGATATCGACTACGATATCCTCGGCGGCTCCCGGTTTCTTCATATATAAATGTACGAAGCGGCATAAAGGAGTGAAATATAACTCAAACAGATGTTTAAAAGCCAGTCTATCACCAGCTTTTATCAGTTTTAGAATAAACAAATCGTCTATAGTTTTATCCATTATTCCATCTCCCTTAGCGTCAAGATATTTGCAAACATAGACATAAAAAATCAAATGGCAATAACTCGATAAACTTTAAATAGATTCATTCTACTTGATCGAGCCTCCTTGAGAGAATCGCATCTATTTGTAATATCCCGGTTATTTTCCCCAGATATATTTTGCTTTAATCCTAGTAAATACATATTTTTACTTCAAATTAAAATTTTAAGTTATGAGGATCACTTATCTTTTACTCTCTCTTGTACTTTGTCTCTGTCCGGTCATGCAGGCGCAAAATACGACGAATCAATTTATGACACAGGCACAAAGCAGCCTGGAAAAAAAAGACTACACCAAAGCTCGTTATCTTTTTTTACAAGCTTACAAGAGCTTATCCCAAAAAGGTGATTACAAACAAGCGATCGATGCCGGTACGCAGGCGGCTTATCTATATTATCGCGAGAATTATTACCAAGAGGCATTCGATCTTTGCCGCCAGATGAACCAATTCATCTTAACCGAGGAACAGAAGTTGCAGAAATCGCTCTATGAGCAACGCTTCCAAGTAACGAAAGAGCGGTTGGAAATGTATATTAAGCTAAAGAACGCCGCCCAAGCGCAAGTTCAACTCAATACATTAGATAATCTGGCCAGCCAAGCGGGCGATGAGAAGTTATCGAACAATTTATTATATACCCAAGCAGGTTATTATTATACGTTCGGGCAAAACGAGCAGGGGGATGCTGCTTTCCAGAAACTGATCAACCAGTATAAGGAGAAAAAAGAATATGAGAAGGTGAACGATTGCTACCGGAACCTGATCTCTATCGCTCGTAAGGCAAACAATGCCCCACTGATGGAACGTACCTACGACAAATACATCGTATGGACGGATTCCGTAAAAGCTCTTACGGCAGAGGATAAACTAGGGGCATTACAACAAAAATACGATCAGAGCCTACAGACAATACAGGAAAAAGACGATAAATTGTCTGTTAAGCAATATATGATTGTCGGACTTATCACATTCGTGGTAATCCTGATAGCCGCCTTGCTTTTCTTGGGATTCCTTCTATTACGCTTTATTGTGCTGAACAAGAAATTAAAGAAAATCATCCAGACGACAAACGAGCATAGCGAACAACAAGCCCAATTCATCCAAAACATATCGGTTCAGATGGAGCCTACCTTGAACAAGCTTAGCGCATCCGCCAAAGAATTACAGGCGGTAGCTCCGAAGCAGGCCGAGGATGTATGGACACGGGTAGAGGCTTTGAAACAGTTTACGGTTCATATCCAAGAGCTTTCCTCCTTGGAGAATACGTTGATGGAACCGTATGAGGTTAGTTCTTTTAATGTAGGAAACTTCAGTAAGAAAATCGTGGAGAAGGTTAAAGGGGATATTCAGCCGGAGGTCAATCTCGTAACAGACGTGCCCCAATTGGAGATTAAGACGAACGCCGAGCATCTGGAGCAAGTCTTATTGCATTTGTTAAAGAATGCCGCATTATATACTTCCAGCGGTAACATCCGTCTGGAATTTAAACGGAAAGGCGCTCATGTTTGCCAATTTATCATTACCGATAATGGTACAGGCATACCGGATGATCTAAAAGAGAACTTATTCAAGCCATTCAATGAGGCGAAGGATCTAGCGCAAGGCGATGGTTTGGGATTACCCATCTGCGCACTGATGGCTAGTAAATTAAACGGAACCCTATCTATCGATAAGGAATATAAGAAGGGATGCCGGTTCGTCTTGGTATTGCAGATATAAAATAGACTCACCGTGTTTGTCTTTTTACCGCGATGCGGATGCAGTGACGCTGCAATCCAGGTTGCAGTAACACTGCATCCACATCGCGGTATCACTGCAACCCGGGTTGCAGTAGCTTATTCCGGCAAATGCTTCCGTAAGAACTCAATCCAGTTACCAGAGGCGATACGGTTGATAGCATCGTCCGTAAAGCCACGGTATTGAAGGATCGGGAATATCTTTTGGAGATCGGCGATCGTTACTAGGTCATACGGGCATTGCTCCGTACCGAAAGCACCATCCAGATCACTGCCGATAGCCACATGGTTCGCGTTTCCAGCCAATTGGCAGACATGATCGATATTGTTCGCCATAATCTCCATACCACAGTTCATGCCTCTTGGAGTAGACTCGCCTCGCACCCAGTTCGGTACCATCATCCAAGCGTCTAGGGCGATACCGATCACGGCGCCACGCTCTATCAACGCCTTGATCATCTCGTCGCTAAACTGACGGTTGTGATCTACGAAGGCCCGACAGTTGTTATGGCTCGCCCAAATCGGTCCCTTATACAAATCCAACGCATCCCAGAAAGCCTCATCACATAAATGGGTCACGTCAAGAATCATACCCAAGCGATCCATGGTACGCAACAACTCTTTCCCCATGGCATTCAGATGACCGGTAGAATCCGTACCGTTGGCATACCTTCCGGGGCCGTAATGTGCCGGGCCAACCGCCCTCAAGCCATAAGCATACGCCCTTTCCACATGATTCACCGTGATGAACGAGTCGGCGCCCTCGATACTTAATACATAACCGATCGGCTTCTTGTCGGCGGGTTCACCGTCTTTCCAAAGAGCCAGATGCGCTTCCAAGGCCTTCTTATCCCGGATCATGACCATCTGGCCCTCCTCTTCCATCGCCTTATACCAAGCGAGTTGGCCTTGGGTCTGCGCCCAAGCTTGTTCCGGGGAATGCCAACCGGGAAGTGGATTATCCGGCCCTACATAGCGACCGATCTGGGTGGCGACTACTAACCCGACGTTTCCTTTACGCAGTTCCTCAAACGATATAGTGGCGTTTCCACGGTCGGGCTTATCGGTCATACCGATTTCTCTCCGATTGATTTCTTTTAGGGGTTCACGCAAATCCCGATTCCACTCCAAAGCGTTCATGCTAAGGTCGAGATGGGCGTCGATAATAAATGGCTTATTCATTTTATTAATTGAGAGTTGATAATTGATAATTTGATTACCGTTAATAGGTGATGCGGCGTGAACGGGCAATGATAGGCCATTCGCCGATCGCCTCACGATCCCGGATCACATAAGCCTTGTCGTATAAAGCGACCGTAGGACAAATATGAACGGGAATGCCATAGAATACGGAACCTAATGGATAGAGCCGACTGTCCGGGACTTCCAAGACCAGATGCTCCTCGCTCTGGGAGATAGGTTTCGCCTCCGGATGGTTCAAGAAAAACACACGGGGCAAAGGACTTTCCGAGGCTACCGCCTTGTAACCAAGATCTACGCAAACATGATGCTCATCCAGCACGGAAATGGCCCGAGTCATCAATAAGGCGGCTACCTTGAACGGCATATCCGGATAAGCGTTTCCATACCCCCAATCCCAGAACACAAACGTGCCGGGACTGCATTCGCAATCCTTCCGCTTCGCGTACATCGGGAATGTAGGAGTACCTCCCATCACCTTTACCAATGGATAGGCAAACTTGCGGGATATCTCCCGGAACACACGTTCGGTCAAGGCGTACGCTGCATCCGCGCCTTGGCAACGTACCGATAGCTCCGCGTCATGTATATGTCCGTCGTAGCCATGCAACCCGATAATCTGCAGAGACTTCAGCGGCAGAATGGCATCCACCAGCGCCTCCGCTCTCTCCGGGAGGACTCCGGTACGATTCATTCCCACGTTCAGATCGATAAAGACATCCAAGGTGATATTCCCGGCCTCGCAAAGAGCCGAGATCGCACGGGCATTCTCCGCTTGATCTACCAAGCAGGAGTAATGGGTGGCGGGATATGCCTTTATCAAATCTAATAAGCGGGAAATCTTCGGACCTACCGGCTGATAGGCTAATAATACATCTGGGGCATTCATATGCCCCAGCATCTCGGCCTCGGCAATCGTAGCGCACTTGAACTTCCGGATTCCGGCATCCAGCAGCATGCGGGATACCTCAGCCGCCTTATTCGTCTTCACGTGCGGACGAAGCCGGTTCGTATCGCCTATGATCCTCTTGGCCAACTCGATATTGCCGGAAATACGATCCGGATAGAACGCCAAGGCAGGCGAGTCTATCCGGTCTACATTACTTATGACGTACCAATCGCCCATGGCTTATTCGTATAATTCGAACAGAGCCTCTATCTCTACAGGAATATTATCGGGAAGAGAACCGAATCCTACGGCGCTACGGGTACCTACACCGTTATCCGGCCCCCATACGGCGGCGAACAACTCGCTACAGCCATTGATCACATAAGGATGCTTTCCGAAATCGGGCGTACAATTTACCATACCCAATACCTTGATCACTCTCTTTATCTTGTTGAAGCTACCAAGGTTCGCCTGGATGGTCGCCAACATGGTAAGTCCTACTTGCTGGGCGGCGAGTTTGCCTTCATCCATCGTCAAGTCCTTACCGATACGTCCGATGATCAAGGACTTATCATTCCGCACAGGCCCGTGACCGGAAAGATACAGGTATTTACCATCTATCACACAAGGCTTGTAAACTCCGGCCGGAGCCGGTGCGGGAGGTAAGGTCAACCCTAATTTCTCAAAATTCTCATCTGCGTTAATCATGCTCATAATTTCTTTCATTTATATGATTAGTAAAAAAATATATTGGTCTATTTCCTGACTCTTTCCGTTACCGGTTGATTCGTGGCGACAGAGATTCCTTGTAGCTCTACATACTCGACGCTTAAAGGATTCTTAGAGCTGGCTTTAACGTAGAGGGATTGGAGAATCGCCTGTTGGTTGTTGATCGTTATGTAGCATACATAGCGGGAATCACGTTTGGTAATCGTCAACTGGCGGGAGGGATAAGCGGTCAATGAGCACACACAAGCATTATCACTCGCCGAGATCAGTTTATACCCATAAGCCATTTTCCGTTGTATATAGCTCAAGCCATTGGTTTCCCCCGGATGCTTTTCCCGATTGACCCAATAAACGTTCAAGGGATCATGTGTATCCAGCTTACCATCCCTCAGATTCACATCGTAACAAACCAAGTTCTTATTCACGCTTCGTGCTATATGAAAAAGCCTCCCGACCGTTGGATAAGTACCTTCCTCCGGGTCCGCCGCAAACGAGGCGACGAAAGGGAAAAGCATAATAACGATACTAAGCAACCATCTCTTTCTCATTGCTCAATCATTCTTTTATTATACAATCATATTTAAGATCATTACCCCGATCAATCCTACAACCGACACGATCGTCTCCATGATAGACCATGAGCAGATCGTATCCTTTATGCTTAGGTTAAAATATTCCTTGAACATCCAGAAGCCGGAATCGTTGACATGCGAGAACATCAAGCTACCCGCTCCTAAAGATAAAACCATCAAGTTCGGGTTCGCACCCGTTTGCGTAACTAAAGGCATCACCACGCCCGCCGCCGTCAACGCCGCCACCGTAGCCGATCCCACGCACAAACGGATCACGGCAGAGATCAACCAACCCAAGATCAACGGATGAACGGGCAATTGCTCTAGGCTTGTCGCCAGCTCATTGCTTACCCCGCTATCCTCCATGATCTGCTTGAAGATACCGGAACCCGCGATGATCAAAAGGATCATAGAGATATCTTTCACGGCCTCCCCATAGACTGCCATAACCGACTTGATACTACGTCCCTGCCGGATGCCCAGCGTATATGTAGCGAACAACAAGGCGATCAGCATTACAATGGAAGGAGCACCAATAAAAGAGACTATCCCGCTCGCCATCTCGCCCATATCCTTAAAGCAATAAGGAATAACCGTCACGATAATCAGTAAAAAGACAGGCAACGTAGCGCTGATAAAACTATTCGCCTTGCCCGGCATGCTATATCTCCCGCTATCCTCTTTCTGCTCGAACAACGTGACCGGACCGGATTTTATATGTTTCAACCGACTGCCGAACACCGGCCCGGCGATAATGATAGCCGGAATCGCCAAACATAAACCGTAGATCAGCGTAAGGCCGATATTCGCGTTGAATTGTACCACCAAGGCTACCGGAGACGGATGCGGGGGCAGGAATCCATGCGTCACGGACAACGCCGCCAACATCGGCAACCCGATATAGACCGCCGGAAGCTTGTATTTATACACGATCGAGAAGATCAATGGCACCAACAACACAAATCCGATCCCATAAAATAACGGAATACCCACGACAAAGCCTGTCACCATCAGCCCCCATTGTATATGCTTAGTACCAAAAAGCGACACCATCACGGAAGCGATCTTCTGTGCCGCTCCGCTCTCGGCCACCAACTTGCCTAGCATAGCGCCTAATACGATAATCAACGTCAACCCACCCAAGATACTCCCGATACCGTTATTCACCGAGTCCGGCAGCTTCTCCAACGGAATACCCAAAGCGATGCCCGCCAAGATAGAGGAGATCAGAAACGCGATGAAAGCATCCACCTTAAAGTAGGATATCAAGACAATCAATAAGGCCAAACAAAGTACGACAATGATAAATGACATGTTTTTTCGCTGTATTAGTTTATAATCCGTAAACGGGATACAAAGAAAACATTTATTTCCGAACTACCCCTTTTTACGATAACTAATTACCGCTAACAGATTAAAAAAAACAGCAAATAGACAGACAATCACAAAATGTCCCCGTAAATCGGCAAAGCCGCTCCCCTTTAAATAGACCATACGCATCACATCCACGAAATAACGCACCGGGTTCGCCAGCGTGATCTTCTGCGCCCATTCCGGCATACTGCTGATCGGCGTGAACAATCCGCTTAGCAAGGCGAAAATGATCAAGAAGAAAAACGCCGTAAGCATCGCTTGTTGCTGCGTGGACGAGAAGGAGGAGATCGCCAAGCCAAATCCCGTAAAAGCGATCAAATATACGGCGGCGAACAAATAGATCACCCCGAAACTCCTCCGGCACCAAGCCGTAGATCAGCCAAGCGATAAGGATCGCCACCGTCAGCAGGACAAAGCCTATCACCCAGAAAGGGATCAGCTTCGACAGCAGGAACAGGGACTTGGGTACGGGCGAGACGTTTATCTGCTCGATCGTCCCTTTCTCCTTCTCGCTCACGATATTCAAGGCGGAGATCGATCCCCCGACAATCGTCAGCAAGAATACCATGATGCCGGGAACCATATAGATCTTGTAACTCAAGTGGGGATTGAACAGGTTAATCGAAGCCACTCCCCTGCCCGATCCCATAGAGGCGAAACCTTTCTCCCTATTGAAATCCTGTATAATCGAGGAGAGGTAGGAGCTACCCAAGCCGCCCTTAGTTCCGTTCACGGCGTTAGCGGCGATCATCACGTCCGCCCTGCCCTCCTTCCCCAAGTCCCGCTCGAAATCAGAGGGGATTTCCAGAATGATATCGGACTCATTGCTCTCCACCGAGGTCAGCGCCTCGTCGTAACGATCCGACCGGTCTGTCAGGCGGAAATATCCGGAGGATAGTACCTTATCTACCAATTGCATGGAGGTGACGGAATGATCGTTGTCCACGATGCTAAGGTTAATATTTCGCATCTCGAAATTAGCGGCGAAAGGCAAGATGATCAACTGCATGATCGGGATGATGAAGATAATCTTCGGCATGAACCGGTCCCGACGGATCTGCTTGAACTCTTTCTCTAACAAATATCGTAACATAGCTTATAATCGTATTTTAAAACGTTTCACACTCAAGAATACCAGCACGACCGCCATGAACGACAGTATCCCGATCTCCTTCAAGATCGACACGGCGGGAAGCCCCTTGATCATCACGTCCTTCACGGCGATGATATACCATTTGGCCGGAACGATATGGGAGAACCATTGCAGGATATCCGGCATATTCTCTATCGGGAACATCATGCCGCTCAACAACATGATCGGAAGCATCAAGGCGATACCGCTGATCAACATAGCCGCCTGCTGGGTATCGGCTACCGTGGAGATCAGCAGGCCCAGGCAGAGGGATACGATCGCGTACAGGATGGACACGGAAACCAGCAACAGCAGGCTGCCTTTTATCGGAACGTCCAGCAGGAAATAGGATAGTAGCAAGATCGTAGCGATATTCACCATACTCAGCAATAGGTATGGGATCGCCTTGGCTAGAATGATGTAGATGGGTTTCAGCGGGGAGACCAGCAGGACTTCCATCGTTCCCATCTCCTTCTCTTTCACGATGCCGATCGAGGTCATCATGGCGCATATAAGGATAAGGATCAAGCCCATCACGCCGGGAACGAAGTTGTAGGCGCCTTTCATTTGAGGGTTGTAGAGCAAAGTGGTAACCGGGGTCACGGCTTTACCCTCAACCGCCGACTCTCCTTTCAACTGCTCCGCAATGATCGCCGAGCAATAGGCGATTAGCTGCGTGGCCTCGTTCGGATCGGTAGCGTCCGCCAAGACTTGTACTTGGGCATCGGCCGTGGAAGCGTACCCGGGGGGGAAGACAACTATGACGTGTACCTTTCCTTGCCGAAACAAGGCCCCGGCATCCTCATAGCTATCGACGGTCGTATACAGCTCGAAGTACTCGCTGGCATTCAAGCGGTCTGCCATCTTCAGTGTCAGCTCATCCCGGCTTTGGTCGAAAATAGCGATCGGCACACGCTTGATCTCGGTCGTGATGGCATATCCGAACAAGATGATCAGGATGACGGGCATGAGCAAGAGGATCATTGTCGTGCGTGCGTCCCTGAAAATGTGATAGAACTCCTTTCTAACAAAGGATATGAATTGTTTCATCGTTTATTCTCCTCTCGTTGCTTTTCGAGCCAAGGCGTGGAAGACTTGGTTCATATTCGTTGTCTTAAAATCCCGCTTCAAGGCGGAGGGACTGTCTAACGCTTCGATCTTTCCGTCTACCATGATGGAGACACGGTTACAATACTCCGCCTCATCCATATAATGGGTGGTGACGAAGATCGTAATCCCCCGGGCGGCGGCCTCATAGATCAACTCCCAGAACTGGCGGCGGGTGACGGGATCGACGCCTCCGGTAGGCTCATCCAAGAAAACGATCTTGGGATCATGGATGATCGCCACGGAGAAGGATAGCTTCTGTTTCCACCCCAAGGGCAGGGAATCGACCAAGGTATTCCGCTCCTTTTCCAGCCCGAGGATATCCAGCAACTCATCCGTTTTCTGGGACAGCTGCCGTTTAGACAAGCCGTAGATACCGCCGAAGAGACGGATATTCTCCCATACCTTTAGATCGCCGTATAGGGAGAATTTCTGGCTCATGTATCCGATATTCCGTTTGATGGACTCGCTCTCCCGGTAGACATCGAAACCGGCTACCCGGGCCTCGCCGGATGTCGGGACCGACAGGCCGCAGAGCATACGCATGGCGGTGGTCTTCCCTGCCCCGTTTGCCCCGAGGAAGCCGAATATCTCGCCCGGCTCCACCTCGAAACTGATATGATCGACGGCGGTGAAGGTGCCGAAACGCTTGGTCAGTTGTTTTACTTCTATCGCTTTCATTTTTTATCCTTATTTCATAATTACAATGTCGCATTTTTCCGCGATTCAACCACGCACCCGACGCAAGGCCCCGCATTTCCCCGAGATTCGACCTCGCGCCCGACGCGAGCCCCGTATTTTTCCAAGATTCGACTTCGCACCCGACGCGAGGTCGAATCTTGGGGAAATGCGACACATCCCCTCTCTTACAAGGCCATGAAACAATCCTCAACGCTTGGCTCAAGGCGTTCGATGCTTACATCTGCGTAACCTTTGCCTTTCAGATATTCCTGTAATCGCCTCATGACATCCTCCCCATCCCTCCTCAACGTAAGATGATGAGCATCTCCAAAAGCGAAACACGAGTTTGTATCCGGGAACTCCCGCAAGTCTCCCAACAACTTATACATCGACGCGCATCGCACCGCGTATAGCCGCCTATCGAATGAGGTACGGATACCTACCGGCGTATCGATAGATAGGCATTCCCCAGAACGCACCAAAGCGATACGGTCGCAACGGGAGGCCTCATCCATATAAGGCGTAGAGACAAGTATCGTAATGCCTTGCCGTTTCAGACGATCCAGCATATCCCAGAACTCAGAGCGGGAGACAGGATCGACCCCCGTCGTAGGCTCATCCAAGAACAAGACATCCGGACGATGGATCAAGGCGCAACTCAAAGCCAGCTTCTGCTTCATACCACCGGACAGCTTCCCCGCCCGCCGATGCTTGAACGGCTCTATCTGACTATAGATATCCCGTACCAGATCGTAGTTCTCCTCGATCGTCGTATTGAAGACCGTAGCGAAGAAGTTCAAGTTCTCCTCTACTGTCAGGTCTTGGTAGAGCGAGAAGCGGCCGGGCATATATCCTACCCGCCGACGGATCTCCTTCAAGTCTTTCACCACGTCCAAGCCGCAGACAGAGGCGGTACCGCTATCGGCCAGCAACAACGTGGTCAGGATACGGAACAGGGTGGTCTTTCCCGCCCCATCCGGACCGATTAACCCGAACAACTCACCAGAGCCGATCTCCAGCGACAGATCCCGCAGGGCCTCGACATCGCCATAACGCTTGGTGATATGATTTATATGAATCTCATTATTCATATTTAATCTCCCCATATTGCCCGATCTTCAGATAACCATCGTTGCGGACGGCGATCTTGATGGCATATACCAAATTAGCCCGTTCGTCCTTCGTCTGGATACCTTTCGGGGTAAACTCGGATTTATCGGAGATCCACGTGATCGTACCGGGGTATTCCCGGCGATCATTCCCATAGTCGGCGAAGACCTTGAGAGATTGCCCTAGTTTCAGGTGGGATAACTGATCCGCCGTCACATAGGCGCGGAGATAAAGCAAGTCCGTATCGGCGATCTTGTAAAGCGGTTTGCCTGCCGCCGTCACCTCTCCCGGCTCGGCGTATTTCACCAATACCGTACCGGTCTGGGGATTGAGGATACGGCTTTTCATCAGTTGATCATCCAATTGCATGATCTGGTATTGCAGGCCTTCCGCCTCGGCGTCGGCACCTCCCGTCGTCTTGCTTAAGGAGGAGTATTGGGCATCCAGTTGTTTCTGAAGATATTTGATGTTATTCACGATATCGTCCAGTTGCTTTTGGTTACCCGCTTTCGCACGCACCAAGTTTTCCTGTCGCTGTTGCTCGGTCTTAGCCGTGGCGATTTGTTGTTCCAAGACAGCGATCTGCTTACGGATATCCGGCTTGCGAATATCTACCGAGCGAAGGCTGGCAGAGAGTTGCATCTTCCGCAGAAAAAGCTGGGTGCTATCCACGTAACCCACGATGGCGCCGGCATCCAAGCGATCGCCCTCCTCGATATTCAGTTCCATGATCTTACCGTTGGCTTCCGAAGATACCAATATCTCGGTTGCCTCAAAGGTGCCGGAAGCGTCAAAATCATTGTCTGTATTACCGCAAGCCGTCCATAGAAGGCTGCATAAGCTGATAAAAATCAAATGTCTCATAAATTAATTGTATTTGTCATACTCTATTTAATTCGTTGTATACATATAATTATAAATGGTCATCAAGCGCTGTACACGGTGCGCTGCGGCGGTTTGCCGGGCCATGTCCTCGGCGTTGATCTCCCGGATCAGGTCCGTGACGGAAATCACGCCATTCTCCAGCTTCACCTCCGCTGCCTGCTTGATGCTTGTTCTCAGACGGATGATATCGTCATCGGCACGCATCAAGTCCGTCATTTTCTTTATCTCTGTGTTTTGTTGCAAAAGTTGCAGGCGGGTATTGAACAAGAAGGTCTCCCGCTGCACATCGATCTGGCGACGGCTTACCTCGATCTTCCTCCGGTCGTTCTTCAGCGTGTACAACTTCCCCAGATTCCAAGAAAGACGGACACCGGCCACATAATACGGCTCGAAACTATCCTCCAGCATGTTCAAGCCCGGCCGCCCGTAACCACCTTGTACGAAAGCTCCGATACGAGGCATCAAGCCCGCCGTTACCTGCTTGTTTTGCGTCTCGATCCATTCGCTCTTAGCATCCAAGGCCCGTAATTCCGGACGGTTGATTTGCGTGGACAATGAACGCTCGGGTGACTCCGGAGTCTTCAAGACGACTTGATCCGTCAGTGGTTTATTGATAAAGGTCGCCAACATCTGCCGATATACCGTACGAGACGCTTTTAGCTCAATCTCATTTTGGCGGGCATTCAGCAGTTCCACTTCCATACTTTCCAGATCCGATTGATTCGCCACGCCATTCTCCATCATCGCCTCGATACGCTCGATATTGACCTGCAACTCCTTTTGGAGCAAAGCGTTCTGACGTATCAACTCGTCTTGCAGCAGGCAACCGAAGTAGATTTGATTCACCCGGTCGTTCAGCGCATACAACTCACTTTCCAATTGCTCCCGGTTGGCGATCGCCTCGGCACGAGTCAAGGCACGGGCCGAACGGGTGCTACCGCCGTCCCAAATCGTCTGGTCCACCTGCGCCACGACTTGATACTGATCCTTGCTCAAGCTAGGGATCTCAAAGCCGGGAAGAAGCGAGGAGATCTTATCGCCATCCAAAGGCAACTTCGTCACGTCGCTCTGATAGCTTGCCTTACCGCTTACCGAGAGCTGGGGAAGCCAAGCCTTGCCCACATTGCTCAAGCTATAACGCTCCGTCTGATCGATCAAACCCATTTGATGAATCTGTGGATAATTCGCCCTCGCCCATTCGTAACATTGGGTGATCGTGACCGATTCCTGTCCGCTAACCCTTCCGGTATAACCCAACAGGCTAATTAACAATAATACATATACACCTCTCATATACTCTATGATATGTTTATTAAATTGAACAAATCCATCATCTGGCATCCGGGACCATCAGCTGTGTTATTACCTCGACGATCAAATCCCTGCGCCTATCCATATATTCCTCAAACCGACCCATATCGTTATCCAAAAAAGCCGCCGCTAGTGGCTTGCGGATCAACAACGGGAAGACCACTAGGCTCACCAAGGTCGAAACTAAATCTATGACCGGCATCTTCCGTAGAAGCCCCTTGTCCATCTCCTCCTCTATCTGACGACGAAGACGCAAGATGGGCTGTATTTTTTTCGGATCTTTCAGCACGGTCTGGAATAAACGTTCCGGATCTCTGTTTAACTCGCCCACCACAAAATTCGGGAACATCGGGTTCGCACGAACAATTCCCATATACAGATCAACGATCACCGGCATTTTCTCCAGCATCGTACTCTTCTCATCCAAAACCCGATCGATGTTCGGCAACAATGAAGAAAGCAATTGCCCGAAAATAGCGTCGAACAGAATCTCTTTCGTCCTATAATAATAATGTAAGGCCGTCCTGCCAATACCCACTTCTGCCGCCACGTCACTCATAGTAGCCGCCTCGTACCCCTTTCGGACAAACACTCGCTTCGCCGCTTCTATGATGCGAGGCTCCATCTCATTCATATCTTTCGCTTCCATAATAAAATGTTATTTTTTGTTTTGTCACCATTGTTTGTCATTATTGTTTGACACATGCGTCAAAAGTAGTATAAAAAAATTACATAGCAAGTAAAACCTAAGTTTTCTTGCTATGTAATCCTTCTTTTTTTCATTCGAGAGGAAATACGATTCCTTTCGAGAGGAAGGCGGATTCCCTTCGAACCCGCCTTTCATTTCTATCGGAAGTAATTATTGGATCGTGCGAGCCTCAACTCCTTCGGTCGTAATCTCCACGGGATTGATCAATCCCTCCTCGTTGAACGTCATCTTCTCGATACAAGTCTCCCGGTGGTCACGTGTCTTGACCCCGGCCGGCCGGCGATGGTACACGATGTAGTAATCTTCCGAATTCGGCACATGCATGATCGAGTGGTGACCCGCTCCGTTTGCCATATCGAAATTTTGCCGCAAGACCTCCCCAATACGATTGAACGGGCCAAAAGGAGAATCGGAGATGGCGTAAGCGACCTTGTAATCCGGTCCGGTCCAGCCACCCTCACTCCACATGAAGTAATATTTACCATTCTTCTTAAACATAAACGGGCCTTCCACGTAATCCTTGGGAGTTACCTCTTTATAAATCGTTCCGTCCTCAAACGGTATAAGTCCGGTAAAGTCTTTATTCAAGCGTACCATGTTGCAGTGCTTCCAACCACCGTAATACATATAATACTCATCATTGTCAGCGTCGTGGAAAACAAACTGGTCGATCGGCTGCGCCCCATTCACGATCTCGTTGATCAGCGGCTTACCCAGCAAATCCTTATAAGGCCCTTCCGGACGATCGCTCACGGCAACACCGATACCTCCGATCTCTCCCTCGTGCACGTCATTCGCCCCAAAGAAAAGATAATACTTACCGTCCTTGTTGATTACTGAAGGAGCCCACATAGCGATCTTCGCCCATTTCACCTCTGCCGTATCCAAGATAGCGGTATGCTTGGTCCAATTCACCAAATCCTTGGAAGAGAAGCAATCGAAGAAGGTTTGCTTCTCATATAAATCACTCGTAGTCGGGTAAATCCAATAATTCCCTCCGGATCGGCGTACCAACCCTCGAATACAGGATTACCACTCTTCGCTACCTCTTCGCTTGGAGCCTGTTTAGGGCCCCCGCAGGACATCAAGGCACCGGCCATCAATACCGTGTAAAACAGGCTTTTCTTTCCGTTTATCATCAATAGTAGATTATTTATTAGTAAATCAAATAGTATCTTTTAATTATTCGAGTTCTCCATGTTCTTCGCCAAACCACCTTCCGAGGTCTCCTTATAAAGACTGGGCAAATCATTACCAGTCTGGCGCATCACCTCAACCACCTGATCAAAACTTACCCGGTGTTTTCCGTCGGAGAAGTTCGAGAACGTATTCGCGTCAAGTGCACGGGCGGCGGCAAAAGCGTTTCGCTCGATACAAGGGATTTGTACCAAGCCACAAACAGGATCGCAAGTCAATCCCAAGTGATGCTCCAATCCCATCTCGGCGGCATACTCGATCTGCGCGGGCGTACCACCAAACAACTGACTGGCGGCAGCGGCAGCCATAGCGCAAGCCACGCCAACCTCACCTTGGCAACCTACCTCTGCCCCCGATACGGAGGCATTCGTACGCACCACATTTCCAAACAAGCCTGCCGTAGCCAACGCGCGCAATATACGGGAATCACGGAACTCACGCGTCTCCTTCAAGTGATAAAGGACCGCAGGCATTACACCGCAAGAACCACAAGTCGGAGCGGTCACGATCTTCCCACCGCACGCATTCTCCTCAGACACCGCCAAGGCATAGGCATACACCATTCCCCGGCTCTTGATACTGCTGCCATAACCTTTCGCACGGATCATATAATCGGAAGCCTTACGACGAATGCCCAAACCTCCCGGCAAGATACCTTCCGCTTCCAGACCACGACGAACCGCATCCTGCATCACTTCCCATACCTCAGCCAGATAATCCCAGATAGAAGGGCCTTCGTGCTGCTCGACATATTCCCAATAGGAATGGCCAGTCTTCTCACACCAAGCCTGTATCTCCTTGATCGTATGCATATCGTATACTTGCTCCGTCCTCAACTCATTGAAAGACTCGTTCGCCAAGGTTCCCCCGCCGATACTATATACGGTCCACGTATCCAGCTCCTCGCCACTCTCATTATACGACTCGAACAACATCCCGTTCGGGTGGAACGGCAAGAAAGTCTTGGGTTCCCAAGTAATATTTGTCTTCGCGACCGGCTGTAATACCTCAAGAATAGCCGCGTCCGTCATATGGCCTTTTCCCGTAGCCGCCAGACTACCATATAAGGTTACGTTAAAACGAACAGCGCCCCGGTTACGTTCCAAGAACATTTGTGCCGCACGCATCGGCCCCATAGTATGACTACTTGAAGGGCCATGACCCATCCGGTATATTTGTTTGATTGATTCCATCTTTCTTCGATCTAAGTTTTCTTGTTTCTATACTTTAAGGAAAATATTATGTTTATAAAACGCATACAAAAGTACATAAATTACCGATACATTGCACATGGCAATGAGCACCGGATAATAATTTCCTAAATATTGCTGGGTTCCGAAAAACAAGGATTCGCCGATACACCTAAAACTTACCACGTTAGTAAGCATATAAGCCAGTATTGAATTCATGCCGTACACTTTCAGCCAAGTCGTATACTTTCGATGCCCTTTATAGTCGATCCAATAATAGAACAACCCCATAAGCAAGAAACAGTACCCACTGCTCACCAATACCATCGAACTAGTCCACAGTTTCTTAATAACGGGAAGCTCGATACCCCAAAGCCATCCGGCGATAACCATACCCAGACCAATACCGAATAACATCCGTAATTTGAGCCGCTCGGAATATAATTTGTTCTTTAGGATATATCCGGCGAACAACCCGGTCAACACGGTTACCCCGAAATTCAAGCTGCTCAGTATCCATGTATAACGATACCAAGTAGCGAATATCACCTCCCCGTTCTCCACCGTCGCCCCATCCCGGAAACGTCCCAGTACGGTGCGATCGATCCATTCGGCCAAATTACTATCCGGTGTGTACGAACCTCCCCCATAGTTACCGACCGTAATAAACTCCATCGCTCCCCAAAAGATTAATAAAAGAGCCGCCGCTATACCGATCTGTACCCGTATCCTTACATACAAGAATAACAAGGAAGCAATCAAATACCCCATAGCGATCGACTGCAAAGTATTTGAATACAAATAAACCCGGTCCGGGTCCAAAGCCAATAAATTACCTTGGCACATCATACCGAAGACCCAAAGCAGTAGCACCCGTTTCCCGATCCGCCGATATACCGCCATCTTATCGGGCATATCCTTATAACGAGACAAAGAGAAAGGCATGGAAACTCCCGCCATGAATAAGAATAAGGGCATCACGAGATCCCACGTAGAAAATCCCTCCCATTCCACATGCGAGAATCCCCACATAAAAGAATTAAACCAAGGCATATCAATCGCATGGGCCAGCGGATGCAACACCATCTCCAACACCACTAAGCAAAAAAGGTCGAAGCCACGGAGTACGTCCAATGACTCCAACCGATTTAATTTCTTCTTCTCCATCCGTCTATTATACTTTCAAGAAAATACGTTGGCGATATAAGAAATACAAGAATCCCCAACAAACAGCGATATATGCGATAGCGCTAACCAAAGGCTGGGCGGTCTCGGGCATCAATTTCGCCAACCCTCCGAATATAGCCTCGGAAGTATAGGAGAAACGGATGAAACGCTGTGCCAAATAGATCGTAATAGAGTTCATGCCGATCACGGTAAAAAACAAGGTCCATTTACGCCACCCCAATACATCTATGATATAGAAGAACAAAGCAAACATCCAAACGGAATAAGCACCTACCACACAGACAAAAGAGCTTGTCCATAGCTTCTTATTGATAGGGAAGACCAAGCTCCATAACAAGCCGACGATCAACAATACAGCTCCCGCTCCTACTAAACAAAGCACTTTATTTCGGTCGGTCAGCCCCTCTTTCCGTAACTTAATCCATTCACCAGTGAACATACCCAACATTGCCGTGGCAATCGCAGGGACGGTGGAGAATAAACCCTCCGGATCAAAAACAGTCTCGTGCAAACGTCCGGGAAGAAACAGGCGGTCAATATACCCTACCAAGTTTCCCTCGAGCGTGAATGGCCCCGCTCCACCGGCGTCCGGCACAGGCACAAAAGCCATCGCCAGCCAATAGCCAACCAAAATAAGAACCGTTATCCCCGCACGCACTTTCCAACCGAAACGGACAAACAACAAGGCTGCGAACATCCATCCCAACCCGATACGCGCCAGCACGCTCGCACAACGCAGGTGGTCAAATTCGAACGACAATAGCCCGTTATATACCAATCCCAAGAAAACCAAGGTAATCCCCCGACGGACGATCTTCTTATAAATCGCCCCTTCCGTCATACCTTTTCCTCGTTGCTTCTCTAGTGAGAACGGAAACGAGATACCCGCAATAAAGAGGAACAATGGGAAGATCGTGTCGTGATGCGCCAATCCGTTCCATTCCACATGTTCCATCTGCCCGGCTATCGCCTGAAAAAAAGGATTCGGAAACAATGTCGCCAAAGCGACAAATAAAGAAGCACCGCCCATAATAAAGAGCATGTCAAAACCCCTAAGGGCATCCAATGATTGCAACCGCTGGGGTTGTTGTTTTTGTTTTTCCATATAATCTATTTACATTTAAAGTCAACACAAATATAGGTAAACTCGCCCACATACGGATGGGATTTAACATAAAGACACCCCTAATCTTTCCCCTCGCATTCCTAATTCCGGTGTTAGATTATCGACCAACTCCGCATGGGTAATCCCGCAAAGGGTCGCATAGTCATAGTCTAAACTTATATCATTGAGTTGGTTCAAATCACTGAAATACAATACCGGATAAACATTCCAATCCTGCTCTAGCTGATCGATAGCCAATCCTTTAAACAGTTCTTTTTTCCCTTGGAAATAGGCTTCTAACGTAGATATCAATAAACTTTTCCCAAAACGGCGAGGACGACTCAGAAAGTAAGGCTTACCTTTCGTCACCAATTGGTAAATCAAGGCAGTCTTATCCACATATAAATAGTTCTCATTCCGAATATTTTCGAAACTCTGTATTCCTATCGGTAATTTACGCATAGTCGTCATAACCTTTTTTCTTACCACACCTGTTGTTGAACAAAGATAGAACTTTTTTCCGGAACAAGTCTCCGATTATAGTTTTCATTCTATGAAATACTCAATTTTTTCTACACTAATAGAGGGCGATATTTTACTTTCCATAAGCTGGAAGTAGAATATCGCCCTCTATTTTACAAGACAGTTTGTCTATGAGTAAGCACTAGATCTAAGGCATACAAATATTTCACTGAGTAAGATCACCTCATAGCCTTAGCAAAAGCTCTAATCGCATAATGAATAAAATAATAAACAGCCTTATACACCGGCAAATCCATCTCATTTCTCAAAATGTTCCACTGCCAACGCATGGCTTTTAATTTATTCGAAGAGACCGAATGGTCACTAACTCGGTAAAGAGCCGTCACCGTATTTGTGTTCTGCGCTTTATACCCTTGCTTTAAGATAGAAAGCCAACATACATAATCCTCATGCCCAATTTCCTTGAAAAATATCTTTCCCGTCAAGGCTGAATCATACATGGCTGTCAAGCATCCTATACAATTCCCTTTCAACAACAAACGATAATCAACCTCACAAGGAGCTATTACCTCACGCCCGCATCGCTCTCCGCCTAGACTTACTTTCTCATAGTTAGAGAAAACAATAGCGACCTCGGATTTCTCGAAGACTTTTAACTGATCGCTTAGCTTATTCGGTAACCATATATCATCGCTATCCAAGAAAGCAATATACCGTCCTTTCGCTTCCTTTATTCCCATATTACGGGGTAACGTAGGCGAACCGGATGGTTTATCCGTCCGTAAATATCGAATACGGGAATCTATTCTCGCATACTTTTGAATGATTGAGAGTGAATCATCACTAGAACAATCATCCACAATAATCATCTCCCAATCCCCAAACGATTGAGCCAATACGGACTCAATCGCTTGGGATATAAAAGGAGCCGCATTATAACACGGGGTTATAATGGATACAAGAGGCAACACGTTAAATACAAATGATTATTTAAATAAATAACGTTTCAACTTAGCGAATGCCTTAAGCGAACGTTTCAAGTCTGAAGGATTACGCAAACCGACTCTCAGCCTGTGTAAAATGTAACTGGCACGTAAATAATATTTCTTCCGTGCCCTATTACAGAAATCAACCATTTCCCCTGCGGAAAGATCCGGTAAAGACAATACGGTGTTATGTGTACCATCCGGCAAACAATACTTCTCATAATCCGTCTCTATATAGTTATTTTCCCTCGCCCACTGATAAGCCTCCGTACCGGGATAAGGTATCAACGGGAAAAACTGGGCGGTATCCGTATTCAACCTTAACGCTAACCGAAGAGTCTCTTCCATGGTTTCCCGGGTTTCGCCTTGGTTACCGACCATATAACAAGCATGTATTAACAAACCCGCCTTTTTAGCGTTGGCAACATACTGATAGAAATATTCCACCTTCGTTCCTTTCTTGATGTTATCCAATATCTGTTGGCTACCACTCTCTATACCCGGAATAATCAAACGACATCCGGCCTTTTTCATAGCCAACATCGTTTCCAAATCAAGGTCTACACGAGCATTACATAACCATTTCAGCCGTTTATTCAATTTCTTTTCCACTAACAAACGACAAATGTCCAATACTCGCTTCTTATTGGCTGTAAATGTATCATCTTCGATTACTACCTCTTTCACATCTGGGAAATTAGCGGCAATGTATTCGAACTCGGCCACCACATTCTCTGCGGATCGTGCCCGAAAAGCATGCCCATGCATCGTTTGCGGATAGACACAGAAATTACAACGAAAGGGACATCCACGCCCGGTAAATATCTGGATAGAGGGATATGTGGCAGCAGCGAAAAAGTAATCCCTCTCATTTAAATGTTCCTTGATAAATTGTGAGGCAAAAGGAAGATCATCCAAATTCTTCATCGGTGGCATAGGCGCGGTTCGTACAAACTCCTTCCCGTCCCAAAAACAAAGCCCTCGAACCTCCCGCAGATCCTTTCCTGCGTCCAGAACATTCGCTAGCTCATTCACGATACAATCATATTCTCCAATAGCGACCGCATCCACCGCATCCGAATAACCCAACGTCTCTTCTGCGCAAGCCGAAGGATGAGTCCCCACAAGCACGACAAACGAGTGAGGATACAATGCCTTCAGCTTCCCGGCAAAAGCAACGTCACTTTTAATGGAAGGCGTACTTGTATCTAAAACAAACAATGAATGCTCATTATCCGTCTTCCGAATAATGTTTAAAGACTGTTCCTCATTTAACTGTTTAGCTGGAGCATCCAAAAAAGAGACATTATGTCCCTGTTTGCTTGAATACAAAGCCGCATAAATCAGCCATAGAGGATAATATAAAGCCCCACTTTTCGTAATTGCTGGACTACGGGACTCACGAGAGAATTTTCCATACTCAGCCTTGAATGGAGGATTGATGAAATAGATGTTCATATAGATTTTCTTTTATAAGATTTTCCGTATAAAAACAATTCAAGAATAGGAGATATAGAGACTATGTTCTTAATCCATATAGAAGCATAGCTAATAAATAAAGAGAATATAAACAAAAACAAAAAACAAGGTATATTGTCCACCGATGACAACGTAATATAGTCCGTAATCACCAATAAAAACGCAAAAGGTCCGTTATGGGTCACATAAATAGATAAAGACTCACGCCCGAAATATTGGAACATATTATCTACCTGTCTATTCCAAGAAATATGGTGAACAATAAAGAACAAAGAAAAGATAGCGAATAACGACAACACAATCTTCATCAATTGGTTAAACATCGAGGACATATCATATACAAAAGAAGGGATCAGCAGGAAAAACATAACGAACGAAAACGTAAAAAACTTCTTATTATTCAGAATAAGACTCCTCAAATTCGTTTGTTTACACACGATAGACCCTAAAAAATAAAACATAAAATAATTAAATACAGATCGTATTCCTTCCGAGTAAATCGCATCCTTATACAGTAACATATACAACAAAATAACAAGTATAAATAAGAACAATAAAATTACTAAATCTACAAAAATAGACTTAGCATTTATTTGTTTATCGACCCATCTATAGACAAAAAAAAGAATAGAGAGAATGAACAGAGTAGCAAAGAACCACAATCCCCCTCCCCATGTTTTCACAAAGTTCAATACACAATCTATAAAGCTTTGATCTATCATTGTCCTTAAGAAAAAGAAAGGGATAACAACTCCCCAAGTAACCATGGGAAGTAACAATGTCCTCAACTTCTTTATTAGAAAAGAAATGGTTTCATTCCATCCAAAGCGTTCTATTCGAAATGTCATCTGAGCGACATACCCACTAATGAACATAAAAAGAGGCATGTGGAATGAATAAATAAAACGCCAAAGAAAACTATCCTCGCAATTGTTATACCCTATGACATGACCTAGTACAACAAGTAAGATTGCAATTCCTTTAAGTTGATCGATGTAAGATATTCTAAGATCGTTCATTTCTAGTAAAAAATTAGTTTATTATAAATGGTATATATTTACTAAACATGAAACGATCAACATATTCACTATACTTATCAATCCACATTTCTCTTGCATTTTTACTACATAAATCTATTCGCTCCTGAAGATCAAAACAAATAAAAAAAGACTCCAAATCCCTTAAACTTTCTCCTATGACAAACCCAGTTCTTCCCTTCTCTGTCTTATTTCCAACCAATGTCCCTTCTGTTGTTAATATTGGTTTTCCAAGAAATAGCCCTTCGTAATATTTATTAGGAGCTGCATACACGTTATTTAAAACAGTTTTTTCATATAAAGCGACAATTATATCTGAATTCGCCATTATTTCTAATCCTTTTTCATATGAAACCGTACCAAAATAATGAATATTAGAGACACAATCACTATACTCCTTCACCAATTTATCCATAATTCCAAATCCTGCAATATTAAGTTCTAATGAAGAATTATTTTTCACACATTCCAACAGTTTATCAATACCTCGATCCGCAGGCATAGTACCAACATAAGACAATATGACTTTATCCGACATATTTTGTTTATTAGGTAAGTTTTGATTTAGACTCGTAAAAAGAGTTGGTATATTAGGAAGAACCCATAAATTATGAGGTATATAGTTTAATTGTTCCGTTCTTTCTTCTTCACAAATTATAGTAATATCTGAATGCTTAAGAAAAAATCTCTCAAACGTCAATATTATTGTTTTTATTAGCCGATTATTAAAATGCCTTGAATCAACAAACCAATCAAAGATATCATATATAACTTTTTTTCCAAAAAACAACTTCAATATAATTGCAGGTAGGATTGTATCAAAATCACAAGCATGAATGACCTTGTACGATTTTTTATTTCTTAACAGATAACAAAATATATACCAGTTAAATCCTAATATTCCAAACGCATTTTTTAAACCTGTACCATACTTTGACTTTCTTTGATAATATGAGTGAATATGGTCATTTTTCAACTTACAACTTCTATCCCAACAAACTATTCTATAATTTATATTGTTAGCATATAAATAATCGCAATACTTTTGCACTCTAGGGTCAGGATTACAATCTAAACTTCTCAAAAAAACAATCATTTCAAATATTCTAACAAGATTTTCACAATTCTATGACTAGCCACTCCATCTCCATATGGATTTACCGTACGACTCATCGACTCATATTTTTCATTATCACACAGAAGATCAGAAACTGCAGAAATAATTTTATCACAATCGGTACCAACAAGTCGCACAGTTCCTGCTGAAACAGCTTCCGGTCGTTCCGTTGTATCTCGCATCACCAATACAGGTTTTCCAAGTCCAGGAGCCTCTTCTTGAACGCCGCCACTATCCGTCAATACAAGTGTTGATTTCTCCATTAAGTAAACAAATGACAAATATTCCAATGGTTCTATAAAAAACATATTATTCAAGTTGGATAAATCATCTCCAAATACCTCATGAATAGGTTTGCGAACATTAGGATTTAAGTGCATCGGATAAATAAAATCAATATCAGAATACTTTTGTGTCAATTCTTTTATTGCCTTAGATATACGAATAAAACCATCACCAAAATTCTCTCGTCGATGCCCTGTTATAAGTACCATTTTTTTCCCATCCAATAAGCGATTAACATCATACCCTCTTTCTCTTAAGACCTCTTTCTGCATTGCTTCCATAATCTTATCGGTCTTCATCTTTCGAACTACTTGAAGCAAAGCATCTATCACTGTATTACCGGTAACCCATATCAGATCAGGATTTACATTTTCCCTCATTAAGTTTTGTTTACCCAATAAAGTTGGTGCAAAATGATAAGTAGCAATACGACCGGTTATTTGTCGATTCATCTCTTCCGGCCAAGGATTATAAGTATTATGAGTACGCAAACCTGCCTCTATATGCCCAACAGGTATTCGTTGATAATAAGCAGCTAACGCTGCGACGGTAGAAGTAGTTGTATCACCATGTACTAAAACAAGGTCCGGTTGTACCTCTTTTAAAATATCACGCATACCTAACAACACACAAGATGTTACATCATACAGGTCTTGTCCCTGTCTCATAATATTCAAATCATAATCAGGTATTATTTCAAAAACATGTAATACTTGATCCAACATTTCACGATGTTGTCCCGTCACACAAACAACGCTTTTTAAATCATTAGGATATTTTTGAAATTCTTTGATTAAAGGAGCCATTTTAATAGCTTCAGGACGTGTTCCAAAAACAAATAATACTTTTTTCATATTTTATTTCCTTTGCAATTTAATGTGTCATTTATAAGGTTTATCCATTTTCCACCTATATATTCTGGATCAAAAGAATGAATTTTTTCCATACATCTATTTTTCATTTGTTGTAATTGTACAGGATCATTCATTAATTGGTGTAGCTTTTTAGCGTATTCTTTTTTCTTATAAGGAGATATTAAATACCCATTTATTCCATCATCTATAATATCAACAGCTGCAGAAAACGAATTATATAAAAGCGGGACAACACCAAAGGATTGACACTCTAATAATGTCATAGGGAATCCTTCATAGATGGATGTCATACAAAAAATTTTAGCACGCTTATAGTATTCATTAGGATCAACCATCCCAACAAACCTAACATTTCTCAAACGCATATTTTTAGATAGATTTTCTAAATATCTACGACAACTTCCGTCTCCTAGAATATAAAGTTTCCAACCTAGATCCTTATACTTACTTTCAATAATATACCAAATATCAAGCAATTTATCTACAGATTTCTGCGGCTCCAATCTACCCACAAAAACAACGACATTTTCTTTATCACTAGGCAATACAGGAATTTGTAAAATTGCAGGATTATTTATAACTTCAATTTTATCAAAGTTACTGTTTGTATTTATA
>OMEV01000466.1_pt1 | contig 28795 bp, 22 predicted proteins | sample 1645491 | NCBI WGS metagenome assembly OMEV01 (sample SAMEA103958122, study PRJEB25191) | human gut metagenome | biome: human-associated habitat [ENVO:00009003]; feature: intestine environment [ENVO:2100002]; material: feces | place: Germany | collected 2013/2015
AGAGAGGTATAACAATTACCTCCGCTGCGACTACCTGCTTCTGGAAGAACCACCGAATCAACATCATCGACACTCCCGGCCACGTGGACTTCACCGTTGAGGTTGAGCGTTCTCTGCGTGTTCTGGACGGTTCTGTTACCGTTCTTTGCGCAAAGGGCGGCGTTGAGCCCCAGTCCGAAACCGTCTGGAGACAGGCGGACAAGTACCAGGTTCCGAGAATGGTCTATGTTAACAAGATGGACATTATGGGAGCTAACTTCTATAATGTTATAGACATGATGAAGGAGCGCCTGAAGTGTAACGCAGTTCCGATTCAGCTCCCCATAGGCGCGGAAGCTGACTTCAAGGGAATCATCGACCTTGTTCAGATGCAGGCTGATGTCTACTATGATGACAAGGGTCTCGACGTCAGAGTTGAGGATATTCCCGAGAACATGAAGGAACTTGCACAGAAGTATCATGATGAGCTCGTTGAGCATGTCGCCGAACAGGACGACGAGCTGCTCGAGAAGTATCTCGGCGGCGAGGAGCTCACCATTGATGAGATAAAGACCTGCATCCGCAAGTCTACTATCGCCAATAAGATGGTTCCCGTATGCTGCGGTACTTCTTACCGCAACAAGGGTGTTCAGCAGCTGCTTGACGCTATTGTTGATTACATGCCCGCTCCGACGGATGTCCCGTCGATAAAGGGCACGAACCCCGAGACCGGTGAAGAGGAGTTCCGTCATTCTTCGGATTCCGAGCCGTTCGCAGCTCTTGCTTTCAAGATCGCGACCGATCCCTTCGTCGGTAAGCTCTGCTTCTTCAGAGTTTATTCGGGCACAGTCACCACCGGCAGCACTGTTTACAATGCTACCAAGGACTGCAACGAGCGTCTGGGAAGAATCCTGCAGATGCACTCCAACCACAGAAAGGATATCGACTGCGTTTACGCCGGAGATATCGCTGCGACTATCGGTCTTAAGAACACCACCACCGGCGACACGCTCTGCGACGCCAAGGCTCCGATAATCCTTGAGTCCATGGAGTTCCCCGATCCCGTTATCAGGGTCGCTATCGAGCCCAAGACCAAGGCAGGCCAGGAGAAGATGGCTATCGCGCTTGCAAAGCTCGCCGAAGAGGATCCGACCTTCAAGTGCTACACTGATGAAGAAACGGGTCAGACCATCATCGCAGGCATGGGCGAGCTTCACCTTGAGATAATCGTTGACAGACTTCTTCGTGAGTTCAAGGTCGAGGCTAATGTCGGTAAACCCCAGGTCGCATACCGCGAGACCATCACCAAACCCGCAGAGAGCGATACCAAGTATTCGCGTCAGTCGGGCGGCCGCGGACAGTACGGTCACGTCAAGATCCGCATCGAGCCCAACCCCGAGAAGGGTTACGAGTTCGTCAACGAGGTCGTCGGTGGCGCTATCCCGAAGGAATATATCGGACCTGCAGAGGCCGGTATCAAGGGTGCAATGCAGTCGGGCGTTCTTGCAGGCTTCAACGTTGTTGACGTCAAGGTCACTCTTTACGATGGATCTTATCACGAGGTCGACTCCTCCGAAATGGCGTTCAAGATCGCCGGTTCTATGGCGTTCAAGGATGCGATGAAGAAGGCAGCTCCCGTGCTCATGGAGCCCATCATGAAGGTCGCCATTATCGTCCCCGAGGACTATATGGGCGATGTTATCGGCGATGTCAACTCCCGCCGCGGACAGATCGAAGGCACCGAGATGCGTACGGGCGCAGTGCAGATCAATGCATTCATCCCGCTGTCGAACATGTTCGGCTACGCTACCACCCTTCGTTCCAAGACGCAGGGACGCGGTCAGTATGTCATGGAGCCCAGCCACTACGCCGAGGTTCCGAAGTCCATTGCTGAGACTGTCATCAAGGACAAGTAATTTTTAAAAAGCACTTGAATTTTCAGGTGTAAATTGATAGAATAGTTTTATGCTGATGCATGAGACAATTATTTAACCAATTAAAGGGAGGAAATTCCAAATGGCAAAAGCTAAATTCGAAAGAACTAAGCCCCATGTAAACATTGGTACCATTGGTCACGTTGACCATGGTAAGACTACTCTTACCGCTGCTATCACCAAGACTCTCGCTATGAAGGGCGAGGCTGAGTTTGTTGATTACGCTAACATCGATAAGGCTCCCGAGGAGAGAGAGCGCGGTATTACAATCAACACCGCTCACGTTGAGTATGAGACTGCTACCCGTCACTATGCTCACGTTGACTGCCCCGGCCATGCTGACTATATCAAGAACATGATCACCGGTGCTGCTCAGATGGACGGCGCTATCCTTGTTATAGCTGCTACCGACGGCCCCATGGCTCAGACCAAGGAGCACCTTCTTCTTGCCCGCCAGGTTGGCGTGCCCTATATCATCGTCTTCATGAACAAGGTTGACCAGGTCGACGATCCTGAGCTCCTTGAGCTTGTCGAGATGGAGATCCGCGATACTCTTAACGAGTATGGCTTCCCCGGCGATGACACCCCGATCATCAAGGGTTCTGCTCTTAAGGCTCTTGAGTACAACGGCAATGATCCTGACGCCCCCGAGCTTGCTTGCATCTGGGAGCTCATGAACGCTGTTGACACTTATATCCCCACTCCCGACCGTAAGGCTGACCTGCCTTTCCTTATGCCTGTTGAGGATGTCTTCACCATCACCGGCCGTGGTACTGTTGCCACCGGTAGAGTTGAGCGTGGACAGCTGAGAACCGGCGACGAGCTTGAGATCGTTGGTCTTAAGGAAGAGAAGGGCAAGACCGTCTGCACCGGAATCGAGATGTTCCGCAAGACCCTCGATTACGCTGAGGCCGGCGACAACATCGGCGCTCTTCTTCGTGGTGTTCAGAGAACCGATATCGAGCGCGGCCAGGTTCTTGCTAAGCCCGGCTCCATCCATCCTCACACCAAGTTCCGTGGCCAGGTTTATGTACTGAAGCAGTCTGAAGGCGGCCGTCATACCCCCTTCTTCAACAACTATCGTCCTCAGTTCTATTTCCGTACCACCGATGTTACCGGCGTTATCTCCCTGCCCGAGGGCGTAGAGATGTGCATGCCCGGCGATAACATCGATATGACTGTTGAGCTTATCGCTCCCATCGCTATCGAAGAGGGTCTCCGCTTCGCTATCCGTGAAGGCGGCCGTACCGTCGGCTCGGGCGTTGTTATCAAGATTATCGAGTAATTGACGCTTCTTGATCCCGTAGGTTTTCCTGCGGGATCTTTTTTTATGCCGATTTATCTATTTTTAATAATCAATATCCAAAAAGTACGGGCGTTTTTATTGATTTATCTCGGCGGGTATGATAAAATTAATTGAAAATTTTATCACAGGAGTGAAGTAAATGGGAAAGTTAAACAATATCGACAAGGCCGCAGCGGGTAAAGGCTCCGGCATCAACACACTCTGGCAGTTTGTCAAGTTCATCGTCGTCAGCCTCGGCGCCTGCATCGTTCAGGTTGCATCTCTCGCGATTCTTTACAACATCCCCGCGATCAAGGCTCTGAGCACGCAGGCATTCCACTGGTTCGTCTTTGACTATCCGGTCATCGAGGGTCAGCGCTGCGGACTTGCGCTCTTCATTGCATTCAACGTTTCGAACCTTCTGGCGCAGATAGTTGCATTCTTCATCAACAAGGAAAAGACTTTCAACTCGGGCTCCAACACCGCTATTACTCTGCCCATATACATAATCTTCACCCTTGCTCTCGTTTGCTTCTCTGCGTGGTTCAACCCCGTAGTTTTCGAGTTCTGCACCTCGAAGTTCCACCTGAACAGCGGCCTTTCGCTCACTATAGCTACCGCTGTCTGCTCAGCTCTCCAGTTCTTCCTCTATTTCCCCGTGGATAAGATTCTCTTCCACAAGAAAAAGGAAGACAAGAAAGCAAAATAATCAAAAAATAAAAAGGGTCGGCGCAGATATGCCGATCCTTTCGCTTTGTTAAATTACGCACCCTCCGCGCTTTTACGGAGAGTGCTGTATTTTATTTTCAGCTTCTCAGCCACTCAAGAGCCGCTTCAAGAGGGGAGTCGGTGGCGACATCCGGCTCGATAGAAGTCTCTTTGAATATCTCGCCCGTGCGTGCCTTGTCAAACGCGACGGTCAGATACATCTGCGCGCCGTCATACATGTTGTGGAGCATATTGACGCTCGTGTAGCCAGCGGTCGGTGCGCCGAAAGTCCTTGTGTTTTCGAGTCCTCTGAAGCAGAGCGTCAGAGCTTCGCCCGAGCTCGCAGTCATGTCGTCGGTAAGTATCGCAACGGGTACATTCAGCTTCTCTTCGGGATAGAGGCTCCTGCCGCCCGTGCCCGCATTGCTGACAACGCCGTTTTTGAGCGTGACTGGGATATCGTAGCTGCGGTAGTGATAATAAACCAATTCGCCGTCTGGCAGCAGCGACGAGACAGCCGTCGCCATCGGACCCATGTCACCGCCGGTGTTGCCGCGCAGGTCGAGCACAACGCCCTTTATTTTATCGCGGTTCTCGTGAATGAAGTCCTCCGCGACTTTTGCGTATTTCTGTCCCGCTTCGGCTGTGCCGAGGAAATCTTCGGCTGTGACGAGGAAATCGGGGAGTTTTATTATTGCAATATCGCCGTCGAGCGAAACGGTGGGCAGAACCTCGTCATAGCTCTCGGTTATGTCCTGCGATTCCGATTTTGTCATGAGCATTGAGTGCTTGCCGCCGCAAACCGAAAGAGCCTTTTTAATCGCGGGGTATGTGTCCTCATAGCTCTCGGCGTTTTCTATCATCTTGAGACATTCTTCGTAAGTGCTTTTCCACTCGTCGCTTCCCGAATATATCCCGTTTTTGCCTATGGTTGCAAGAGCGTCCTTGCCGTAGCGCTCTGCCGACGGCGGGACGAGATAAAATCCGAATGTCGGTCCGTATTTCATAACAACTGCCAACGCCGCAGCGATAATGATTATGAGCGGTATGCATATTCCGAGCGCGATGCGCAGCTTCTTATTTTTGCTTTTGGTTTTCATAAAAACTCCTCCTGTCGATAATGATTATATCAAAAGAGTGGGTCGTTCTCAATAACAAAGCCTTACATTGTGCGCCTGAGTTCTTACATTTATGTAAGATTCGGCGGCGAAAAAAGTTGAAAAAAACTATAAATTGGGTCTTTACAACCGATGAACAATATGATATAGTATTCACAGCAAAAAATCTTTAAGAGCGGTACAGAGATGCCGACAAGATGGTCATATTCAGTGCGGATAGGGTATATCTGCGTGTTTTTGTGCGATTTTGTCGGTGCGGCAGGATCGTATTTTTTTATGCTTCGGGGTGAGTAAATGGAGTTCAAGGCCTATATCATGGACAGCGCGGCGGTCAACCGTGCGATCGCGCGGATATCGCACGAGATAATCGAGCGAAACGGCGATTCGGATGAGATATGCCTTGTCGGCATAATGAGAAGAGGCGCGCCGCTTGCGGATATCCTTGCCTCAAAGATCGAGAGCCTCGGCGTGAAGACGCAGAAAGGCTATCTCGACATCACGCTCTACAGGGACGACCTGAGCGAGAGCGCAAGCCAGCCGACAGTGAACTCCGGCAAGCTTGATTTTTCCGTTGAGGGCAAGACGGTCGTCATGGTCGACGATGTGCTCTACACCGGCAGAACGGCGCGCGCCGCGATGGATGCGATAATCTCCCTTGGCCGCCCGGCGAAGATACAGTTTGCAACGCTTGTTGACAGGGGACACAGGGAGCTCCCGATAGTCGCCGACTATGTCGGCAAGAACGTGCCGACCTCGCGCGGCGAAGTGGTCGTTGTGAAGATCCCGCCGTTCGACGATGAGACAAGCGTCTCAATATACAGCAAATAAGACTTTGACGCAGAAGCGGTTCACCGGGACTGTGTTGAGTATAGACAGGCAAAATTTGAGGAGGTCAATAGTATGAAATTGATTTACGGTATCAAAGACAAGCCGAAGTTCGGCAAGCTTATCGTCTTTGCGTTCCAGCAGCTGCTCGCGATTATGGCAGCGACCATCGCAGTTCCCATGATAACTTCGGGTGTTTATAACTGCGGCGAAGTGCAGATGAGCACCGTTGCGGCGCTCTTCGGCGCAGGCGCAGGCACCCTTGTATATGTTCTCTTCACGAAGGCAAAGAGCCCTGTTTTCCTCGGTTCTTCTTTCGCTTTCCTCGGCTCGATGGCAGCCGCTTTCGCAGGCGCGACCACCGTTGCGCTCGGCTATCTCGGACTGATTCTCGGCGCTGTGTTCGCGGGTCTCGTCTATGTTGTTATAGCAATAGCTGTCAAGATTTCCGGTGTCGGCTGGATCAATAAGCTCATGCCCGCCGCCGTTATCGGACCCACCGTCGCTATAATCGGACTTTCGCTCGCAGGCAACGCTATCGGCGATCTCCAGAAAGGCTCCTATGCAGTCAACGGCGAGCCGACCGCAAGCGTCTATGTCGCTATCATCTGCGGTCTCGTCACTCTCTTCGTGACAATGTTCTGCTCCGTCTTCGGCAAGAAGATGGTCAAGCTCATCCCGTTCATCATCGGCATCCTCTCCGGCTACGCTGTTGCGGCTATCTTCACCGTCATCGGCATCAAGACCGGAAACGACGCTCTCAAAGTTATCGACTTCAGCGGCTTCACTGCACTCGTTGCTGACGGAGTGGGAGTCAAAACCTTTGTTTCGATACCCGACTTCACCTTCCTCAAGGCTTTCGGCGCCTTCGGCGAGCTCAGCGGTTCTTACATAGCGGCTGTTGCAGTGGCTTATGTTCCGGTTGCATTCGTTGTCTTCGCAGAGCACATCGCTGACCACAAGAACATCTCTTCCATAGTTGAAACTGACCTCCTTGTTGAGCCCGGTCTCCACAGAACCCTGCTCGGCGACGGTATTGGCTCGATGGTCGGCGCTGTCTTCGGCGGCGCACCGAACACCACTTACGGCGAGTCCATAGCCTGCGTGGCTATCTCCGGCAACGCTTCCGTTGCGACTATCGTCTGCACGGCAGTCCTCGCGATAATCATCGCGTTCCTTTCACCCTTCGCAACTTTCCTCGCTTCGATTCCCTCCTGCGTCATGGGCGGCGTGTGCATCTCGCTCTACGGCTTCATCGCAGTCAGCGGTCTGAAGATGATCCAGAAAGTTGACCTCGAAGATAACAGAAACCTCTTCGTTGTCTCCGTTATTCTTATCGCCGGTATCGGCGGCCTGACCGTCTCCTTCGGCAAGGTCACGATAACCTCCATCGCCTGCGCACTCATCCTCGGCATCCTGACGAATGTTGTGCTCGGCAACAGAGAGAAGAACAAAAAGGCTGAATAAGCCGATATAAAACAGAATCGGGCGGTACAGATTAGCTCTGTGCCGCCCGTTTTTTTGCTCTTCGCCGCAGGAAAATGTCCATATTGCGAAGCTTTGAACTAAACAAATATACATCGTGCATCATTATAGAGCACGCGAAACGGAAAATCAACCGTTATAAAGCGCCCGTCGTTCGTCAAATTGTACAGCTTTCGGGGTCAATTTTTGTGACAACGGACAGGGACTTTTATGGTATAATTAATAATCAAAAAGGGGTTCGATATTTTTAGCGGAGGAATATATGCTTTATAAAAAGAATTATCTCAGCACCCTGTCCGATGAGCTGTTTCGCTCCCCGACGAGCGAATACCGAGCCGCGCCGTTCTGGGCGTGGAACTGCAAGCTCGAAGAGGACGAGCTTCTGCGGCAGATAGAAATTTTTCATGAGATGGGCTTCGGCGGATTTCATATGCATGTCAGAACCGGCATGGATACGGAATATCTGAGCGACGAGTTCATGCATCTCATCCGCTCCTGCACCGACAAGGCGAAGAGTGAAAAAATGCTCGCGTGGCTCTATGACGAGGACAGATGGCCCTCCGGCGCCGCCGGCGGAATAGTCACGAAAGATAAGCGCTTTCGCGCGCGCCACCTGCTCTTTACCGTAAGACCATATGACGGCTCTGCGGGCTTCACGGACGACTCCACATCGCGCGGAGTGCGCTCCGAGGACGGCGAGCTGCTTGCCTGCTACGACATAGTGCTCGATTCCGACGGATATTTGAAGAGCTACAGGCGCATCGGTGAGAACGACCCTGCCGAGGGGACGAAGTGGTACGCCTATCTTGAAATAAGCGGCGCGAACCCGTGGTATAACGGTCAGGCTTATCTCAACACGCTCGACAAAAAGGCGGTCGAACGCTTCGTTGAGGTCACTCACGAGCGGTACAAAGAGGTCGTCGGCGACGAGTTCGATGAAACTGTCCCCGCGATTTTTACCGACGAGCCGCAGTTCACGCGCAAGACGCTCATGGACAACTCGACCGACACGGACGACCTCATCATGCCGTGGACGGACGATTTTGCAAAGACATATTCAGATACATATTCTCAGGATATAATGGAGTTCCTGCCAGAGATATTCTGGGATCTGCCGGACGGAAAAGTTTCCGCCGCCCGTTACCGCTATCACGATCATATTGCGGAGCGGTTCTCTTCGGCGTTCGCCGATACGGTCGGCGGCTGGTGCCGCGAAAACGGCATCGCGCTGACGGGTCACATGATGGACGAGCCGACGCTCGAAAGCCAGACGGGTGCGCTCGGCGAAGCGATGCGCTCATACCGCTCGTTCGGGCTGCCCGGTATTGATATGCTCTGCTCGTGGAAAGAATACACGACCGCGAAGCAGGCTCAGTCCGCCGCGCATCAGTTCGGCTATGAGGGTGTGCTCTCCGAGCTCTACGGCGTCACCGACTGGGACTTCGACTTCAGAGGACACAAACTCAACGGCGACTGGCAGGCGGCTCTCGGCGTCACGGTGCGCGTGCCGCACCTGTCGTGGGTCTCCATGGCAGGCGAGGCGAAGCGAGACTATCCCGCCTCGATAAACTATCAGTCCCCGTGGTACAAAAAATATTCCTGCGTTGAAAATCACTTCGCGCGAGTCAACACGGCGATGACCCGCGGTGTGCCGATTGTAAAGGTCGGCGTTATCCACCCGGTAGAGAGCTTCTGGCTCCACTGGGGACCCAACGACAAATCGGGACTCATCCGCGAGGAGCTTGACAAGAATTTCCAGGATCTGACAAAGTGGCTGCTGTTCGGCAGCATAGATTTCGATTTTATCAGCGAGTCGCTGCTGCCCGGGCTTTGCCCGCATGCGGACGCGCCGCTGAGAGTCGGCGAGATGAAGTATGACGTGATAGTCGTGCCCGGATGCGAGACGCTCCGCTCGTCAACGCTCGACAGGCTCGAAAAGTTCCGCGAGGACGGCGGCAGGGTGATATTCCTCGGCGAAGCCCCGACTCTCGAGGACGCACAGCCGTCCGACAGGGGAGAGAGGCTATTTAAAAACAGCGAGCATATACCCTATCAGCGTGCGTCGCTTCTGACGGCACTCGACGCGTCAAGAACCGTCTGCATCCGCGATGACGACGGCTATCTCTCGGACGGGCTGATATATCAGCTGCGCGAGGATACCGACAGCCTGTGGCTCTTTGTCGCGCACGCCGTGGAGCCGTATGACTGCAACATAACGAATTTTGATGACATAAAAATAACCGTAAAGGGCGAATATTCGCCCGTGATATACGACACCTTGAGCGGCGAGATAAAGCCAGCGGAGTTCGATTATCTCAACGGCAACACCGTGATAAGCGCACGGCTCTATGAATACGACAGCCTGCTGCTCAGACTCTATGACGGCTGCTCCGAGGGTCAGTATACTGAGCCGGAGGAGCGCGAGGACAAGAAAATTATAGTTCCATGCGAGACGGAATATGAGCTCGACGAGCCGAATGTCATGCTTCTTGACATGGCGCGTTTTGCGCTTGACGGCGATGAGCTGAGCGGCGAAGAAGAGGAACTTCTCAGAGCTGATAATATCTGCCGCGAAAAGCTCGGTTTCCCGCTTCGAAGCGGCGCGGTGATGCAGCCGTGGGTCATTCACGAGCCCGTGCCCGAGCATAAAATCAAGCTCAGATTCACTATAGACAGCGCGCTCGCGCTCGACGGCGTGTCACTCGCGCTTGAGGACGCTGAGAAAGCGCAGATAACGCTCAACGGTCAGGCGGTCGACAACACCGTGACCGGCTGGTATGTTGACAAATCGATAAAGACCGTTGAACTGCCGAAGATAGAGCAGGGAGAGAATATACTCGATATCGTCCTCCCGTTCGGCAAGCGCACGAATGTCGAATGGTGCTATCTGCTCGGCGACTTCGGAGTCGAGGTGCGCGGCAGGCTCAAGAAGCTCGTAAAGCGCCCCGAAAAGCTTGCGTTTGGCAGTATAGTAAATCAGGGTCTGCCGTTCTACGGCGGCTGTGTGACCTACTGTTTCGGCGTCGACTGCCCCGGTGGGGATATCAAAATTACCGTCCCGCACTACGACGGTGCGCTGACCGATATATTTGTTGACGGCGTTCACGCGGGTGAGATAATCTTCCCGCCGTATGAGCTGGAGCTCAAAAATATCGGCGCGGGCAGGCATGAGATAGCGGTGAAGCTCTACACGAACCGCAGAAATGCGTTCGGCACGGTGCATCTCTATGAGCGCAAATGCCACTGGATAGGTCCGGATGCATGGCGCACAAGGGAAAGCAAGTGGAGCTACGAATATGTTCTTCGTGATATAGGCGTGGAGTCCGCGCCTGTAATATACAGCTTGAAAAAATAAAAATAAAGGAGAAACAAACGATGAAAAAAGCACTCAAATCGATTCTCGCAGTCGTTCTGGCACTGACGATGATTATGTCGTGCTCTTTCGCCGCCACTGCAAGCGCAGCGAGCGCGAATGCCGCACCGACTGGCGTCTCGGTCTCGGAAATTCCGCAGATTATCGCGGGACTTGTGAAAATCGGCATTGAAGTCGCCAAGAAAGCCTATGAGTACTACGACAAGTATGTCCCGGATTCGGTAAAGGACTTCAATTCTACCGTTGCCAAGGACGCTGCCGGCGCGGTCAAGAATCTGGCGAAAATCGAACCGCTCAAGGTTTTGATAGGCGGCAAGGAGTACGATGTGAGCACCCCGTGGGGACTCATTACGGCTCTTGCGAAGATGGAGACGGATAAAGAGAAGACAAGTATTCTCATGACCTATCTCGACTGCATCTTCACAAAGATAATCAGCTTCATTGCGGACATGGTCCCGCTGCCGAGGGGACTTACCAAGCTTGAGGACTATAAGCCCGAGAGCGAGAACTTCTACAAGGGCAGCAAGGAATTTGTCAGCGAGGCTTCTAAGGACGCAAAGTGGCAGCTCGGCTACAGCCAGGCGAGCCTCGTCCCCGACGATGTTCTCAACGGACATTATTATCTTGCGGGCTACCTGCTTCAGAACTTCCCGTCGAACACTGTCGAGACCGTGCTCGATGACATGAAGGTTCGCACAGTCGTGCTTGACGACGGACGCGGCAAGGTCGTTTTCTCGACTATCGAGTGCATCGGCATTGCGAGCGAGGACATCAAGCAGATCCGCGACCGCGTTGCAAAAGAGCTCAAAGACGAAAACATAATCTCTGTCAATGTCTTTGCGACCCATTGCCACAGCTGCATCGACACGCAGGGTCTCTGGAATCCCTTCTTCGTCAAGCTTGCGAAAAACATCGGCGTCACCTATAGCGGTAAGGGCGAGTATGCCTCCGGTACCGACCCGAAGTATATGAATTTCCTCTTCGACAAGACCACCGACACTATCGTTGAGGCGTGCAAGAACATGAAGTCCGGCGAGATGTATGAGGCTACCCTCGACCACCTCGGCGAGGACTACATCAACGACAAGCGCGGCGTGTTCGACGCTGTCGACAATCTCACAAGACTTCGCTTCGTCCCCGACGACGGCAGCACCGAGACCTATATAGTCAACATGTCCGCTCATCCCTATATCACCGGTCTCAAGACCGACAAGAGCAGCGGCAAGGAGCTCTCCGCAGACTACACCTACTACATGGAGCAGATAATCAGCAGCGCGGAGAACAACAACACGAACTTCATGTTCATCAACGGCGCTCTGTGCGGAATTTATTCCGCCCGCGGAGTCACAAACGACGGCGTTGCCACCGTGCGCAGAAGCGAGGAGGCTACCCGCTACGGCAACGAGCTCGGCAGAATGGTAGTCGCCCTGACTATGACCAAGGACGAAATCATGCGCGCCGGCGATTGGCTTACGAACGATAAGTTCTATGCCGATGCCGCCGAGGCGATAAAGAACAACACCGAGCTTACCGACGAAGAGAAGCAGAAGAAGCTCGACGAGATAACCGTTTGGTACGAGAACTGGGAGCCCGTCGAGGAGACGAAAGTCGAGCCCATACTCAACATCAGACACAAGGAAGTCTTGGTCGAGATAAGCAATCCCGTTATCGAGGCTGTCGGCAAGGCGAGACTCGTCGGCAACAAGATTTATTACGATAAGAACGAGACTCTCTATACCACGACGGAGATAGGCTATCTTGAGATAGGCAAGAACATTAAAATTGCTCTTATGCCCGGCGAAGTATCGCCCGAGCTTATCGACGGAAAAGGCGCCTGCCTTGCCGAGAACGCTTACAGCGGCAAGGACTTCGGCTATCCGTCGCTCAACAGCATCGTCAGCGACTATGCGGGCAAGAATGTTGAGCTCTACGTGTTCGGCGAGGCTAACGATGCCTGCGGATATGTCGTGCCTGACAATGACTACTGCATGATCTTCTTCGACGGTTCCGATCTGCTCGGCGACCATTATCAGGAGACCATCTCCTTCGGCAGAACGGTTGCTTCGACCCTCGTCAAGGCTTATGCCGAGATGATGAAGGATCTCAAAGCCGGAAAATAAAATGAACAAAAGCCGGAGCTTTCAGCTCCGGCTTAGTTTATTGACAGCTTGCGGACTGCAATTTTGATGTAGATATAAAAAGACCGCCTGAATTTCAGGCGGTCTTTTATACTATACTTTTTTACTTTACTTCTTCTGCGGTGCGGAAGCCTTTCTTGACGAGGAGGTTGTTTATTCTGTCCTTCGGGTCGAGAAGCTTGCTGACCGAGGTGTCGTGGTTAAGAGTGTCGATAACATAGGAGATGTACTTCGACAGATCAACTTCGACATACCACTCGCGCTGTTTGAGTTCGGGGGTTCTGTAGATGAGGTTGGTGGTGAACACCTTGTTGATAAGGCCGCTTTCGTATGCCTTGTCGAAAGCCTCAAGTCCGTTGCAGAACAGGCCGAAGCAGGTGCAGACGAAGATTCTTCTCGCCTTGAGCTCCTTGAGCTTCGTTGCAACTTCGATCATCGACTCGCCGGAGGAGATCATGTCGTCAACAATGACAACATCCTTGCCCTCAACATTGTCGCCGAGGAACTCGTGGGCGATTATCGGGTTTCTGCCGTCAACAACGACCGAATAGTCGCGTCTCTTGTAGAACATACCGAGGTCAACGCCGAGAACGGTCGAATAATAGATGCAGCGACCCATGCCGCCCTCATCGGGGGAAATTATCATCAGATGATCGTTGTCGATCTTGAGATCGGGAACATTCTTGACGAGCGCCTTTATCATCTGGTAAGCAGGCTGAATGTTTTCAAAGCCGTGGTTCGGGATAGCGTTCTGAACTCGCGCGTCGTGCGCGTCAAAGGTGATGAGGTTGTCCACTCCGAGAGTGCTCAGCTCCTGAAGAGCCATGGCGCAGTCAAGGGATTCTCTGCTTGAACGCTTGTGCTGTCTTCCTTCGTAGAGCATGGGCATGATGACGGTGATGCGTCTTGCCTTGCCGCCGATCGCGCTGATGGCGCGCTTGAGGTTCGCGTAGTGATCGTCGGGGCTCATCATATTGTCCTTGCCGTACATCTTATAGGTCAGACCGTAGTTGAACATATCGCAGACGATGAAGATATCGTAGCCGCGAACGGACTGCTGGATGTGGCACTTCGATTCGCCCGAACCGAAACGCGGGAATGCCGCCTTGATGAGGTAGGAGTCGCGCTGATAGCCCGAGAACGCGATGGTTGTTTTGTGCTCGCTCTCGCGGATCTCGCGCCATGTTTTGAGATAGGCGTCGATCTTTGCGGCAAGCTCCTCACAGCCGGGCAGTGCGATGAGCGCAAGCGGTCCTACAGGAATAGTTGAAAAATCCGGTGCAGTTAAAGCTTCTGACATAATAATTCCCTCCGCAGATTAAATTGTCTTTTTTACTTTCATCTAACATTATATAATAAAAAACGCCCGATTGATAGTCAAAAAGAACTTTTTCAAAAAAATCTGCCGCAGACAATTGGGCGTTTTTTGTTAATTATGACAATTTTAAAACTTATGAGTTAGATACATGGACATCGAGCTGGTTGAACGGGATGTTGATTCCGTTTTCGTCGAAGGCTGTTTTGACATCCTCCTGCAGTTTGTAGTAGACGGTCAGATAATCGGAAGATGAGCACCACGCCATGAGCAGAAGGTCGATGCTGCTCGCCGACTGCTGCTTGACGACGACTTCCGGCTCGGGATTTTTATAGATGAGTTCGTTCTTGAGCGCCTGCGCGTGGAGCACCTGCTTTGCGAGGGCTATGTCGTCGGAGTAGGAGACGGAGAAGGTCATGTCGAGTCTGCGGCGCCCTTCGGCGTTGTAGTTAATAATATTGTTGCTCGTGATGTGCGAATTCGGGACTATAACGCGCTTGTTGTCAACGGTCGTAAACACCGTGTACATCAGCTTTATCTCGTGAACCCGTCCGCTTATGTTCTCAAGTTCGACGAAGTCGCCGCTTTTAAAAGGCTTGTTGACGAGTATCTGTATGCCGCTGGCAAACTGGGCGATGCTGTTTTGCAGACCCATGCCGGCGGTCAGTCCCGCCGCGCCGAGGGCGGCGATGAACGAGTTCAGATTGAAGCCGAGAGTCGAGAGCGCGGAGAGTATGACCGCAAATCTCAGCAGCCAGACTACGATGCTGCGCAGAAACGAGTGGATGGATGCGTCAACGCCCTTTCGCGTCAGACCTTTTATCAGCAGTTTGCCGATAAGCGAGCTGACCCAGAAGCCGAGCGCGATTATTATCACAGCCCCGGCGAGCTTTGGCAGCGCGTCGACGAGCTTAGACATAAATGTTTCAAGATCGAATGCCGAGAGTTTTTCCGTCATATCTTTTTCCTCCGTTTTGGGTATGACTCATTATACCAAATGCGCCCCGAGTTTACAACCTTTTGGACAAATGCGCCCGAATGTGCAACTTTGCGACAGCGGGCGAATGTTGGGTATTTAATCGCGCTTTTCAGTGTGATAAAATAATCGGTAAGATGCGGACATATAGATGTAGGCATTATAGATAAAAAAATATTTATTTGTGCTATCTATTCATTTTTCGGTCATAATTTTGTGGTAAAATAACAGAAAATGCGGCGGAAAAATATTCTTTATATATGTTCGCCGATGAAAGGAGCGTGTTTCTATGGCGTCCGAGATGCTTTCAAAGGTGCTCGATGCCGAAAATTCGGACAAAGAGGCGCAGAAAGCGGCGCACGAACAGGCGCAGAAAACCGTCGACGCGGCGGTCGAAGCGGGCGAGGGCGCAGTTGCAAGAAAGAAGGCTGAGGCCGCAAAGAAAGCGGAAGAAATCATCGCGGGCGCGCGCGAACAGGCGCGTGCAAACGAGGAGAAAGCCGAAAAGGCGGCAGAGGAGCGCAAGCGCGAAGTGCTTGCGGCTGCCGAAGCGCACAGAGCCGAGGCAATCAGAGCGGTTATGGAGACGGTGATCTGATGAAACGGCTCAGAAATTACAGAAAAGTCAGGAGGTGTCAGGTTGGCAAAGCTTAAAATGAAGTGCATCGAGCTGCTCGCTCCGCTTGAACAGAGCAAGGAGATAATCGACTGCCTTCAGCGTATGGGTACTGTCGAGCTGACCGACTGCGAAGAGAGCGAATCGCTCTGTAAGCTGTCAACGGGCGTCACCGTTTCGACCTTTGAACGGTACCTCGCGGCGGCTGAGAGCGCGCAGAAAACGCTCGACAAATATGCTCCGCAGAAAAAGGGACTGATGCAGAGCCTCATGTCGTCGTTCGGCGGCAGAAAGGAGCTCGAGGTTTCGGAGTATCTTAAAAAAGCCGATGAGGCGGATGAAATACTCCGCGAGTGCTACAGGATAAACTCGCTCGAAGCGGATATGCGCGAATATGCGGCGGACAATGTCCGGTGCCGCACCGCGATGGACGCGCTCGAACCGTGGCTGAGCCTCGATATCCCGATGAAATGCAAGGGCACGGATTCGTCTGCGATGTTTATCGGCTCATTCCCGGTGCAGTATGACGCGCAGTCGCTTCTCGAAGCGATAGCGGCGGCAGCGCCGGAGATAAACGAAGTCGACGCGCAGATAATCTCGGCTAACAGCGAGCGCACTTGCGCCGTTGTTATATGCCACAGGGAATGCGAAAAAGAGATATTCGAAGCGCTGAGAACGCTCAATTTCGCTTATCCGTCCGACCCGACGAAGCATCCGCCGCGCGTGAGATATGAGCGGCTTCAAAAGCAGATCGAGCAGAACGAAAAAGATTCCGAAACGGCGCGAGCCGAAATAGTGAAGCTTGCGGGCTGCTACGACGATATCAGCTTCGTCATTGATTATTTCACGATAAAGAAAGAAAAATACGCGGCTCTTGAGCGCATAGCCATGACGAACCGCATCTTCGTCCTCACGGGATATATCCCCGAGAAGCGGGCTGCAAAAGTTATTGACGCGCTCGAAAAGAAATACACGGTCGCTATCGAAATTACCGACCCGGACGCAGATGCCGATGTGCCGGTGCTGCTCGAAAACAACGCCTTTGTCGCGCCCGTCGAGCCGATAACAGAAATGTATTCGATGCCAAACCGCGACGATGTCGACCCGAACCCCGTTATGGCGTTCTTCTACTATGTCTTCTTCGGCATCATGCTCTCGGACGCGGGCTACGGCGTGATAATGGTCATCGCCATGCTCATAGCCAAGGCGAAGCTCAAGCTCGAGCCCAGGATGAAAAAGACGGTCAATATGTTTCTCTATTGCGGAATCTCGACCGTGTTCTGGGGCACGATGTTCGGCAGCTGGTTCGGAGACGCGCCGCAGGTCATAGCGCGTGAGTTCTTCGGCAAGGAGATAGCGTCGACGGCGGTCTGGTTTGAGCCGGTCAACGACCCGATGAAGCTGCTGCTCTATTCGTTCCTGTTCGGTATAATCCACCTGTTCGCAGGTCTTGCGGTCAGGTTCTATATGCTCTGGAAGGACGGCAAGAAGCTTGACGCATTCTGCGATGTTGTTCCTGTATATCTGCTCGTCGCAGGTATCGCACCGCTGGGTGCAGGAATCATAATCGACGTGCCGCAGACGCTGACGACAATAGGCAAATATGTTGCCCTTGTCGGCGCGGTGCTGACCGTTCTGACGAGCGGGCGGAGCGCCAAGAATATTATCGGCAAGCTCGGCGGCGGACTCTACGGGCTTTATAACACGGCGTCCGGATATCTCGGAGATATCCTGTCCTATTCGCGCCTTCTGGCGCTCGGACTTTCGACCGGCGTTATAGCGACGGTTATTAACCTGCTCGGCACGATGCCCGGCAACAAAGTCGCAAAGCTTATATTGTTTATTATAGTATTCCTGCTCGGACATACGGCGAACATTGCGATAAACCTTATCGGCACATATGTCCACACGAACAGGCTTCAGTATGTTGAATTCTTCTCAAAATTTTATGAGGGCGGAGGACGCTCCTTCACCCCCTTAAAAGCAGATACAAAACATTTCAGATTCAAGGAGGAAATATAGTAATGTCTATTTTTTCAAGTCTCGGAACATCAATAGCCGTCCTCGGTGCCGCTCTTGCGGCTATCCTCTCCGGTATGGGCTCCGCAAAGGGAGTCGGCCTTGTCGGTCAGGCGGGAGCGGGCGTTATCACAGAAGACCCCACGAAGTTCGGTAAAGTGCTTATCCTTCAGATCCTCCCCGGTACTCAGGGACTCTACGGCTTCCTTACAGCTTTCCTTGCGCTCAACAGAATGGGCGTTATCGGCAGCGGCTTCGAGCCTCTCTCGATAGAAAAAGGTCTTATGATGTTTGCGGCTTGTATGCCCATAGCAATAGTCGGTTATTTCTCCGCAATAGCTCAGGGCAAGACTGCGGCGGCAGGCGTCAGCATAATAGCCAAGAAGCCCGACCAGAACGGTAAGGCTATAACCATGGCGGCAATGGTTGAGACCTACGCCGTTATCGCCCTGCTCGTCTCGATCCTTTCGATCTTCAGCATCAGCGGACTCAATATCTGATGACCGAAAAAACGGCGCGTATGCGCCGGCGAAAGGGATGAAATGATGAGCGGACTTGACAGAATAATTGAAAAAATAAACGCCGATTCTTTGGCGAGCTGCCGCGAGATTGCGGATCAGGCGCAGAAAAAGGCGCAGGATATCGCGGAGGACGCGAACGCGCACGCCGAAAAGGCTTATTCCGATATTATAGCGGACGCTGAGAAAAAGGCACAGTCGATATTAAATATGTCCGAAGCGAATATAAGCGGCATTGCCCGCAGAGCCGAGCTCTCGGCGAAAGTCGAGGCAGTAGACGCGGCGATAGAGGCGGCTTATGACGCAATGTGCAATATGGGCGCGGACGATTATTTCGCGGCGCTCGAAAAGCTCGCCGTCAGAAATGCCTGCAAGGGCGAGGGGGAGCTGAGGCTCTCGAAAGCCGATCTTGACCGCGTGCCGTCGGGCTTTGCTGAAAGAATAAATGCCGAACTGAAAGACGGTTCGGTGAAGCTCGCGGCGCAGGGCGCGGATATCGAAAACGGATTTATCCTCGTCTACGGCGATATTGAGATAAACTGCACCTTCAGAGCGCTCATAAACGAGCAGAAGGACACCATCCGCGAAAAAGTCTGCGGCGTGATATTTTAAACGGCGGTGAGAAATATGCATGAAAATGAATATGCCTACGCCGTAGCGCGAATCAGAGCGAACGAATTGAACCTGCTCACTCCCGCCGAGACTGAACAGCTGATATCAGCTGAAAGCTATGAGGCGGCGCTGAGACTGCTCGGCGACAAGGGCTGGCATACCGACGGCGTCGGTCACGACTATGCGACGATGCTCGAAGAGCATGTGAACGCCGCGTGGCAGCTGCTCAAAGAGAGCGCGCCGGACGCTTCACTTCTCGATGCGCTCGTGATAAACAACGATTTCTTCAATCTCAAAGCGGCGCTCAAGGCGAAGTTCTCCGACCTCGACCCGTCCGACTATGTTGTAAAACCGAGCGTGTGGGATCCGGCGGAGATAATCGGCTGCGTCGAGCGAAACGAGCTCGACTCCCTGCCCGAGTGCATGAGGGATTGCGCGCAGGCGGCTTATGATGCGATAGTCAAGCTCGAGAGCGGCAGACTTGCGGACACCGCGATAGACACGGCGGCGCTGAAAACAAGAAAGCAGTTCGCCGAAAAGAGCGGAAGCAGTCTTTTGATGAAAGAGGTCGAGCTCTCGTGCGCTGCCGCCGATATAAAAACGGCGCTGCGCTGCGCTTCGGCAGACAGAACGGCTCAATATATCAAAAATGCGCTGTGCCCGTGCGAAAGCCTTAATTCAGACGAGCTGATCCACGCGGCGTTTGAGGGCGTTGACGCAGTTGCGGATATGCTCGCGAACACTGAACTGGGCTCCCTTGCGGACAGCCTCAAAGAGGGGCTTACGGCTTTTGAAAAGAAGTGTGACGAGCTCTCGGCGCAGCAGATGACCGAGGCAAAATATACGGCGTTCGGCCCCGACCCGCTTGCGGCTTATTATAACGCCGTCGAGACGGAGACGAAAAATGTCAGAGTTATACTCTCTGCGAAGCTCAACGGCTTTTCCGCAGAGACAATAAGAGCGAGAGTGAGGGAAGTCTATGCATAAGATAGCCGTTATGGGCGACAGAGACAGCATCTTCGGCTTTGCGTCCCTCGGAATGCACATCTTCCCCGTCGACGACCCCGCCGAGGCGGCGCCGATGCTCCATAAAATGGCGGAGAGCGGGTATGCGGTGATATTCATCACCGAGGCTCTTGCCTCAGGGCTCGAAAACGAGCTCGAACGCTACCGCACAAGACCTCTGCCCGCAATAGTGCCCATTCCCGGAGTCAAGGGGAACACGGGCATGGGTATGAAGAATGTCAGCAGATCCGTCCAAAAGGCGGTCGGCTCGGACATACTGGACAAATAATGACGCTCAACCGAAAGGCGTGATAACAGATATGACTACAGGAAAGATTTCAAAAATAGCCGGTCCGCTCGTTGTTGCAACGGGCATGCGCGAGGCGAACATGTTCGACGTCGTGCGCGTCAGCGACAGCAAGCTTATCGGCGAGATAATAGAGATGCACGGCGACAGAGCCTCCATTCAGGTCTATGAGGAGACCTCCGGACTCGGCACGGGCGAACCCGTCGAGTCAACGGGCGAGCCGCTGAGCGTCGAGCTCGGCCCCGGACTTATCGAGGGCATTTTCGACGGCATTCAGCGCCCGCTCGAAAAGATACGCGAGCTCGTCGGCAACAGCCTCGTCAGAGGCGTTGAGGTGCCCGCTCTCGACAGGGAGAAGAAGTGGCATTTTGTGCCGAAAGTGAAAGTGGGCGACAAGGTCGTCGGCGGCGATATCCTCGGCACCGTGCAGGAGACCGAGATAGTCGAACACAGAATAATGGTGAAGCCCGGCGTTGTCGGCACGGTAAAGGCGATAGCCGAGGGCGATTACACAGTCACAGAGCAGATAGGTTCGATAGAGACCGCGAACGGCGAGGAGCTGCCCGTAACGCTCATGCAGAAATGGCCCGTGCGCCGCGGCAGACCGTTTGAAAAGAAGCTTGCGCCGAATGTTCCGCTCGTCACCGGTCAGCGCGTTGTTGATACGCTGTTCCCGATAGCTAAGGGCGGCGTCGCGGCGATACCCGGCCCATTCGGAAGCGGTAAGACCGTCACTCAGCATCAGCTTGCAAAGTGGGCTGAGGCGGATATAGTCGTCTACATCGGCTGCGGCGAGCGTGGCAACGAGATGACAGATGTTCTGAATGAGTTCCCCGAGCTTATCGATCCGCATACCGGAAAGTCGCTCATGGAGCGCACCGTGCTTATCGCAAACACTTCGGATATGCCCGTCGCCGCGCGTGAAGCGTCGATATACACGGGCATCACGATAGCGGAATATTTCAGAGACATGGGCTATTCCGTCGCCCTCATGGCGGACTCTACCTCACGCTGGGCGGAGGCTCTGCGCGAGATGTCCGGCAGACTTGAAGAGATGCCCGGCGAAGAGGGCTACCCCGCTTATCTCGGCAGCAGACTTGCCCAGTTCTATGAGCGTGCGGGACGTGTTATTTCCCTCGGCTCGGACGGACGCGAGGGCGCGCTCTCGGTCATAGGCGCTGTTTCGCCTCCCGGCGGCGATATTTCGGAGCCCGTCTCCCAGGCGACACTCAGAATAGTAAAGGTCTTCTGGGGACTCGACTCGGCGCTCGCATATAAGCGCCACTTCCCGGCGATAAACTGGCTGACGAGCTATTCCCTCTATGCCGACTCGCTCGGAAGCTGGTTCAACGAGAATGTCTCGGATGAGTGGACCACGCTTCGCGCAAGGCTCATGGCTCTGCTTTCAGATGAAGCTTCGCTCGATGAAATAGTTAAGCTCGTCGGTATGGACGCCCTCTCTCCGACTGACAGACTCAAGATGGAGACTGCCCGCTCAATACGCGAGGACTTCCTGCATCAGCTCGCTTTCCACGAGGTGGACACGTATTCGTCCCTGCGCAAGCAGTATCTGATGATGAAGCTCGTCCTGCGCTTCTATGACGGTTCTCTCGATGCGCTCAAAAAGGGCGCGGATATTGAAAAACTCGTCTCGATACCCTCGAGAGAGAGCATCGGACGCTTCAAATATGTCCCTGAAAAGGACATTGAGGACACATATAAAACAGTCTGCGCGGCGATAGATTCCGAGATAAAAGCCGTTGTTGACGCAAGGGAGGATTACTGATGCCTAAAGAATACAGAACTATTCAGGAGGTTTCGGGACCTCTTATGCTCGTGCGCGAGGTCGAGGGAGTCAAGTATAACGAACTCGGCGAGATAGAGCTGGCAAACGGCGAGACCCGCCGCTGCCGCGTGCTCGAAATAGACGGCACGAACGCACTTGTTCAGCTGTTTGAAAACTCCGCCGGAATCAACCTCGCCAACAGCAAGGTGCGTTTCTCCGGCAGACAGATGGAACTCGGCGTTTCGCCCGATATGCTCGGCCGCGTCTTTGACGGACTCGGCAGACCTATTGACGGCGGCCCCGAGATAATCCCCGAGAAGAGAATGGATGTCAACGGCCTGCCGATGAATCCGGCAGCCAGAAGCTATCCCCAGGAGTTCATCCAGACCGGTATCTCCGCTATAGACGGACTGAATACCCTCGTCAGAGGTCAGAAGCTGCCGATATTCTCGGCCTCCGGTCTGCCCCACGCAAACCTCGCGGCGCAGATAGCGCGTCAGGCTAAAGTCCTCGGCGATAACGAGCAATTCGCCGTTGTCTTTGCGGCTATGGGTATAACCTTCGAGGAGTCGAACTACTTTGTCGAGAGCTTCAGAAGCACCGGCGCGCTCGACAGAACCGTTATGTTCTCGAACCTCGCAAACGACCCCGCCATCGAGCGTATCGCAACGCCCAAGATGGCTTTGACCGCCGCAGAATATCTCGCATTCGACCGCGGAATGCACGTCCTTGTTATCCTGACCGATATCACTAACTACGCGGACGCTCTGCGTGAAGTCTCGGCGGCGCGCAAGGAAGTCCCCGGCCGCCGCGGATATCCCGGCTATATGTACACCGACCTCGCGTCTATATATGAGCGCGCAGGCAGGCAGAAGGGCAAGCCCGGCAGCATAACGATGATTCCGATCCTCACCATGCCCGAGGACGATAAGACCCATCCCATTCCCGACCTCACGGGCTATATCACCGAGGGTCAGATAATCCTCAGCCGTGAGCTTTACAGAAAGAGCATCAATCCGCCTATCGACGTTCTGCCGTCCCTGTCCCGACTTAAAGATAAGGGTATCGGCGAGGGCAAGACTAGAGCCGACCACTCGAACACGATGAACCAGCTGTTCTCCGCGTATGCGCGCGGTAAGGACGCAAAGGAACTCATGGTTGTTCTCGGCGAGGACGCGCTGACGGATATGGATAAGCTCTACGCAAAGTTTGCGGACGAATTCGAGAAAGAATATGTTTCGCAGGGCTTTGATACCGACAGAAGCATCGAAGAGACGCTCAACATCGGCTGGAAGCTGCTCTCGATTCTCCCGCGCAGCGAGCTCAAGCGCGTCAGCGACGAGTTCCTCGACAAGTATTACGGCAAGTTCTGAATCCATATGGGAAGAAGTGATAGACTATGGCGGTAATGAACGTGAACCCCACGCGAATGGAGCTTACAAACCTAAAGCGCAAGCTCTCGACTGCGCGCAGGGGACATAAGCTGCTCAAAGACAAGCGCGATGAGCTCATGCGCCGCTTCCTCGATCTTGTAAAAGAGAATAAGGCTCTTCGCATCCGTGTGGAAGAGGGGATAAAGCAGGCGAACGTCAACATGGAGATAGCCAGAAGTGCCATGAACGACAAGAGCCTGAGCGTCGCCATGATGCTCCCAACGCAGGAGATGAGCCTCGAGAGCTCGGAGAAAAATGTGATGAGCGTTATGATTCCGGTTTTCGATGTTCAGTATAAAACTGCTGACAAGAACGATATTTATTCATACGGAACGGCGTTCACCTCGGCGGAGCTTGACAATGCGGTCAGCGCACTTTCGGAGATAATGCCTGATATGCTGAGACTTGCGGAGATCGAGAAGTCGTGCCAGTTGCTCGCGGGCGAGATAGAAAAAACGCGCCGCAGGGTCAATGCCCTTGAGCACGTTATGATCCCTCAGTATGAGGAGACGATAAAGTATATCTCGATGAAGCTCGACGAAAACGAGCGCAGCACAACAACGCGCCTGATGAAGGTCAAGGATATGATGCTCGAACAGGCGCACCATTATGACGACCCGTTCGGAATGGAAGCGTGAAAAGCACAAATCTGTTGACAAACATCGGATAATACAATATAATAATAACCGCCGGAAAAGTCTCCGGCGGTCATTATTAATATGCGGGCGTGGCGAAATCGGCAGACGCAAGGGACTTAAAATCCCTCGGTGGTGACACCGTACCGGTTCAAGTCCGGTCGCCCGCACCATGAAAAAAGCATTTGCGGTTGCAAATGCTTTTTTCAGTGAAATTCGTTCCTTTGGAACGAGTGAAATATCTTCGATGTGAAATATTTGCTTCGCAAATGTGAAATACGCCTGCGGCGTGTGGAGAACGAATTTTATTTCACATTGCGACGAAGGAGCAATATTTCACATTTGCCGTAAGGCAAACATTTCACATCCTGCGTCAGCAGGATATTTCACAGGCGTTATATTTATAAAACGCAGGCAATGTAGCTTTTAGACATTGTAGAAGCTATAAGCAGTATTTTTGCAGAGGATTGCAAATGCTTTTTTCAGTGAAATTTGTTCCGTCGGAACGAGTGAAATATCTTCGATGTGAATTATTGCTTCGCAAATGTGAAATACGCCTGCGGCGTGTGAAATCGCTGCGGCGGTGAGGCTTTGTTTCACATTCACTTGATGCGAAGCATCAAATTTCACAATTTGCAGAGCAAATTATTTCACTGTGAGCGAAGCGAACAGCAACATTTCGGAGCGCAAGCGACATCATCGGGCGCACAGCGTCGGCGTCATTGAACAATGTTCGGATTTATGATATACTGTCTATATAAACAGGTGATACGAATATAAAAGAAAAATAAACTTGCAGAATTATCTGTGACCTTCTCTCCGTTCAGATTATTAAACTTGTAAAAGGCCTGAAAAAAAGCACGAAACCGTGATTTCCAATCGGTTCGGCCGTTCCGGTATCTATTTCGGCGCGAACACCCAGAAGTCGGAGCCGATAGGGGAGTAATGCGTCCTAAAAGGCAGCGTCAATGCTTTAATTTGAAATTCTGACATGCTTTATCCCGATGCGGTTATGCACTGCATCGGGATTTTTCGCGCAATAATTTGTATTTTTCCGTCGTCAAATAAAAATCGAGCGGCCGCCGAAGCGACCGCTCTTTTCAGTGTTCCGAAAGATTAGCTTTCTTCTCTCTTCTTTTTCTTGCTGACAACAGTGCCTATTGCAACACCGCCGCCGATTACCAGAGCTGCAGCCCAGAGGAGTACGTTAGTCGTATCACCTGTGTCGGGTACATCGGTTGCGCCGGGCTTGTCAGACGTGCCGGGCTTGTCGGGTGTGCCGGGCTTATCGGGTGTACCGGGCTTGTCGCCCTCGGTGCCGTCGGACTCGAATATGGCTTCGAGTATAACGTTCTCTGCGGGCATTTCGAAGGTGGCAATGCTCTTGTTCTCTAACTCAACGCCGCCCTTGACGACCTTCCACTCCTTGAACTTGTAGCCGGGCTTCGCAATGGCAACGACCGTTACCTTTGTGCCTGCCTCGGAGTAAGGCGGATATGCAACGCCTACGCCGTTTCCGTCAGTCTTGACCAATACGAAATGTATGTCGCGCTTAACGTTCATGTCGTCATCGTTCGGAGCGTCCTTGATTTCCGCAAAGATAGCCTTAACGGTGACATCCTCATCGGGCATAACGAACTTGTTGTCCTTTATCTCGACATTGCCTCTGATGACCTGCCACTCCTTGAAGTAGTAGCCGTCATTGCCCTTGGCGGTGAGAACTATCTCGGTGCCTGCGATAGCATCGGTTGCGGATGCGGAAGCGGTGCCGTTCTTATCAGTCAGAACAACGATCTTGTGCTCTGCGGCGAATATGGCCTTAACTTCAACATCCTCGTCGGGCATGATGAACTTGTTGTCCTTTATTTCTACGTTGCCCTTAACAACCTGCCACTCCTTGAAGGCATAGCCTTCCTTGGGGGTAGCGGTGAGGGTTATCTCTTCGCCGTTCAGAGCCTTTTCCTTGTCGGCGGAAGCGGTGCCGTTGCCGTCGGTTGTGACCTTGATGCTGCTCTCCTTGACGAAGATAACTCTGATAACAACATCTCTGTCGGGCATTATGAACTTGTCGCTCGCTATAGTGACCTTGTCGACGCCTTCTTCAACGACCTCTTCCCAACCGTAGAAGATCCAGCCGCTGTCGGGCTCTGCATGGAGGGTTATCTCCGTGCCCGCAACAGCGGTCTTGGGGACGGAATAGGTCTTGCCCTTGCCAACGGGGATTATCGTGATGCTGTGCTCAACGGGGATCTTCTCGAAGACCGCATTGATAACAACGTCCGTGTCGGGCATAACGAACTTGTCGTCTGCTATCTCAATCTGACCCTCAACAACTTCCCACTTCAGGAATCTGAAGCCCTCGTTGGCTTCTGCGGTAAGGGTGATTTCCGTGCCTGCGAAAGCGGTTTCCGCGGATGCGGTTGCAGTGCCGTTTTCGGTTGTAACGGTGATTGCGTGTGCAACGGGATCAACTTCGGGCTGATCGGGATCTGCGGAGACTGTGAAAACCAGTCCGAACAGCATGAGGCAGCAAAGCAGCATGCTTAAAATTCGTTTTTTCATTTTTTTTTGTTCCTCCGATTTGTATTTTTGTTTCTCCCTCCTTTATTTCTTGGAAGGACTTTTTTGTTCCGGCAAAAGCCGGTCTGACCTATGAGCTTTTACAGACCATATATCACCGCCCTTTTAAAACGCAAAAAACCGGGGACAGCGCAAAAATAGCCTGTCTCCGGTATAGTTCTGTTTATTTTGTTATGCAAAAAGACCTGTTGCTGCAGCAAAAGGGCAGAACGATTCACTCGGCTCTCGCCGAGGAAAATATCCGTCCTGCCGTAGTCTGTCATTGCAAGGTCCTCCGTCCGTTTTTTGGGTACCGCAACCCGCGGGGTAGGGGGGTGTCGAATGAAGCAGATTATACTTTGGGTGCTTTCCAAGATATATTATACCATCTGTAACAGAAAAGCGCAAGTATTTTTGCGGATTATGTATATTGTTCCACATAATATTCGCGTGCAAAAAAATCGACATAAAGCAGATACTTTTATCTGCAAAGAGCGACGGCGCAGTTAAAGTTGAGCTTGAAAGATGCGCGGACAGCCTCGCAAAGGCGGTCACGAATGCCGCCACGGTCATTGCGCCGGACAGCGTCGTGGCGTTCGGCTATATGTTTGAGAACGATATATTTGACCTTTTCGCGAAGCGGTGCGCGCAGTATTATTCCGGCTTCGGCAGGGGGTACATCAGACATTCCCCGCTCGACGATAAGCACAGCTTTATCGGCCCCGCCGCCGCAGCGGCAAAGAAGTTTTTCTTTGAAAAATAAGGGCGATATAGTGGTTATAAATCAAAAATCCTACCCGCGGGTAGGATTTTTTGCGTATTCTCTATCTCTTGAGTAAAAAAGTTATTGCTTTATAACCACCATCAATGATTTCTTCAACCCCCGGGTGCGCAAAAAACAACCTGTGGTAGATTGAAGAAGTCGGCGCGATTTGATATAATCAAGAAAAAACAGAAGTTGATCGAATGACACTCGGAAACCGCATATATGATTTCAGAAAGAAGGCGGGGCTGACCCGCGACGATGTCGCGCAGAAGTGCTCCGTTTCGAGCCAGTAGGTGCAGAAGTGGGAGAGCGACCACGCGAAGCCGTCGGTGGACAATCTGATAATACTCTCGCAGATACTCAATGTTTCGCTCGATGAATTGCTGACCGGCTGCACCGAGCGCGTCCGCGACGAAAAACGCAGGGCGGGCGTCAGACCCGACTATCCGTCGCTCCATCCGTGGGAGCTGTATTCCGAGGAGCTGATGGTTGAGTTCAGGCAGTCGTGCGAAGAGGGCATAGATATCGGTGAATACGAGGAGCTTTTCAAGGCTGTTTCGCATCTTCCCGGCGGCGAGTATAAAGAGCGCATAGCGGATGTCATGTTTGATATAGTGTCCCGCACTCCGATTAAAAAGGACTATGAATTTGACGAGCCGAGCGAGCGGCATTCTGCAACTTCGTCAAGGGCTTTGCGCCGCCCGCGTCCGCAGAATATAAGAACCCCTACCGCGAGTGGATAGGTGCGCAGATAAGGGGCGATTATTTCGGTTATATCAATCCCGGCGACTCGGAGACGGCGGCGGATATGGCGTACCGCGATGCGTGCGTATCCCACACGAAAAACGGCATTTACTGCGAAATATTCAGCGTGCCTGTCGTTGACACGACAGCGGCGGGGGACACTTTTCTCGGCTTTTTCTTCGCCATGCTCGAGCGATTCGGCGCAGAACGCGCGCTGAAAATTGCCTCGGCGGCTTCGGCTGTCGCAGTCTCGCGCCCGGGCGCGTCCGCGTCGATACCGACGCTCGACGAAGTAAAGAAATTTCTCGAAGAGCGCGGCGAGAGCCTGATGTGAAGCTTTGATAATATGTCCGGAATGCTTAGGTGTTCCGGATTTTTTATATTTTGACATCGGTGGTATAATAATATTCGGAGCGCACCGCGCTATCAAACAAAAAGGCGGAAGCCTATGACAAAACTCAGCTCAAAAATAAAAGGTGTTTTCTATATAATTTTGGCGGCGTTCGGCTTTTCGCTGATGTCGATGTTCGTCAAGCTCGCGGGAGACCTGCCCTCGTTTCAGAAGGCGTTTTTTAGGAATTTTATCGCGCTGATTTTTATTTTTATCATGATGCTGCGCGATAAAACAGGATTCGTGCCCGCGAAAAAGAATATCCCCG
>OMEV01000481.1_pt1 | contig 28256 bp, 17 predicted proteins | sample 1645491 | NCBI WGS metagenome assembly OMEV01 (sample SAMEA103958122, study PRJEB25191) | human gut metagenome | biome: human-associated habitat [ENVO:00009003]; feature: intestine environment [ENVO:2100002]; material: feces | place: Germany | collected 2013/2015
CTCCAGTGGAGTGGCAGGGGGGGGGTGAAGGTTCTGTTTCATGCCACAAAGATAGTGTTTTAACTAATTCCCCCAAGTTTTCAAACTGAGCCCTTTTTTGTCTTTCAAGCAAGACTGAAACAATAAAAAAAAGTCCTACAATACGTTAATATTGTAGGACTTGTCTCTTTTTTGTCGCCGTTTGGCTTTGTTCTTTTGGTGATCCGCCTGGGGTTTTCACCGTAGCGGTCTATGTCTTTGATTTATAAGCTCTTGTAAACCTTAAAAAATTGTACCGTAACGAATTAGTAACGATTTATAGGAACGCTTGTTGTCAGTGAGAGGCATTCGTTTGTCAGCCGTTCTCTGATGCCGCAAAGATAGAGCATTACTTTTTATTTTCCAAACATTTGATTATTAAATCTTTAAAAAAGATCCCCAGTGCAAGGGGCGAACCTATATATATGGATAGGTTTGCCCCTTGCACCGGGCGGATGTTGCATCAGTCCTACAGCCTTGCCGTCCGCCTCGATACCGCCGTTTATGTGAAGCGGTTCCCCCTCCTTTTTCGCTGAACCGAAAAAAATCATGGTGTAGTACACGTATAGTATCCCATGCGCTGCCTTTTATTGTTATTCTTTTGCAGTAAACATTAAAAATTAAGTTTGTTATGGAAGTTATTACATTTGAAAGTGAAGCGTATAAAGAGCTTGTAGGGAAGATTGAAAAAATCGCCGGGTATGTAGCCGAAGCGCAGCTGCCTTCGGAAGAAAAAAAGGAGGCTTGGCTGGACAGCAACCAACTGGCGGAAGCGTTGGGGATCAGTACACGTACATTGCAACGCCTGAGGGATGAAAACCTGATCAGTTACTCCATGCTGCGTGGACGGTGTATGTACAAGCTGTCGGAGGTCGAACGCTGTCTGGAAGAGCGTACCATTCGGTGCAAGCCTCAAACATTGGAGGATTTTCGCAAGAACTACCTAACGAGAACCGGCAATGATAAGAAAGGATGATATACTGAAAATGACGGAAAAGGGCATTTCCGTATTCCGCTATTACCTGCCGGTGGACTTCAAGGTGGGAAAGAACTTCCTGAACCCTTTTTATAAGGATACGAAGGCTTCGTGCAATATTTATTACGAACGCAAGGCCGGTGTATTTAAAATGAAGGATTTCGGGAACGAGGATTATTCGGGGGACTGCTTTGAGCTGGTGGGCAGGCTGAACGGCCTTAGCTGCAAGGAGCCTAAAGAGTTTGTCGAGATCATGGAAATGATAAACCGCGATCTGCATTTGGGGCTGTCCGCACATGAGGAATATCATATGAGCCATAGCAAAGTCCCCCAAAAGAGTGAAATGGTATCGGAAGAACCGAAAGCGAAAAGCGTCCGGCCTTATACTGTCGTGCAAAAGCCCTTTACGGCTGCGGAACTTGCCTTTTGGGGTAAATCGGGAATCGGGGAAAATGTTCTGAAAGCGTACCGGACGGTATCGCTGAAGAAGTTCAGCAGCGAGAACCAGGAAAGGAAGCCTTTTTCCTGCATGACAAGCGTCGATGAACCGATGTTCGGATATATGGGGAAACAGCATATCAAGGTTTACCGTCCGTGTTCACAAATGCGGTTCCTGTACGCCGGTGATTTTGGCGACAACTACTGTTTCGGGCTGGAGCAGCTGCCGGCAAAGGGTGATCTGCTCTTTATCACAGGTGGGGAAAAGGACGTAATGAGTCTGGCGGCACACGGCTTCCATGCGATCTGTTTCAATTCGGAAACGGCTTTTATCCCTGCGGCTGTCATACACCGGCTTTCATTCCGGTTCAAACATATCATCCTCCTCTATGATGTGGACAGTACCGGGCTGAAAAGCTCGGCGAAGCGTGAAGAGGAGCTGAAGGAATACGGGGTTAAACGATTGTTGCTCCCGCTTGCCGGTACAAAGACGGAAAAGGATGTATCGGACTACTTCATGCTGGGGAACAGCCGTGAGGATTTGATAAAGCTTTTTCTGGACTATCTGGAAACCTTATACAGTGAAACCATGTCGGCTTTGAAATCCTGCGAGGTGGATTTCAACAACCCGCCTCCCATTGCACAGATGATCGTATCGGTAAATGACGTGCCTCTCGGAACTCAAGGCAACCTGCTTTGTATCACCGGCGGAGAAGGCACGGGAAAAAGCAACTATGTGGCGGCACTGATTGCTGGTGCTATCCGTCCCACCGGAACGGATGTGGATGCGCTGGGCGTTACGCTCCACGAAAACGGCAGGAACAAGGCGGTACTGTTCTATGACACGGAACAGAGCGAAGTACAGCTGTATAAGAATATCAGCAACCTGTTGCGGCGATGCGGACGTGAGGCGATGCCGGAATGGTTCAAGGCGTATTGTCTTACGGGAATGAGCCGGAAAGAACGCCTGCTTTCCATTATCCAGAGCTTGGACAAGTACCATTATCAATACGGCGGTGTTCATCTGGTGGTGATAGACGGGATTGCGGATTTGATAAAATGCGCCAACGATGAAGCGGAGAGCATAGCCGTCGTGGAAGAACTGTACCGGCTGGCCGGTATCTACAAGACGTGTATCGTAACGGTACTGCATTTTATCCCCAACGGGCTGAAGCTGAGGGGACACTTGGGAAGCGAGTTGCAGCGGAAGGCTGCGGCGATCCTTTCCATAGAGAAGGACAGCGATCCGGCCATATCGGTGGTGAAGGCTCTGAAAGTAAGGGATGGAAGTCCGCTGGATGTGCCTATCATGCAGTTTTCGTGGGATAAGGAAAAGGCCATGCACGTCTATCTGGGCGAAAAGCCGAAAGAGGAAAAGGATAAGCGCAAAGAGGATGAGCTTGTAGCGGTGGCCAAAGAGGTATTCAGCCGGAGGCGCTTTGTTACTTATGTGGAACTTGCGGAAGAAATCCAGTCGATACTGGAAGTGAAGGAGCGCACGGCGAAAAGCTACATCAGGTTCATGCGTGAGAAAGAAATCATTCTGAAATCATCCGATAACCAGAGCTATTATGTTATCGGGAACTTTTAAGGAGGAAAGCGTATGTTAGTAGATAAAACGGAATTTGAAGCATGGATGGAACGTATCATGGGTGAGCTGTACCGCATCTCACGGAAGCTGGACAAGGCGGAAACGAGGGAAAAGCACCTGAACTACCTGAACGGAGAGCGTCTGTACGACAATCAGGAAGTATGCCTGTTGTTGCGCATCAGCAAACGCACGCTGCAACGATACCGGAATAACGGGGTGTTGAAGTTCTATTCGATATATCACAAGACATATTACAAGGAGTCGGACTTGCACGAGTTCATCCGCAACAACTTTGACGAGAACGAGATAAAACGGCAGGCACGTGAGGACAAACTGTCCGAGAGCTATCCGCTGCCGAAAGAATAAGTCCATGTTTTTGCTTTGTACCGGTGAAACTACTGCCGTGAGGCAGGAAATCCCAAACTGCGTATTGGTGTTTGTCATGGCAATGACTTCATACAGTTGTGAAACAGGATGAAGTTTCTTTTCTTGTTCGAATGGTGATACTCCAAAGGACAGCGGTCCGGAGGGGTATCATTTTTTATGTGTGCATCTAAAAATGTTCCAGTTTTGTGGCGTAAAAACCGGAATATGAAAAGTTAATTCCCTCAATACTCAAGTATCTATCATGATTCTGCAAAAAAGAAAAATACATTCATAAGAAGAATCCAAAGGTTTTTTCCTAATTTTGCAATTATGAATATAAGTTGGTCTGAAATAAAGCCTTATGAGAACGAGCTGCCTACTAACTACGCAGATAGAATAGGCAGGTTATATACTGATACTGTTACTTCTGCTTTCAAGAAAAGTAACGGTCAGTTTTTCACACCGGTATCTATCGCCTATTTTATGGGTAAACAAATAAGTGTGAATAAGGATTCTGTCTCCGTATTAGATCCGGGATGTGGAACTGCCATATTATCATGTGCCATGATTGAGAATCTGGTTTTGCAATCAAAAGTAAAACAGATAGAGTTGGTTACATACGAAACCGATGAAAATCTTATACCGGGATTACAAAAAGTTCTGGAATATATAACAATATGGGGGATGCGCCATAATGTCCGGATTGATTGCCGTTCATATTGTGAGGACTTTATTTTATCCAATTATTCAGTATTATATTCTGATACGATTTATGGCAGGGCTGAGAGTTTGCAGAAATATGATTTGATCATATCCAATCCTCCCTATTTCAAACTTTCCAAAGAGGATAAACGGGTGAAAGCGGCTCAATGCATTATAGACGGACAGCCTAATATATACTCTATATTTATGGCCATATCAGCTTTATTGCTTGCGGAACAAGGTCAGATGATTTATATAACCCCAAGAAGTTTCACTTCGGGAAGATATTTCCGTTTGTTCCGTAATTTCCTGTTTAAGCATATACAGATAGATTTTGTCCACCTTTTCAATACCCGGAAAGATACGTTTTCCAAAGATAATGTGCTTCAGGAAACAATTATAATGAAATGTTCCCCTAAAAAGGGGGCAGATTATAATGTCGTTTTATCATACAGTGAGGGGCTTTCCGACTTGGCCACCCCTGCAATCAAAGAAGTACAGCGGAAAGAAATCATTGACCTTACCTCAAAAGAATTGATATTGCATTTGCCGGTCAGCCTTGAAGACGAGAAAATTATCAGGCTGTTCAAATCATGGGATGGCAACCTGAACAAATATCATATCCAGATTTCCACCGGCCCGGTTGTAGCTTTTCGTTCAAAGGAACAATTATGTGAAACCTCCGGAGAAGGAACAGCAGCACTATATTGGTTGCATAACGTAGTAAAGATGTTGGCTGATCATCCTGTCGTAAAGGAAGGAAAACCTCAATTCATCCATATAAATGAAATGTCTGTATCCACCTTGTTACCTAACAAGAATTATGTTCTGTTGCGACGTTTCAGCTCCAAAGACGATAATAGCCGGTTAATTGCCGCACCTTATTTTGGAAACATGACTTCCTGCGCACATGTAGGAATCGAAAACAAACTGAACTATATCTATCGTCCCAAAGGACACTTGAACCGTATGGAGGTAATGGGGATAGCCGCCTTATTGAATAGTGACTTGTTCGATAATTATTTCAGAACATTCAATGGAAATGTAAATGTCAGTGCTACGGAATTGAGGGAGATGCCCATGCCTCCCCTTGAAGTCATTGAAAGTATCGGAAAAGACCTGATTGCCATGAATGATTATTCTATGGTGAACGTAAATAAGATTGTAAACAAATATTTTATGTAATATGAGCAAAATAAGTGATGCACAAGATATATTGTCAGTGTTGGGTTTGCCTCCGGCGCAGCAGAATGAAATATCCGCTTTGACTTTACTTGCATTATGCGGATTAAAGGAAGAAGACAACTGGGCGGATGCCACCCGCAAGAGCTTAAAAATAAGCAAGGATATTATGGCATTTGTCAATGAGAACTATAAAAAAGAGCAGCCGTATGCCCCAAATACACGGGAAACTTTCAGACGGCAGGTGCTTCATCAGTTCTTGCAGGCACGTATCGTAGATTATAACCCGGATAATCCGGCTTTACCGGTGAACAGTCCAAACGCCCATTACAAACTGACAGAAGAAGCCTATGAAACAATAAAATCATACAATACCCAAGAATGGGAAATAAAAGCCCAAAACTTTAATGATGCGGTAGGGCGATTGATTGAAGAGTATGAGAAAAGCCGTGAGATGGAAATGATACCGGTTACTATTGAAGGTAAGGAATTTAAACTGTCTCCGGGCAAGCATAATGAAGTACAAGCGGCGGTCATTAATGAGTTTGCACCTCGTTTTGCGGCAGGCGCAAAAGTCCTTTATATCGGTGATACTGCCAATAAAGACCTTTATTGTAACAAGGAGCTTTTAAAAGAAATTGGCATTCCGATCACAGAACACAGCAAACTGCCGGATATTGTCATTTATGACGGTAATAAAGAGTGGCTATTCCTAATCGAAGTGGTTACTTCGCATGGGCCGGTATCTCCCAAACGTGTAATCGAGCTGGAAGATTTCACGAAAGAATGCAAAGCGGGGAAAGTATATGTTACTGCTTTTCCTGATAGATCAGAGTTCAAGAAACATGTGGCTGATATTGCATGGGAAACCGAAGTTTGGATAGCGGAGAATCCAGACCATATGATTCATTTTAATGGAGATAGATTTATAGGGCCAAGATAGTAAGTCTGCTCTGAGAATAGTGGAATTTCACATTTGATTCATGATTTCTGAAATTTTACTGCTGTAAAGTTTACAATAGTAAAATTTCGGTTATATGTATAGTATAAACCCCACCCCGCCGGCTTCCCAAGAAACAGCGGAGTGGGGTTGTTTTTATGGCTTCGGTTACAGGAGCTATAACTTCAGCTTGGGTTTGGGCTTTTCGGGGCGGTCAGGATCGGGATCGTCCTTGTTGCCGGACTTGGGAACGCCTCCGATGACGAGCTTGCCGCCAAGTGCTCCCATTGCCTCTTTGATGCTGATGCTTTTGGACATTTTACTTATTTTGAGTGGCGTCAAGAAACTGATTTAGTATAATACGGTATCGTAAATGAGTTGAAATGTTAAGTATTTACTCTTTTTTGGTTTTCAGTGCTTTAATCATATTATATTCTCAAAATTATTAGTAACTTTGCTATTGCTTACAAAATTTACCGCCGTAAATTTTACAGTGGTAAACTTTGCAGTAGTGAAATCGAACATAAAATGATAAGGATATGAAATTCTACAATAGAGAAAAAGAGTTAGCATCATTGGAAAAGGTTCGCCAAGTATCCTTTTCCGTGCATTCCCAAATGACTGTCCTTACCGGTCGGCGACGTATCGGCAAGACCAGTCTTATATTCAAGAGTTGCGAGGATACTCCTACGGTGTACTTGTTTGTCAGCCGAAGCAATGAAACAGATCTCTGTCTACGATTTACTTCCGAGATCCGGCAGGCACTTGATATTTATGTACCGGAACTTACCAACTTTGCAGAAATGTTCCGCTTTTTAATGGATTTGGGAACACGGATGGAATATAATCTGGTTATAGACGAATTTCAGGAGTTCTATTACATAAATCAAGAGATTTACAGTTTGATGCAGGATACTTGGGATCGACTGAGGAAACAGAGCCATGTCAATCTTATCGTGAGCGGTTCGGTCTATACCCTTATGAATAAAATCTTCAGGGATTCAAAAGAACCGCTGTATGGCCGTGCTGACAATATTATGAAGTTAGCTCCTTTTACTACTTCCGTATTGAAAGAAATCATATCGGATCATAAGGCCGACTATACTAAAGATGACTTGTTGGCACTCTATACCTTTACCGGTGGTGTCCCAAAGTATATCGAGCAGTTTATGGACAATGGATGTACAAGCATGGAAAGCATGGTCGATTTCATGTTGCAACCCGATTCATCCTTTCTGACTGAAGGACAGGCTTTGCTGATACAGGAGTTCGGAAAAAAATACGGTAATTACTTTTCTATCTTATCAGCAATCTCCAATGGTAAGAACACCCTGCCGGAAATGGAAGCGGTTATGGGTGGAATGAGTCTGGGCGGACAATTGAAGAGATTGGAAGAAGACTATAATCTGGTAAAGAAGAAACGGCCCATGCTCTCCAAAGAGGGTTCCCAGACAGTCCGTTATGAAGTTTCGGATATGTTTTTACGTTTCTGGTTCCGGTATTTTATCAAGTATCAAAATTATATAGAGATACAGAATTTTGAACGCCTGGCAGATATTATAAAAAAGGATTATCCGACATTCTCCGGTTTGGCTCTGGAAATGTATTTCCGCCAACAGATGATGGAAAGCAAGGAATTTGCAGATATAGGCTCTTGGTGGCAAGGCAAGAATAATAAAGATCAGGATGAAATAGATATTGTCGGACTATATGCGGAAGAGAAAAAAGCTCTGGTAGCAGAGGTGAAAAGACAATCCAAAAATTTCAAGCCGGATTTGTTTGCACTCAAAGTAGAGGAATTACGGAAGAAAGCCTTGTTTAAGTATGAGATAGAGAGCAGGCTTTTTTCAATGGAAGATATGTAAAATTGATGTTGGGTGTAATTTTTAGTTAAATTAAGTGTAGTGATAAACAAATTATAATAGAGTTTATATAGAACAAGAAATAAGACTGCTGAAAATCAAACTATAAAGCCTTATTCGATTATTGTCTAATATTTATAAATGTAAAAAGAATATGAACAAAGAAGCAAAAATAATAATTGATGATATTTGTGCGCATAGTGTTACATTTCCATCTATTCCTACAACATTGATATCTAGAAAATCTTATTTTGATCTCTTTGAAGAGCAATTTGAAACATATAAAGTTTTATGTTTGCCAGGTGCAGAGGGAGTTGGACTAACTACAGCACTAGCAGAATTTGCAAAAATGCATGGGCAATATTGTATTTCATACTTTATTGATGGTTTTTCCAGACTAACAATGGAGCCACGCATTATAGAACATAGTTTAAATATGCAGTTTGCTCATTTTAATAAATGTCCTTTGTCTACAAATGAAGATAAAGAAATTGATTTGTCTCCCAATGTTATCCGGGCTAAGAGAAGAATTAAATCATCTAAAAATTACCTATATTTTATTTTTGATGGTTTTGATAAAATACCTTCGACACTTAAAGATAATATAAGAGCTATATTAACTCTATTGTTGGATATTGATAATGCTAGATTTCTTTTTTCGGGTAATGCAACAGATATAAATAATTTATTACCAGATTCTATACAGGCAAAAGAGACAAATAGCCTTCTAAAATTTCATAAAGTAGAAGTAAAGGAATTTTTACAGTTAATTAAGCCTGATATTATTGATGAGCAAATAGAAGTACTCTATTCTATTAGCGATGGAAATGCCGAGAAATTAGGTATTATTGTAGATAAATTGAAAAGGAATATTAGTGTTTCACAAATAGAAGAGATTTATACATATAACACTTCGGATTTATATGCTTTAGATTGGGAAAAATATGAATATACAGAACGTGATAGCATTCATATTTTATTAGCATTAATAGCTTTTTCAGAGATGAAACTATCGCTGTCAATGCTGCAAGAAATGTTAAAAATAGACAATAAAAGACTAAAGTATTTACTGGATATTTGTAAAGATAAATTAGAAATTAAAGATGATTATGTTTTATTCAGAGAGTATAGTTTTCAAAAATATGCGAGGAAACATCTTGCAGATTTAAAACGCAAAATAGAACTCATACAGCTTGAAACTTTTGAGAATAGTACTAACTCTGCTGATTTTTTTTCATATATGCCATCATTATATAAGCAGGTAGGGAAAAATAAATCTATGATTTCTTATTTAACCTCTGATAATGTTCAACAATTTTTAATAGATAGAAAGTCGCAAGCTGCATTTAATGAACAATGTGAATATGGTTTTGAGGCATGTAGAGACCTTAATGAGGTTATGGCTGCTCATTTTAGATTTGCTGTTAACAGAAGTGCATCTCGTGAAATAGAAAAAAATGAATTATATGATTCCGAAATAGAGGCTCTTTTATCTGTTGGAGAAGATGATGCAGCATATGCTCTAACACAAAAAGTATATCTCAAAGAAGAAAGATTGAAGTGCTTATTACTAATTGCGAGAAAAGGGAATAGACTTCCTATTACTTTATATGATGAATTGATTGCAAATATTAAGTCATTAGCCGAATCCATAGATTTTGATCACATACCACAAAAAGCTATAGAAATAGCAAAACTAATGTTACCCGTTGATTTTGTTATGGCTCTTTCAATTATAGATAGAATTGCTAAAATATCAAAGGATAAAATTCAATATGATCGCCTTTATACAGCAATATCTTTATCATATAACGAAATATCCAAGGATAAAGATGATGCCTCTAAAATGGATTTAGCTACAACTAAAATAAGTGATGAAGGGGTTAGGAAGATGGCAATTGCAATGAGAACCGTATTACAAGATAGTTCTGTAAATCAAATTATAACTGAGCTAGACAAAATTCCTAATCCAACAAGTAAACTTTATTTTCTTCAATTTTGGATACCAGATCATAAAGAAGCTGCAAATATAGAAGAGGTCGTGCTTTATGCGATAAAACTCGTAATAAAAGCTTCAAATATAACACTGCCTAAAGCATCTTTGCTTTGTAGATATTGTGAGCCTCTTAAACAATTGTCAGAAAAAGTATTAAAAGATGTTTTGGATATACTAGACGCTGTTGATGACTCAGTAAAATATCCAAGTGCAGACTATGTAGATTTACAATTAATGATTATTGAAGCTCAAAGTCAATATAATAAAGAAAATGCTCAATATCGCTTGATGCAACTCTATGAAGATATATGTGGTTTTGAAGACAAATCAGTAATTGTTTACTGCAAATCAAAAATTCTGGCAAAATTTGAAAAACTTGGTAATAAAAAAGATATTGAGGATTGTTTAAAACCTGCTTTTGAACTTCAGAAGGAGATAACAAAAGAGGTTAAGAATTTGTTAAATACAACGGCCTATCATCTTAAAATAGTAGAAGGGCCTATTAGAGAATTAGTTTGTGATTATAGATCTTTCATTGAGGATATAATACCATTAATCAATACATCAGAAAGAAGAAGTCGAGCATATCTAATAGCTATATCTGAATATTTAGATCGTACAGAAATCTCAGAATTAGATTTTAATTATTTTGATAAATTGTACAAAAATATTAATTATAATCTATCGGACAGAACTGAGCCATTAATAACCCTTATAAGAAATATAGTTTATTCAAAAGATGACACGGCGCTATTACTAAGTCGTGTAAAAAGTATATATAGTAAAATAAAGGATATAGAAAGTGAATTTGCATTATGTTATATATTGTCTATTTTATATGTATGGCTTAAGCGCAATTTTCCAGAAGATAGTTTTATTAATGGAGTAAAAAGAGAAATAGAAAATACATGGAATAAGATAGATGTACCATGGTTAAAAGTTACTACTGGTTTTGAGATTGCTAGACAATTTTCTAAATTATCAATGAAAGAAGAAGCACATGAAATGATTCGAGCAGCTTCAGAACTAAAACAAGAACAATTGTTTTGTTCTGCTTCATGTGTAGAAACATATACTGTAAGTTTGGATTTATTAACCCAGTCTCTTGGTATTTTAATCCGATCTCACTTGTGTGAAAACAATGATCTTGATCAATTTAAAGAATTGGTTTCATTTTTAGGATCTGACGGAGAGTGTATGATACTTTGGTCTAAAATAGCTTTAGAGTATTATATAGCCAAAGAGCATGATAATTTTATAGATATTGCTACCAAATATGTAGCTAAGCCATTAGATAAATATTCCATAGCATACCAAAAAAGGATATTGTTCAATATTGCTCCAACATTATATTTATCTGTTAAATCAATGTTTTATTCTGCTCTGGAACAATTTGATGATGAATTTAAAAATAATTGTTTAGATAATATAGGTCGTTTTATTTTTAACAAATTTGCTTATCTGGAATATACAAATACACATCAAATTATTGCAGAATTGCAATATACAGAATACGAAATACTTTTTGATATAATAGAACATGCAACAGATGAAAGCCTTATTTTTAATTACACGGTATCCATTTGTAATTGCTTAAAAGAAAACAAGGGTAACAAATTAAGTCGTGAACATATTTCCCTTTTATTTAAAAAACTTGAAGATATAATAAAGCAAAAATTTCCAATTGCTGGAGGTCTTAAACATGATGGGTATAAATTATCATGTCTTGCTGCGATAATGGGATCTAAAATAAACTCTCCCAATAATAATGATTGGGAAAAAGTTAAATTAGAAATAGAACAAATAGAAAATGTAGCAGATCAATCCTTTTTGTATACTCACATATCTCATTATATAAAGAAAATAGATAAGAAACAAGAATTTTTAAAATTAGGTTTTCAAAAAGCAGAAGAATTAAATTCTGCTTATGATAAAATGAATCGATATGATATGAGTGTAAGTGAAGCTATTGAAAGTATTCCATCTTTAGTAAGACCTCTTACATTTAAAGCATGGGAGTGGATATTAAAAGACAAAAATGGCAATTATCAAAATGCTCAGAAAATTATAGATTTAATACAAGAGTATGATGAAGAGTTAGCTAAAGATATTTTGGAACAGATAGATAAAGATCCTGCTCGTATTCAATATAAATATAAACACAAACTAAAACGTCATATAGATAAAAAAAAGAGGATAGGCTTTGCACAAAAAGACATAAAGCAAGTAACTTCATTGACAAATGCTGAACAACAAATATTTTTTGAGGAAAAGATGGAGAACCTTGTAAAAGGGAAAAGTATTACCAAAGATTTATCTTCTACAATATCTATAATGCAGATAATTTTTGATAATTCTATCTCTGATACTAAAAATGCAATAAGCTATTTCATGGAAAACCTTTATGAGAAAAATAAATTTTCCAATTATCATAAGGATCTAATAAGGGATATCCATAAAGCGATACTCTACAATTTAAAGGTTGTTCTTTCTTTAGCCGCAGGAACAAAAGAAAGATTTGAATTAATAAATCGATTAATTCAAGATAACTGTACTGGCACAAATGCGACACATATTCGTGTAGGAGAAGAGAATAAGGCGTATCAATTTTTAAAAGAATGGTTTGCTACTTACAAATATGATTCTTTGAGAATTATAGATCCTTATTTTACTCCTTCTAATTTCAATATCATTAAAACATTTTTTGATATAAATAATGATCTTCGAGTTTTTGTTTTAACAAACAAAGACTCTGAAATAGAGATTGAAGATTATCAAAAAGGTTGGAATAAAGTTTCTGCAGATTTGACAGGTGAAATAACGGTTGTTTCTTTTTGTTATGAAGATGATAAAAAAAATTGCCCTATTCATGATAGATGGTGGGTACTTGTTGATAGTGAAACGAATAAACAAGTAGGATTACATCTAAATTCATTGAGTGGCCTTGGAAAAAGAGAAAGTGATTTAATATTATTAGATGATAACGGATTAATGTCAGCTAATACAATATGGACTGATTATATAGTAAATAGAAGGCCTCGTATTGAAGGTCGTAAAATTATTTATGAGAGATATGAAATCCATTAAATTGTTATGAAATATTATATTGAATAAGATTTTAAGCTATTGATAGAGATAGTTTTATCCTCTGTATTCCTGAGTCAACTCTATATTTATTAATGCAAGAAGTATTCAATACCCTTGCATTAATAAAATATGTGAGTCTATAACTTCAGCTTGGGTTTGGGCTTTTCGGGCCGGTCAGGATCGGGATCGTCCTTGTTGCCGGACTTGGGAACGCCTCCGATGACGAGCTTGCCGCCAAGCGCTCCCATTGCCTCTTTGATGCTGATGCTTTTGGGCATTCCGCTTAGTTTGGGCGGAGTGCGCTGCCTGTCGGCGAGGAAGTCGGGCATCCGGTGGACATAAGGCTCGGCAGGGGGCGTGTCCTGTGTGGGGACACTGCCCGGTGAGGGACTGCCGGGCGAAGCATCGGCGACGGGTATGCCGGCGGCGGAGGCGTTATCCTGTCCGTCGGGCGTTACCGGTTGGGAGGGCACGACTTCGATCACTCCGTCGGTGCTTTTTTCCTGCGCATCCACTGATTTGAGAGAGAGCAGGATCTTGCGGTCAAGGGCGGCAAGGTCGGCCTTAAGCTGCTTCAGCTCGTCCTCCTTTTTCCAGACTTCCCCGACGACCTGTTCCAGGACGGGGAGTTCCTTCTCAATGGCTTCGTTGTCCCTCGTGTATTTCTCTATCAGGCGGGGGATGCTGTCGAAGGCGTTGATGAAGTTCTGGCAGGCGGTTTTCGGATCGACCGCCAAACGGCCGTTGTTATAGTTGTAGAGGAAGTTGCCTTCACCACGCACGAAGAAACGGTTCTCGCAGAAGTCCAGACCGTCCTTGACGGTGGTGTCGGTCTTGACAACGATGTCGAAGCCATAGAGCGAGCCGATGACCTTCGGCTGGCCGTGCGTGCGTTCCCTGTCCTCTATCTCGTGGAGCTTGGCGGCAATCACTTTCGGATCATCGCCTGCCACGCCGTCAATCTTCAAGGGGTTGAGCCTGTTGCCCTCCTTGTCGTACTGCATACGGCTCTCGATGGCGGCCTTGTCCTTCCTGACACGGGCGATGATGTCATCGTTGCTTGCCCGGTTCGCCAGGAAAGTTTCCAGTTTGATGCGTGATTCCCCCTTGCCACGCTGGAAGGCCTTGCGCTCCCCTTCCATGCCGGCAATCCGCTTCTCCAACCGTGCCTTGTCGAGCAGGTCGGTATTTCCGGAAAGCACCGCCACGTACTCTGAGAAAGGTATGCCTCCCTTCTCGTCCATGCCTCCCTCGTCGATGGTACGGCAACCCATGTTGTTCTGCTTGAGCTGGGTGATGAAAAGCTGTTTGTTGTAAAGCAGGTTGAACTTGTAGCTGTCAAGCGACTTCTCCACTGCGTAGATTATCACGTCCACCTTGTTGTCCGCATAGAGCTTGGCCACCTCGTTGCCCTTGCGGATGCCCCGGCCGTCCCGCTGCTGCAAGTCCGAAGGCCGCCACGGTGCGTCGAGATGATGGATGGCGACACACCGCTTCTGGGCGTTGACTCCCGTGCCCAGCATTTCAGTAGAGCCGAAGAGAACACGTATCTTTCCCTCGTTCATCGCCTCGATCATCGCCTTGCGCTTCTTCTCGGTCTTGGCTTCCTGAATGAAACGTATCTGGTCTTCGGGGATGCCGTGATCCTCCACCAGCTTGCGCTTGATCTCGCTGTACGGATTCCACTGGTCGGGCTTGTAGGTTCCCAAGTCCGAGAAAACGAACTGAGTGCCTTTATGCCCGGCGTATTTATTGTAATACTTCGCAATCATATCGGCGCAATGGGTGGCCTTGTTGTCCTTGTCGTCGCCGTAGGAGAGCGGATCGATGAGCCGCATGTCGAGCGACATCTTCCGGGCGTAGTCGGTGGCGATGAGCATCTTCGCCTTCTCCTCCCTCTCGTTCAGTGGCGGGCGGCCCAGTACGGTGGCATTGCCGGTCTTGGCGAACTCGATGAGCTTCTGTATGAACTCCCTCTGGTCGGGCGTCGGGGGTATGTTGTGCAGTATCTCGTTCTTTTCCGGACGGTCGATGCCGATGTCGGCTGCGGTACGGAAGTCGGTGATCTCGGAATAGAACGAAGCGAGTTCCGGAACCTTGATGAAGTAGCGGAAACGCTCTTTCTGCACCACCTCGTTGGTGACGGAAAACTCGTAATCGACGGACTTCCGGGCAAACACCGCCGCCCATGCGTCAAAGGAGTTGATCCCCTGACGCTCCAATTCCCGGGGGCGCAGGTACTTGAAGAGCAGGTACAGCTCGGTCAGCGAGTTGGAAATGGTGGTTCCGGACAGGAAGGTGGCTCCCAAGTCCTTGCCGGTGCGCTGCTGGATGGTGCGCAGGGCGAAGAGCATGTTGAGCGCACGCTGGCTGCCCTCGCTGTTGCCCAGACCTGCCACACGGTCGTGCCGGGTGGTGAACATCAGGTTCTTGAACCGGTGCGACTCATCGACAAAGAGGTGGTCGATGCCCATGCGCTTGAAGTCCGCCACGTCGTCCTTGCGGGTTTCGATCTCGTGGAGCAGCTCTTTCAGCCTGACCTCAAGGTTCATCTTGCGTTTCTCCATGCCCTTGATCTGTGCGTTGCTCACTTCCGCACCCTGCTGGTAGAGGACTTCGAGGTTCTCTTCCACACTGTCCAGTTCCTGTTGCAGGATGTCACGCTGGATTTCGGGGGACTGCGGTATCATGCCGAACTGCTCGTGCGAGAGGATGATGGCGTCCCAGTCGTTGTTCTTCATCCGGTGGAAAATCTCGACACGGCGCTCCGGCGTGAAGTCCTCCTTGCCGGGATAGAGGACTTTGGCGTTCGGGTAGGCGGTGGCGAAGGTCTGTGCGATCTCGTGGATGTTCGCCTTCAGGCCGGTGATAAGGGGCTTGTTCGCCAGTCCCAGACGCTTCATCTCGTAGGCGGCACAGCACATGATGAGCGTCTTGCCGCCACCCACCTCGTGATCGGCGATCCCCCCTCCGTTCTGCTTGAGCATCCAGATGCAGTCCTTCTGGCTGGGATACAGGTCGGGAATGCCCAGCCCCTTGAGGTCAAGACCGGGAAAGCTCTGGTGCGAGCCGTCGTACTTGGGACGGACGAAGCAGTTGAACTTGCGGTTGTACATGTCCGCCATTTTCCGCTTGAACTCCGGCGACTGTTCCATGAGCCAGTCGGAGAAGCCGTTACGGATCTCGTCAATCTTGCTGTTGGCAAGCAAGGTAACCTCCGGATCACGTATCTTCATTTCCTTGCCCGTCTTGTCCAATACGGTCTTGGTGATGTTGGGCGTGGTGTTGTGGATGGCATGGCGCATAAGGGCGATGCCGTTGAAGATGCGGCTTTCCGAACGCACCGAATATTGGTTCATGATGCGTGGGGAGGTCATGTCGGCCTTGATGCTGTACTCGTCGTTGCTGGCGGTATAACGGACGGACACGTCCGTGTCGAACAGCCATGAGGCGTAGCGGCTGTACACTCCCGCCGGTATCCAACGCTCGCCGAAATTGAAATCCAGATCCTCGAAAGGTATGGGCGTGGGCAGCGACTGCCGCAGGGCTTCGAGGGAAATACGTGCCTCGCCGTTGTCGGGATGCGACTGCAAATATTCCTCGATGTGTTCGGCCTTGGCCATGACGTTGCCGGAAATGAAACGGTCGGCAATCTCGTAGTTCTTCGAGAGGGGATTGTAAAATATCCGTCCACGCAGTTCCTCCAACAAGTCAGATTGCGATTTGTCGGTCAGGGACTCCATGTACGCCATGTCCACGTTGCCGTACTTGTTGAGCGAGGCGGTGAGCGCCTCGTGCACGTCATCGGTATGGGTGATCTCGTTGATGTTGTACGAGACGGGATGGTCGAAGATGTCGGCCTTGACCGCCCGGCCGTCGATGTAACGTTCCAGCGACAATATCTCACGGTTGCCCGCATCCATGCGGAACAGGTCGATGTTCTTCCTGTCGTTCAGATTGCCGAACTGACGGATGAAGTCATCGTAAAGAGTGTTGAGCATGGTGCGCAACGCCGGATTTGCGGCATGGGCGGCCGCCTCGTTCTCGTACAGGTGATGGTAGGTGTCACGTATCTCGATGTAGAGCGACGCACGGCGTCGCTGGCGTTCGGACAGATCCAACGGGTTGAATACCGGTGCGGCCCCGCCAATGGCGGAGAGGTAGCCTATCTGCCCGTCATCGTCCACAAGGGAGCCGTTGCGGTGGTGTCCCTGCAGGCCGGCCGGATAAGGACGGGGCTTCATGCGTTCCTGCCGTGCGGCCTCTTCCTCCTGCCGGCGGCGTTCCTGTTCCTGCCGTTCCCGCTCCTGCCGCTCTTTCTCTTGGGGAGTCGGTTCGGCCGGGGCGGGATGTTGTTCCAACGGTGGCATATCGAAAAGGGACAACTGCCCGGAGTCCTTCTTCGTGCTCCTTGTTTTCCTTTTCCTGACCTGTGAACGCTCCTCTTGTGTGAAGCCGAAAAGGTCGTACAGGGACATGACCGGCTCCGGCGTGGTCTTTGCGGCGGTTGGCCGGGCATCCGTTGAGGGCTGCTCCGGCGTGGAAGTCCGACGCTCCACCTGTACCGCCTGTCGATCCGTAGAAGTGGAATGTCCGTTCATGTTACCGGACCGGTTGATTTCCCGCACCTGTGCGATGCGTTGCTGCATGGTTTCCGCCGGACGGCTCACCAGATTGCGGAACTCCTGCACGGGTGAATGGCGGAGATACAAGTCCAGATCGAGCTGTTCCGAGAGGTTGCGGTCAAGGAAATACTTCATGTCGGCGGCGATGGCTTCCATACCCCCGTCATGCAGGTAGATGCGTGCCGGCTTGCCGTAGGGATCGGTACCGACATGGCCACGTGTATGCACGATGGCGGCGGTATGCTCGAAATACTCGTTCTGCGTCGTCCCGTCGGCCTGCGTGCCGACTTCCACGAAAGACCGTTCGAGTGACGTATATTCCCTTTGGGAAAGCGTGTCCTTCTGCAAGATGATCAGGTCGCTGCCCACCTCCGTACCGGCATAGTCGGTAAAGAGGTTGTTGGGCAGGCGGACAGCCGATAACAGCCGGGATCGGTTCATCAGGTATTGCCTTACGGGATAGGCCATAGCGGAGTTCATCACCCCCTGTGAGGTGATGAAGGCGAGGACGCCTCCCTCACGGACGGCATCCAGCCCTTTGGCGAAGAAATAGTTGTGCAGGCTGTTCAGCGCAAAACGCCTCGCCGTGCCGTTGTCGAAGGAGGGATCGAAAACACGTATGTCACCGAAGGGGATGTTGCTGCTCACCACGTCGAAATAGCCGTTGCGGTGCGGGGGCAACTCCTCGAAGCCCTTGATATTGACCTGCGCTTCGGGATGGAGCCGGGCAAGGATGCGGCCGGTAAGCAAATCCTTTTCATAGGCAACAATTTCGGGAGTGTTGCCGGATGCGGAGTGGCATTGCGGTCGGAAGGCCGAGACAAAATTGCCGGTTCCCGATGAAGGATCGAGAAAACGGCCGGGCGACACTCCGTGTTCGCCCAAAGAAGAGGCAATGGCATTGACAATCGCCGGCGGCGTGTAGAAAGCGGTAAAGGTGGATGCCTTCACGCTTTCCACCAGCTTCCTGTACTCACGCTCGTCAGCGGCCCCGTCACGCAGGACGTTGTGAAGTTCCGTAATCAGGGGGAACAGTTCACGGTCGGCCTGTGTCCAGCGGAGTATGTCGGTGAGTTTCCCGAAAGGGGAAAGAACCGCCTTGATACCTCCGAACCCGGAGTAGGCGGCGAGTATGCCCGCTTCCTCCGGTGTGGCGGTGCGCTGTTCCTTCTCCAAACGGAACATCAGCCGGATTGCCTCTATATTGTCCCTGAGATGCGCCTTTTTATTATAAGCCATTCTCTTCCAACCAGATTACAACCGTACCTGTCAGCTCGTCATAGAGCTGCCCGAACTCCGGGCTGAACATGAAATCATCCGAGAGCGTATAGCCGGCGAAGACCTTCCGGCATTCGGGAAGCAGCTGCAAGGCCACGCTGCGTGCGCTGCCTTCGGGGACTTCGGCGGCGAACTCGTTCCAGAGGACGGTAACCAGCGTGTCCAGAGGAGAGAAATGCAACCCCTGAAAAAGCAGGGCGTTCGCCTGTTGTGCCGCATCGTCGTAGGTCAGGCCGGAACGGACGGCTGCGCTGAAGGCTTCGGCGGCCTGCTCGCTGCGGGTGGCGACAAAAGACTCGTCATCCGCCAAATCGGGATGCGACTCACGCAGGAAGGACAACAGGGTAAGATGGTAGTAAGACAATTCATCCGGTTCTTCCGCTACGGATACCGGCACGTTGGATTTATTCTGATTCATATAATTATCGGATTATTAAGTGATACAATTCCGGACGGGTTATCTCTTCCTGCCGCTTTTTTCTCCCTGCGGTTTCCTGTCCGGGAAGGAATAGCCTACGGTAAAATCGGGATTAAGCACCAGTGCGGCATCGAAGCTCCTGCCCTCACGGTTCCTGAAGCCTTTGACAAGAGGGGTGCGGCCTGTGGTCACCAGCCCGACAATCTGTTTGTCGGTCAACACCTTGCCTCCCTTGTTGCGGAACAGGGTGAATCCGCAATCGACATCGGCGCATTTGGCGACCTTGTCGAAGAACAGGATGCGGCTCTTCTTACATTTGGGACAGGTGCATTGCTCCCCTGAAGGAGCGACATCGAGGGTGGCGGCCAGCAGTTCGGCAACGATCTGTGCGGTATAGACCTCTATGTCCCGGCGGAAAGAGGGCGCATCGGCCTCTCCGGTTTCTATTTTGGCGAGGGTATCCTCCCACGCCGCTGTCATTTCGACATCGGCAATCTTCTTGTCCTTTACCGTATCGTAAACCGCCAGTCCTTTTTCGGTGGGCACAAGGTTCTTCTTGTCCCGGCGTATATAGTTACGGGCGAACAATGTCTCGATAACGGCCGCACGGGTGGCCGGAGTTCCGATACCGGCCTCCCGGATTGCGGTACGCAGCTGCCCGTCGCCGATCTCCCTGCCGCAATGCTCCATAGCGGAGAGCAGCGAACTCTCGGTATGCAGCGGTTTGGGCTTGGTCTGCTTCTCCACCGTTTCGGAAGCGAGCAGCGGCAGGGTTTCATCCGTCTGTAACTCCGGCAATGTGGTTTCCTCCACCTCCTCTTCCGGTTCGCCACGCACGGCACGCCAACCGGCGGATTTGACGACCGCCCCCTTGATGGTGAATATCTCACCGCCTGCGGACAAGGCAACTTCGGTCATTTCCTTGACGCAATGCGGGGAGAAGGCTTCGAGCAGGCGTGCGGCAACCATTTCGTAGATAGCCCGCTCGTCCTGCGACAGACCTTCGGGCAGGTTTTCGGTAACGAGCAGCGCATGGTGGTCGGTGACTTTGGCATCATCGACCGGACGGCGGTTGAGCGGTGTGTCCCGCAAAGCGGATGCGATGGCGGCGAAGCGTGGATATTGTTGCAAGAGCGTTATGCGTGAGGGAATCTCCTCGAAGACATCTTCGGATATATAACGGCTGCCGGTACGCGGATAACTTAGCACCTTCTTCTCATACAGGCTTTGCGCAAGCGTGAGCGTCTTGTCGGCCGAGAAGTCCAGTTTGCCGTTTGCCTCTTTCTGCAAGGCGGTCAGGTCATAGAGCAGCGGCGGTTCCTGAACGGCTTCCCTGCGCTCTACGGAACTGACGGCAAGCATACCGCCGTCCTCTACCTCACGTAGCCCGGCAGTGGCCGTTTCAAGGTCATCGAAGCGGTTCCGTGACAGTGCGGAGAAGGCGATGCCGTCCTTGGCCGCCGAAACCTTTATCTGGAAATATTTCCGGGGTACGAACTGTTTGTTCTCCCGGTATCGTGAGCAGATCATCGCCAATGTGGGTGTCTGCACCCGTCCCAAAGAGAACACGCCCTGCCCGGCGGCAAGGCTGAGCGCCTGAGAACTGTTGATGCCCACGAGCCAGTCCGCCTCGCTGCGGGCTTTGGCGGAGAGGTAAAGATTGTCGTAAAGGCTTCCCTCCCTGAGATTCCGCAACCCTTCACGGATGGCCTTGTCGGTGAGCGAGGAGATCCACAGACGGACAAAGGGTTTGGTACAGCCGAGATAGTTGTACACGTAACGGAAAATCAACTCTCCCTCACGACCTGCGTCGGTGGCGACGATGATGGACTCGCACCTGTCGAACAGCTCCCGGAGCACTTCCAGCTGCCTGACCACTCCGGGATCGTCCTTGTACACCTTACCCTCCCGCACCTGACGGGGTACAAGCCTGAACTCCTGCGGCAATATGGGGAGGTGTTCCCGGCGGAAGCCGGAAAAGCCGTAGCTTTCGGGCATGGCAAGACCTACCAGATGCCCGAATGCCCATGTTACGGCATATCCGTCCCCCGTTAGATACCCGTCTTTCCGTTGGCGTGCGCCCACTACGGACGCTATGCCCTGTGCCACGCTGGGCTTTTCTGCAATGATAACTTTCATATAATTATTGTATTATTCATGTGAATGATCAGATGGATACCCCTTTCTTATCGGCTTTCTGTACCGGGCGATTCCGGCTGACGGCGTTTGCCGGCTTCGTTCCGTCCTGACGGACGGCCGCCTGCTGCGACTGTTCCTGTTTCTTGCTCTTGTCCGGGTTCCATTTGAAGAAATCGAACTTCGCCCGCTCGTGGTTGACACGGACGAAAGCACTGAACAGGTTCCCCTCGTTGTCGGTCATGTCCTTGATGTAGGTCGCCTTGCCCTGTGCCAGTGATGCCTGCTGTTCTTCGGTAAGGTCTTTCCCCTTCAGCCGTGCGGGGATTACCAGCCCACGCTCCTGCTGCCGGTTCTGTTCCTGTTCCTGAGCTGCGGTCTGCTCCTGCCGGCGGGCGATTCCCTTGAAGTCATAGTCGAATCCGCCCTTGCACGCATTGAACTGCAAACGTGCATCATAATGACGCTGCTTTTTCTCCGACCACATGTTTTCGACAAGGACGGACTCGCCGTTTGCGATGCGTTTTCTCTGTTCGTCGGTCAACGCCGTGCCGTTCACCTCTGCGGGAATGGTTATCCCGCTGACCGGTATGTGATGGAGCCGGTTGGTCTTGGGATTGAGCGATACCAGACACGGCTCACGCACGCCTCCGGCCAGTTCGAGTTCCACCACGCAACCCGCATTGCCTTTTTCCAGCAGGTTCTGTTTCACTTCGGGAGTGAACTCCACGTTGAAATACGGCGTGTCCAGTTCCGGATAACGCTTGCAACATTCGATCTCGTTCCGGAGCGTACCGTCGGGATTCTCCGCCAGACGGATGCAGGCGGGAGTTTCAAACTCTATTCCCTCGATAACGGTTTTCAGGGTGAGTACGGCGGATTCGTTGCCGTTGAGCAACCGTCTGAGGCCCGGTTCTCCTAACGTTTCGGGTGTTACCCCCATGCGCTCAAGCTGCTGCCAGTCCACCTGTTCCATGCTCCAGCGGGTGGATTGCTCCGTTCCGCCCCCGCCGGACTGCTGTTGTGCCTGCTGCCGGCTCTGTACGTACTGTTCCGTGTCAAGACGGTATTCGTCCAGCAAGGCAGAATTACTTTCGGGCTGCTTGAACAGGCCGACAAGCTCCTTGGCGGAGGCAAGCAAGTCTGCCGGAAGGTGATAGAAGCGGAAGTCGGACGGCCGCTCGAACTGTCGTTTCATGTTGAGGAAGAACGTTTCGAGTATAGACACGTTGCGGTCTATCCGCATGAACTGATCCGAAGGCTTTGCCCCTGCCAACGGTCTGGTCTTGAGTCCCCCTTCGGGTTCGATGTCCTCCACCACGTGCGGGGTGTTGCCTTCGGCGGCGTTGGTCACTACCAATACCTCGTCTTTCAGATCTTTCAGTTTTTTGTCCATAAAGTGAATGAGTTTAATTGTGATACAATCAGGTTAATTGCGGCACGAAAGTAGAGGTAAGAGGCTATGGCGCAAAGGGAAAGGAGGGAATGGGGAACGAGTGGCTACGGGATGGCATGAAGTGGCCTGCCGGCAAGAAAGAATGACGTTCCGATACAAAAACTTCAAAATAAAAAGCGTACCTTCGCAACAAGAAACATAAAAAAGGACAATCCGATATGATTACCAACCGGGAAGAAGTGATAGACAAGGCATTCAAGGTGTTTTTGAGGATGAATTACGAGAAAGCGAGTATCAGCACGCTGGCAAAAGCCTGCGGGGTGGTAAAGACAGGGGTGGTATATTATTTTCCCCACAAACTCGATCTGTTCATGGCGGTAGCGGACAAGTATGCCATACAGATGCAGACACCGGCCAACAAGTTTGCCGGGCCGACGGAAACGCTGGCAGGATTTATAGAGCAGTATGTGGCAGGAGTGAGTACGGCCATGAACCGTATCATCAAACAGGTGCGATGCTGTGCGGACGACAATGAATGCTGTCCCAACTTCTACTATTTTCATTTTCTTTCCCAAGTGAGGATGTATTATCCCGGAGCCCGTGAGAAAATAGAAGAAATATTCCGCAAGGAACACGAGTTATGGAGAACAGTCATACAGAAGGCAAAGGATAGCGGTGAAATAAAGCAAGATACGGATGTGAAAAAGACCGCTCCGCTGTTCCGCCAAGTGTTTCTGGGCATGTCCTACGAGCAATCGTTCCTGAACGGTCTGGACGTAGAAGAATTGAAGGAGAAGTTCGATTGTCTGTACTCGCTCCTGAAAGCCTGACTCCTTTTTTAGCAATATTTAAAAGACTCCGATAAAAATATTTTCTGAACAACCGTTCAGATTTCAATACTTTGCTTTATCTTTGAGGCATGAAGCAACAGCCAGAGATATGGACAAGGTACAGAAGCAACGGTCAAACATCGTCCTGTACAGGGAAAAAAAGGACGGTGAACAGTACATACGGATAGAGTATGCAGGCGATCCGGCAATAGCCCTACTGCTCGCCCAAGATACGGACGTGGAAAAGACGGACAACGGTTCCGCCTACATGACGGCTGCCGCCTTTAAACTGCCGGATTTCTACGACCGCTATTCTCCCCACGCTTACATAGATTACAGCCGGGTGTACGTACGGCATCCCAAACCACAGCGGACATACGTATTGCCGGAAGGCTATCTGGAACTGCTGGAACAGAAGCGGTACAGTCCCTCGACCGTGAAAACCTACCGTGCCTATTTCAGCGACTTCATGGAATACCACAAGGGACGGAGCATCGACCGCCTGAAAGTGGCGGACATCAACAAGTATATCCTCTATCTCGTAAACGAGAAGAAAATCTCCGTTTCGCAGCAGAACATGCGCATCAACGCAATCAAGTTCTATTACGAGCAGGTGAAAGGCGGCAAACGGCAATATTACGGCGGCATCACACGGGCCAAAGAGTACAAGACGTTACCCGAAGTGCTGAGCCGGGACGAGGTCAAACGTATCCTCTCCTGTCTGACGAACCGGAAACATCACTGCATGGTTTCCCTGATCTATTCCGCCGGTCTGAGAAGGAGCGAACTGCTGAACCTCACCCCACAGGACATTGTCAGTGAACGGATGCTGGTACGCATCATGGGCAAGGGTAAGAAATGCCGTTACTCGCTGTTGTCGGAAAAGGTGCTGCACGAGCTTCGGGAATATTTCAAGGAATACCGTCCGAAGAAATGGCTGTTCGAGGGCGATACTCCCGGCGAGCAATACTCGGCAAGCGCACTGGTGAAAGTGCTGAAAGAAGCCGCACAGCGTGCCGGCATCAAGCATCGTGTACACGTACATATGCTGCGTCATTCCTTTGCCACTCATCTACTGGAGCAAGGGACAGACCTTAGAACCATACAGGAATTGCTGGGACACAATGATATAAAGACGACGAGCATTTATCTTCATGTGACGAGTGCCCATAAGTCGAGCATACCCAATCCGCTTGATTCGCTGGATGATTCGTAGGGTACAGCTATTAGAGATTAGGAAACACACCTGTCGAGTGTCGGTTATCAAAATGAAAGATACCAAACGAGTGTTTTTACAAATAACATTAGCTGTAATTATATGACATGAAAATCTATGAGAATAAAATATTGAGAATACTTGGATTTATTTTTATTTGGATTTATGTATTCGGTGTGGGCATTTGTTTTGCCGGAAGGTGGTATGCCATTGGAATACCGGGAGTGGTTTTATTGCTTGTATGGTTAAATCACAATCTTATAGGTGCTGCTATTCGTAGATATAGAGCAAGGCAGGCAATCAAACAGATAAAAAAGCATGGAACACGATTATCGGTTGATTTAAGCCAATGTAAAGTCAGTGCGCAGAAATGGAGTAGCAAGAAGTCAAGGATGCAAGAGCCAGTCTTTAAGGTATTCAATTCATGGGAAACCCAGTTTTGGAATGGTGTTAGCGGCTCTTTGTTTCCTGACATTTATCATAGTGAACAAGTAGTGTCCACTGCAATATGCACCGTGACGTACACCACCCCATACAAAGGAAAGACAAAAACATTTCGCAGTGATGCAATTTTGAAGGAAAAAGTTTCATTGGAAATGCTATTGCAATATTATGGAGTGGCAACGATTTACATAAATCCGAAGAATGACAATCAATATTATTTTGATTTGGATTTTCTAAAATAGATACAGCTAACAACGCAGGATAACGGACAAGCCGTTCCCTGCTAACCATTATAAACAATAAAGCCAATGGATATAAAGAATGATATACATATTATGGAAATGAATGACAAACTGTATCAACGGTTAAAACAGTCAGAGCTTGTCATTCATGCCAAAGTTGAAAGTATTTTACGACAAATCTCTTCATGGAAGTATGCTACACATGAATTTTATGTTCCTGCTCCCTATCAAAATGAATTAGCGGGTTTACCAAACGGACGAATACGAAAAAATATTGAAGAAAAAGACCGTCTAAAAATAGCTGGTCTGTATTCTTTTGGCTTTAATGCAGAAGGAAAAATACTTTGTTCGCAAGAAGCTCCAGATAATATAGGAAATGGCATCATAACTGATATATATGAGTATGATAATGCCTTTTCATATTATGTATATCATGTTAAATATATACCCAATCAATATACAACCATAATCTCAATAAGCTATTTTTATCCATACCATGAAATGAATATCTTTCAGGGTATAAATTCATATAAAGATTGGTCAGTGTATTTATATGAATATGATAAAGAAAGAATTAGTAAAGTACATAGGTATGCTTCTCGTTGGGGCAATATGCCAGCAGAGGAATATAATTTTGCCTATGAAAATAATCTTTTATGTGCAATAGTTGGAGAGAAAAGACTAAAGAATGGAGAATTATATATCCATTGGAAAAATAAAAAAGTTTATAACAAGGAAAGATAACCCCTAAACGGCGTTCCTTTCCAACCCATTACCAATAACAGTGCGATAAGGTAAGCCAAAGATTTTATCATCATCAAAATTAAATACAATGGAGAAAAGTAGAGATTTTCAGTTATTTATGACTCAAAATGATGAGCAGCAATTTTGTGAGGAATTACGAGGGTACAATCCTAATATATTCTTTTTAGATATTTCTCCTTCTTCGGAAGCTGACATTAGCAAAAGACTATATACGTCTGTTGTAAATTCATCAAGTTCTTTCTTCTCTATCGTAAATTTTGATTTGATGACAATGGAAGAATTAAAAACGAGATACAAAAAATATGGCGAATATTACCATTTTGGTAGTATTGCAAGGGAACAAATGCAGTTCTTACGCTCTAAGCCGGATGTTAATGATTCCCATTTTTTAAGAAATGGTCGTATTGCTGATTCATATAACATTGAAGATAAGGATGAAAAAGAATGGAAGAATAAGGTATATGACATTTTAAAAAGGCATGGGGAAAAAGTTTTTTTGCTTTACCAAACATCACATGGATGTTGTGAAATTAGTATAAAGCCACAAAAAGGAATTGTTGCATATCCCTATGCTCTTAGGAAATACAACGGTCAAAATGGTTTCTTTATGAAATGTGGTGATGCCATATTTGTTGGTAAAGAGATTGCTCTTAATAATTAGGAATAGAAATCTTTGGCTAATACTTAAAAAAATATTGGTAACAAGCCGGGATAACGGACTAACGCCGTTCCCCGCCAAGCCATTAATAGTAATCATATAAAGACATACAATTATGAATTATTTTCTTGAAATTACATCACGCCCTAATTATCCATTAATTTTGGATGAAAGTCAAAATCCCCATATTTCCTCACAATTAGGTGCTGACTTAAATTTAGGCAACTATATTCATGAATACCTATCTTCTCCATTAGTCTATCGGGATGCGGAAAATTGTTCTGCCTCTTTTGAACGCTTAATTACTTATGACATTCTTACTACCGTTTATGGAGGACTGCTTGTATCAGAACGAATGAGGAAAGCAATAGAGGAGAATTTTCCAAATGAAGTACAATTTTTTGATGCCATATTCAATTATAAAAAAAAGATGTGCAATAGCTATTCCGCTATGAATATACATAAGCATATAGAATGTTACGATATGGAGGAAAGTATCTATTCTATTTCTCCGGTGGATAAGAGCTATGAATTTGAGCAACGAGTCTTAATAACATCACCATTAGAGGAATATGGAGTTAATTATAATATAGTCCGATGCTCGTTTGATGATGAAATAGTAGTATCGGAAAAGTTCAAAAAAGTGATTAGGGCTAACAAACTTAATTGTATGTCTTTTGCTAAAGAACTGGAAATAGACTATTAACAAGAAAAGATAACCCCTGAACGGTGTTCCTTTTCAATCCATTAACGATAATAAATTCAGCAATTATGAATACAGAAGAACTCTATATTTGGAACTATGGAATTGATAAACTGCCTAAAGGATTATTGGAGTTTGGTAGATCTGATGTCTGTGATACTTACGATGAAAGCAAAAGGCAGAAGTTTCAAAACCACGGGCAATGGATGTGGAAAAACAAGGATGGATGGAGAGAAAATTTACCTTCCGTCTTATACCTCGTATGCAACAAGAAACCGGGAATTCTGCAATTTGATTTTCTTGATAAATACAGTATAAAACTCAAAATTGTATCGGAAGAGTTTTTGTCTTTACTTCAAGAAAATGGGTTCGTTGATAAATATGATA
>OMEV01000522.1_pt1 | contig 26517 bp, 24 predicted proteins | sample 1645491 | NCBI WGS metagenome assembly OMEV01 (sample SAMEA103958122, study PRJEB25191) | human gut metagenome | biome: human-associated habitat [ENVO:00009003]; feature: intestine environment [ENVO:2100002]; material: feces | place: Germany | collected 2013/2015
GATGCGGATGATATTTATAAAAATGTAAATCTGATCCTTGAAAGATATATAAAAACTGAGGTTAGTAAAGTTATTTACCGAAAGAACAAAGAATTTACAGAAGAAGCTGAACATAATCAGGCTGAATCAACGTTCCCTATGTTTATCAGTACCATTACGCCGTATACGTTTGAACAGTCAGAGTTTATAGAAGAATTTTGCGGCAAACTTAAAAGTATTGGCATTAAACCTGTGCGCTGCATAATGACAGATTTTGATCGCAGGAATCTCCTGTTGAGCTGGAAATGCCGCTTGATATGAATGATCCTATGATTAAAGAAACATTGAGTGTCTTGGAAAATTATAAAAAAGAAGTAGAAGCAAAAACGTGATTATTTAAATTTATGAAATGAAAGAGTAAGGGTTCATTTCATAAATTGAGCAGATAATGGAATTACGGAACGTATACGCTTAAGATCAGATAAAAATTGGAAAAGAAGTTTTGTGATATTAATTAAAAATGTCGCAGAACTTCTTTTTTTTGTATCTTTTTTTGCCGATACGAGACAGAAAATCCTTCGAAAATTTTATATTCTATACCTGTACTTCAGAGATGCATGTACCGCCTGGTGGATGGGGCGTAGAGTTCAGATGACAGCGACCGTAAAACGGCTGAAGGTTTGCGGGGGATTGAAACACCAACGTGCTACGCAGGATTAAAAATCGTTGTTAAAAAAGAAAAGGATGAGGAAACATGAATATTATCGAGAAAAGTTCAAACGGAATCTTTCAGATTTCCGGGGATGCAAAACTCATGTCAAACCGTAAAGTCTTTATAGAGGGAGAAATTACTCCGGAAACGGCATGTGAGTTTGTGAAGAAAATCATGATTTTAAATATGCAGGATCCGGACCGGCCGATTGACCTTTTGATTAATACACCTGGCGGCTGTATCAACTCCGGAATGGTGTATTACGATGTCATTCAGGCAAGTAAAGCCCCTATTCGTACATTCTGCATTGGCAGAGCATATTCTATGGGAGCGATTTTACTCGCCTGCGGTAATCATGGCCGGTATATACTCCCACACGGGGAAGTAATGATTCACGAGCCGCTGCTTGGAAACCACGTGAGCGGCAACAGCTCATCCATCAAATCCATTTCAGAATCCTTGCTGGAAACGAAACATAAGATGAATCAAATTCTGGCAAAACACACAGGACAGACAGAGGAGACCGTGGAGAAAGCTACCGGTTATGACCACTATTTCAGCGCTGAGGAGAGCCGGAACTTTGGTTTGGTGGATGAGATCATAGATTTCGGGAAATTATTGGAGGAAAGCGAATGAATAGTACGGAGAGAATGATTCTTGGAAACGATTGCATTTACAGCGGGGATCCGGAGGAAACGGGTTTAAATCGTAACGTTTTGATTGTGGGAGGCACCGGGAGCGGAAAAACGAAATCTTATGTGGAACCAGAGCTTATGGAGGCACTGAGAGTGGAAAATCCTAATAATAAGTGTGTGATTCTCACCAAAAGAGATATTCCGGACAGGTATATCCCTTTGTTTGAAGCAGCTGGGTTTACAGTATATGACCTGGATCTCTCGGATTCGGAGAAAGGGAATTGCTGCTATGATCCGTTAGCTTATGTCAAGTCTGAGGAGGATATTTCGGACCTGGCACATGCAATTGTTATGGCAAATGAGCGAAAAGAGCATAGTAATGCGGATCCTTTCTGGGATGAAAGTTCAGAGCAATTGCTGGGTGCGGAGATTGGAGCAACTCTGATGACGAAAAATAAACCAACCTTTGCAGATGTGCTTGATCTTCATTTCAGTCTGAAAATCCAGGAATCTGGTTGTGGAATAACGACATCACTGGATTCACTTTTTAAAACAATCGAAAAAGCGGCACCGGATTGTTATGCTGCCGTATGCTGGAAGACATTCCGGGAGGCGGCAGCGAAAACCGCAAAATCGATCTACGTTTCCATGAATCCAACGTTGAGAGCATTTACAACAAGCATCAGAAATAATATGAGAAACAAGCCGCCTGTTGATTTTGATAAGTTTGCCAGTGAAAAATCTATTTTGTTCATTACGACAAGCCCCGTAAAAAAGGCACTTCATGGTTTGGCCAACATTTTCGTGTCTCAGGCGATCTCAGAATTATTTACAATTGCAGATGAAAGCGCAGCCGGAGCGTTAGAGATTCCAACAGATATCATTTTTGACGACTTTGCAACCGGAGCAAAGGTAAGCGACATGCCTGAAAAACTGAGTATCTGCAGGGCGAAAGGGATTGCCTTTTCCGGGATTTTATTACAGTCAGAAAGTCAGTTAAAGCGAATGTACGGCGAATATGAAGCGATAGAGATCATTGACCAATGTGATAGTTATGTGTTTTTTGGCGGAAATAATTATGAAACAGCAAAGGCACTCAGCCTGAAAATGAATGTGCCGCTTGACGAAATATTGTACCTCCCGGTCGGCCGCATAATCGTCTTTCGCCGTGGCCAGAAACCGGTGTTTTCTACAAGATATGATATTTTCCATGATGAATTTTACCAAAGAATCACACAGTCACATACGGGGCAAAAAGATGATCCGTGGCCGAGAGACCGCTGATCATGAGCGGGTGTATCAGTCCAGAGAAAGCAGCGTTTATTTATTTGAGCAAATTGCACGGTCGATGCGGATAGAATTGTGATATGATAATAAAGAAGAGTATGTTTTGTGCGTGTTGAAAGCTTAATCTGGAGCCAGAAATATAAGGAGTTTGAAAATGGGAAATATATCTGATAGTAATCTATGGTTAATAGAAATTGGAGAAAATGATCAATATTGGGCAACGTGTCTGGAGAGGGTGCCTAATATGATATGCATTGCATACAGACACCTTAGAACATTGGCAAAAGAAGGAAAGGTTTATGGTACGATACTTCAATGTAAAGATATTTTCGAATTGGTATGTAAAACTCCGTTAATTATGGCTCTTATTTCTCTGGAAGAAAATCAAAAGTATAAGGATACGGAGGTTTTTCAGGAAGTTTTGAGAATCTGTTTGGATGCCCCGATGTCAATGGGGAGCTGGGACTCACTTGCCGGGATTCTTGTAAAAAAACAGAATGATATACATCTGCCAGAGAGTATCTATCATATCCTTAAAAGAACCAGAAGATTATATCAGGAGAAGATTTCAAATTCTGCCTCCAATGTTGTACACTGGAGAAATAATACAATTGGTCATGGTGTGCTGCGATTTGAAAATGATGCTTCTTACAGAAAGGAGTTAACGTGTCTTCTGAATCTGTTAAGAGAATATTTCGATGGGCAGAAAAAGTATTCGATCAGAGGCCTTTATGAGGATTTGTATTTTCTTCTTGGTGAAAACCGTCTTACGGGAGAGTATTGGTCTGATGGAATAAAAAAAGGTAATGTTCAATTTGCGTTTGAGGGAAAAAGAGCAGAAAACACAAACTATATTGTAAATCAAAATTATAAATATTATCTGTTTGATGCGTTTTACAAAACTGCAAATTCCGCTTCATCGGATCACGCATTCTTATAAAGTGTTATAGTTTTTTCGTAGTCATTATTTTTAGATTACGAAAGGAGGCATTTTTATGCAGGACTAAGGAGAGATGTAGGCAGATACAAAGATGAACTAATGGATTGATTGAGAATATTAAGGCTAAGGGGGATAAATAAATTGAGCGATAAACATAAAGAATTTGCTGAAGCTATGCGAAAGATTATGCGTAACACTGAAGTGGAACAAAAGAAAGCTGAACCAAGGTATGTTGATGAAGAAACAGATGAGGAAACCCACTCTTTGCAGGAACTGCTTGAGGCAAAGTTTGATGAACTTTTCGGACCGATAGAAGACGATGATGCAGATTGATAACTGTATGGGGAGGGGTAACCTCCCCATTTGTATCTCGTTTCATTATTAAAAAAGATTGTATCAGAAAAGTGTAGGTGTTAACAGATATGGACGATTACCTGCTTACATGGAAAAGAATACGTTAATTCTGGTTTGGATTAATCTGTTCCAGCCATATCATATAATATTTTAATGCGAGGACGATGGCATCTAATTTGTAGTTCAATTCAGAGGAAGCATGATTCATGGTATTTCGCACATCTTTCAAGGTTTTATGTAATATGAGTAGTTGGAATAAAACCGTTTGGTCAATGGAGTCGGAAATAATGATACATTCCGGTACATTAACATATCTGAAAGCTTGTTGTGTTTTGTTTTTTAAAGATACAGTTGGGTGTTTTAAAGCATTCTTTAAATAATTATTTATAGCGGTAGGTGAAGTTGAAAAGCGTGGTGTTGTCTGGAGAGCATTTAAAAAGTGCGTATAATCCTGTTCAGTTAACTGATTAAATTTTGGACGAGTTAAAAAAAGTCCCGTTGTATCGTTTCTTACAATATCTGTTGTGATGCGGTAGACAAAAGCATTAAAAAAGTCATTTTCTGTGGCGGGGGCAAATTCTTCCGAAACTTTATAACAGGTAGTTTTTCCTTTTCGTACGGGAGTGTAACTGGGATTTATTTTTAAGACTTTCCAATCTTCAATAAGTAACAAAGAAACTCTGGATTCAATCAGTGTTAATGCCTGCTGATAAAACCCTTTTTCTCTGCACCAGGCTATTTCATCAGCTACATTATGCTGGGTTACAAGTTTTTTATAGTCTTTTTTTATATCTGTTTTATAAATTTCCAGATATGAAGTATTTATATCGGTTGTTTTAGCCCTAGCATTTTTAGAAAAAAATGTTTGAAGATTTTTTAAACCATTTTCAAATTCTGGAATACAACACCACTGAATACCATTGGCAACATTCTGAATTGCATTTATAAAATCCTGTTCGGAAGAATCCATTTTGGAATGAGAAGAGGAATAGCTCATCAGAGTGTTAGCTCTTCCACTGGAAATAAATTCGTTGATACCTGAAACGAAGTCAAAAATTTTTAGATTTTCTGTTTCAGAGGTAATAATACTGTTTTTGCTTTTTTCAGAAAACTCTACACTAAATGCCTCTTTAACATGAATATCCTCTATTTTCAAAAGAGAGATGGTTGCTTCCATAATACGTTGTATACCGCGAATGCCACCATGAGTATCCAGATATAATACTGGATTTTTTATGCCACGCAGCGTATCAATAACCTGTTGGATTCCGTCATAAGGGGAAAACAGGGAAAATGTTATCGGAGTGAAGCGTTCGTCATCACTCAAATTAGGATTCATATAATTGCGAATTTGATTCTTGAAATATTCAAGAGGTGAGATATTCATCATGATATTCTCAGGAGTAGTGATACTTGTTTCTTTAAGGGTCTTATCTGTGCAAAGCATGATAATTTTGTCAAGATTTTCATTGCTTTCAGCAAGTAATTCATCCAGCATTTTAGGAATGGGATCCAGCTGATAACGACCAATAACAGTTCCTTGATGTCCATTGAAATTATATTCAAATTTGTTTTTCTTCATCTGACCAGGAAATGTACTTAGAGCAAGCAGGAGTACATTTGTATGATGATGTTCAGGAACAAACTGGTGAGTCTGGGTATGGGTTTCGGCTTCATTTTCCTCGAAATCTGGCATTACTTTTTGCGTATCCTCAATTGGAATCATCTGTGGCAGGAAGCGTTTGAAGGATACATTTCTTTCTGCTTTCGTGATAAAACTCGTTTTGAATAAGGAATAAAAGAGATATCTACAGGAATTCCCTGTCTATAAGCAGTTATTCCATTGGACTCTTCCATCTGTAATTCGATTCGCCTTATTAAATCCTGCACAAATTCAGAAGCTTTTAAGTCAGCAGTTTCGTATATGGATTCGATATAATATGCTAATTCATCTGAAAAATCCGAAGTGGCTGTATAACCTTTTTGTTTGAAAAGATTAAGAAAGTGGCAGGTGATTTCTTCGGAGTGTAGTTTTTCAAGATGAATATGGCGGGCCAGAACACGGTAAAAGAAATGCTCATTGGAACGAAAGCGATTTTCTATTACATGGGTAGGGGCACATACAATTTTGATAATATCAGGTGTGGATTGAAATTGTGAGATGATAGAATCCAGGGAACCATCATCTTCGCAATCTGTAAGGACTAAGATTTCTTTCGGAGTCTTAAAATACTCTTTTAGTGTTATCTGAGATAAACTTTTTTCTGTGGCATGTTTTAACAGATATTTGTCTTTGGTATTAAGTTGCGGAAGGACAGATTCCAAAATGCTTAGGAAAGTCTGGTAAGAACTGTCTTCATCATATTGTATAAGCAGACCATAGGGAATAATTACATTTTGTGAGTTGCAACGATTGACAAGAAAATGTAAAAAACCAGTGAGAATAGTCTTCTCATGCTCGGAAATATGTAATTGCTTTTCAAAGTTTAATAGAAGTGCATTTATTTCCATAATATCGTTACCTCCAGAATGAAATATTTATAATAATACTACCATATTTATCATAAATACACAATAAGTGATGGATTTATAATTGAAAGGACTGAAAATTAAACAAAAAATATTGAAATGACAGGAAAAAAGAAGTATGCTTATTAAAACTGCTTTGGTTGACTTTTTATAGATAAGGTAAGAAAAAATGAAAAAATTTGTGAATTGTTCGAATCATCCTTCCAGGTTATGGTCGGTTATGCAAAGAGAGACAGCAGAAAAATATGGAGAAATAGTAGATGTACCTTTTCCGGCAGTGGCATGTGATCTGACGGATTCAGGTCTGGAAGAACTGGCAGAGCAGATAACAAGAGATATATTGGCATTGGAGCCGACGGCTGTTATGTGTATGGGCGAGTTTGTAGTCTGCTTTCGGATAGTTCAAAAGCTGAAAGCAAGAGGCATTAAAGTGTTAGCAAGCTGTTCAGAACGCAGAGCCACAGAACATGTGAAAGAGGATGGGACGGTACAAAAAGAGACACTATTTGTTTTTCAGGGATTTCGGGAATACTAATGAAATCAGGAGGAAAGTTATGAAAGCGGAATTACTGGATCAGCAGGTTCTGGCAATGTATGATGTGCGCGGGATTCAAAGCTACATTTTTAAAAGCAATGCAGCGAAAGAAATTGTAGGAGCCTCTGTGCTGGTAGAAAAAATTATCACAGAAGGATTGCGGGAATATGTGAGTATACAGAAGAAAAATTTGTCGACCTATATGATGGACTGGAAGAAAGATAATCCAAAGGCGTTTCTGGAAGACCAGGAAATCGAAATGCAGATTATGTTTATCGGTGGTGGAAATGCTTATGTATTATTTCGACATGGAAGAGAATGTGAGAAAGTAAATCGATTTCTGGCGAAATATCTATTGGATAGAACATATTCACTGAATTTAGCAGTAGCAGTGGTTTCTAAAACAGAGGATTACAAAAAGGATTATGATGCAATTAATAACAAGATGCGTGAGATCAAAGCAAGTATGCCGTTGAGCATGCCTGTGGGTGCAATGTCATTTATGGCAGTGGATACGATTACGGGCTATCCGTTAACGAGTAAGGATACAAAAGGCAACTATTATTCCACAGAGGCAAGCCTGAAAAGAGCCGCATTTCCTAAGATGGAAGATGAAAAACTTTTTGATAACATGATTACAGAAAAAGGGGATAGCAGTACCTTGGCAGTGTTTCATATTGATGGAAATAGTATGGGAAACACAATTCGGAATACGATGAAAGACATTAGGGGATATGAAGATGCAATTACAAAAATGCGGAAGTTATCTTTAAATATTTCTGGGAATTTTCGCCAGACAGTAGATGAAATGAAAGAATACATGGAGTTTTTGACTCCTCGGATAAAAGACACAAAAAAACACAAATTGTACAGAGAAATTATTGTTGCGGGAGATGATATTACTTTTGTATGCAATGCAAAACTTGCTATTCCGGCAGTGAAATTTTTCCTGGAGAATATCAGTAAAAAAGGTGATTTTTCAGCTTGTGGAGGAATTGCATTTTTTAATAGTCATTTTCCTTTTTCAGATGCGTATCAGGTGGCAGAAGCATGCTGCGATAATGCAAAGAAAAGAGCTAAACAGCCAGAATGTAAAGGTAAAGATGGAAGATATGATAAGATTGGCAATTTCTTGGATTATCAAATTTGTACAAATATTCGGGCGTCTGAACTTGATACGTACCGTGACAGACACTATACAGCAGACGGAAAAGAATTTATTTCCCGTCCATACTATGTTCCGTTTGAAAAGGATAACTGGAATATGAATGAGAAAAACGAGTGCTATGACATTGCTCAACTGATGAAGTGGATGATATATTTCGGGGGAAAAAAGATAAAGTCAAACTCTGAGGAACACTTATTGGCAAGAGGCAATGCGAAAAAACTTCGTGATGCTATTCCTATGGGGAACACAGAACTTGAAGGTATACTTTCCTTTCTGAAGTCGAGAGGATATACCGAATTGGAAAATCCGGAGAAGAATGCAGCAATCTGGTATGACGCATTAGAAATTATGGATTGGTATGTAGGGGAGGACGACAAATGCAATTGATAATCAGACTTCTTAGTGATCTTTGTACATGTTCTGGCGATACCCATAATAGTCTGGTAGATACGGATGTGGTATATGATGAAAATGGAATTCCTTATATTCCGGCAAAAAGAATAAAGGGGTGTATTCGGGAAGTGGCCCAGGAAATGGTGGAACTTGGTATTGCAGATGCAGAAATGCATGAAATATTTGGAAAAGAAGGACAACAAAATTCAGCTTTTTCTCTTTCGAATGCTTACATAGAAAATTATGAGAAAGTGACAGCTGCTCTGAAAAAATGCCACCATGCAGAGCTGAAAAGTCCTCAGAATGTACTGAACCAATATACTTATATGCGGACGCAGACAGCAGTGAATTCAGAAACAGGTACTGCTCAGGAAAATTCCCTGAGAAGAATTCGGGTTGTGAAAAGAGGTCTGGTGTTTACGGCAGAATGTAACTGGAACAGAAAGGTATCTTTCCCGGAACTTCTTAGACAGGCAGTATCCCTTGTAAAACATATGGGAATGTCTAGGACAAGAGGGCTGGGGCTGGTGGAAATGGAACTAATCGGGTTGGATAAAGCGCAGAAAGAGACTTTGGAATCTGACAGATGGCAGCACGTACTCCTTGATAAAAACCAGCTTTATGATCATAACCAGATAAAATATACTGTTCGCCTGAGAAGTGCGATGATCTGTAAATCCACACAGGGGAATCAGGCAGTGACAGAAGATTATATTGCAGGCAGCAAGATTCTTGGCCTGATCGCCGGTGCCTTGAAGCCGGAAGGCTATAGTCGCCTTCTGGAAAGCGGCGAAGTAATCGTAACGAATGGTTATATCACAAACGGAGAAGAACGATGTGTGCCAGGACAGATTTCTTTGCAAAAGGTAAAGGATCAGCGTTACGACAGTAACGGAGAGATGAGAATAAAGGATATGCTTCTGACAGATCCGCTGGAAATCAGAGATAAGCAGATGACACCTGCAAATATCCGGTATATGGATCATACCGGTACTATAGAGGATGTGGAAACAGAGATCAGTTACCATCACCAGAGACCGTCAGACAAATCCGTAGGACGTGCGACCGGACTGGACGGTTCCAGTTTTTACCAGCTTGCAGCAATTTCGCCGGGGCAGAACTTCTGCGGATACATATATGCCGGCAGAGAACAGACAAAGCAGATCATAGAAGCTGTGGAAGCTATGGGTGAGGTACGTATGGGGTATGGACGTTCCAGTGAGTTTGGGGCGGTGGATTTTACACTGGATTCTGTAGAAAAAAGAGAAGAAGAACACAAAATAGTAAGGCGGGCAATTCTTACGCTGGGGGCAGATGTACTTCTGTATAACGACCAGGGAATGTTTACCACCGACGTTCGGGTTTTAGAAAAAGAATTATGCAAAATGACAGGATGCCGGGATCTTCATCTGGAAAAACCATATATCCAGTTTAATGCCATCGGCGGATACAATGTAACCTGGCAGCGAAGGAAACCAGCAGTATACGCACTGGCAAAAGGAAGCACCTTCCTTCTTCACTCAGAAAACGGATTTGATATGGGACTTTTGAATGGAAAGTTTGCAGGAGAACGTGTAACGGAAGGCTTTGGAGAACTTCTGGCAAAAGAACCGGCAGAAAGCTCTGATGTTGTGGTAAAAAAGGTGCGGGCAGAAAAACCGGCAGAAAGAATGGTAGAAATAATGTCACAGGATACCACTGGAATTCTGGACGGACTTCTTCAAAAAGAATTTGAAAAGAGGCTCGAGCAGGCTGTTCGGGAAAATTTGAAAAATGAAAACCTCTTTGACCAGAAACAAATGGATAACATGAATGCAGCAATAGCGAAGTTGAGAGTCCTTTTCGGAACAGAACATTCCTATGAAAACATGAAAAATGAGGTCAGAGAGATTGAAAAGGAAAGTAAAAACAGTTTGTGTACTTTCCTGATCGAGCGGATAGATCCGGAAGAAATCGGAAAACAGGTGGAAGCAGAGATGACAGAAGCCTATGGTAGCAGCTTTAAAAATAAACTGACAGAAGAAAGACTTTTTAAGAAGGTTTACCGTGCATATCTGGCAGAACTGAAATACTTCGTAAAGACAAATCAGAAGAAAGGAGACAACAAAGAATGAAAACAGTTATAAAACGGTTGGTTTTTTATATTCAAATCCAGCTGGAGTCTCCGCTGAATGTAGCATCTGGAGAAGATGAATGGACAGATGCCGATATACTCCTGGATTTCGATGGCAATCCATTTGTGCCAGGAAGCTCCCTTGCCGGTGCCATGCGTTCTTATATCGGGGAAAAGGACAATGAATGGGAGCTGTTTGGCTTTTCCAAAGACGATATAGAGGGAAAAATGAGCCCGCTTCTTATCTCAGATCTTGTATTTGACCAGGAGCCTGTGATCGGTGTGCGAGATGGAGTAGGGTTAAATGAAAAGAAAGTTGTAAAAGACGGCTGCAAATTCGATATGGAGATCCTGGAAACCGGTCTGAAGGGACATTTTTATCTGGAACTTGTTGTCAGGGAGGGGGATCTGGAAGAAGAGATGAAAAAGCAGCTTGCTATTGTGTTTCAGGGAATCCAGCAGGGAGAGATTCGTCTGGGACGTAAGAAAACCAGAGGTTTCGGAGCATTTAAGATCACCAGACTGTCAGTCAGAAGTTATGGCAAAGACAATTATCTGAAATATGCAGATGCCTATAAAGCTTCCACCTGGGAGAAAGCTTCCAATGAGCTGGAAAACTGGCTGCACACAGATTCGGATTCCAGAAGAATGATCCATATTGAAGTCCCTCTTGTGATGAAAGGCGGCATCAGTATCCGGCAGTATGCGGCAAAAAAGAATGAACCGGATTTTGTCCATATCACTTCAAACGGAGTGCCGGTGATCTCAGGCAGCAGCTTTGCAGGTGCAATCCGTCACCGGGTAGAACAGATTTTGGGAGAACTGGAAGCAGGCGGTACAAAATTACCTGTGAAGAAAAAAGAAATTCTGCAGATCATGTTTGGATACGTTGAGGAAACCGCTGGAAACCAGGCGACAGACGCAGGAGATGGAGCGAGACAGAGTGTAAATGCAGGCAGTGGCCACGCGTCCAATGTTGTGATCAGTGAGGCAAGAATTCTGGATGCCAGACCGCTTACTATGGTCCGTACTGGAATCAGCCGCTTCGAATCTGCTGTACACGATGGAGCTTTGTATAAGGAAAAAACTTATGTGGACGGACATTTTACCCTGAAAATTGCAGTGCAAAAAGGAAAACAGCCTGTGGATGCCAAATGGATGACAGGAATTCTTCTTCTGGCAGTGAATGACCTGCGGAACGGCTATCTGGCTGTGGGGGGACAAACGGCAGTAGGAAGAGGGGTTTTTGCCCCGGACACTTCTGAAGAGTATCCGAAAGGTGTGATTTTCATTGACGGAAAACCAAGACTGGAAAACCAATTCATCGCGGAAGCATTCAATTGTCTCTGCGCACATAAGAGGTGAAAAACATGGATCTGACAAGTATCCCGGAACGGGGAACACTATATGCGTTATACCTTGACAAGGTGAAGTATGAGAAATATAGTCGGAAGGAGCTTCTGGAAGACAAGCAACTAACGGAAAAACTTCTGGAGCTTCACTTATTTAATGATACCAGAGAGTATCGTTATATCAAGACCAGAAGTGGGGAAATAGAAACTCTGATCAGCGATGAGACTGTGGAACATGAGGACATTTACACGGAAAAAATAGTCACTCTGGGAAATAAAAAAGAAAAACCAGACAAAGATTCAGGGCTGGTAGAAGTAGTAAATTATATTACTTACGATGAAAACGACCTTATGCGGATCGAGAATTACAGATTGAAAGAGGTGAAATAAGATGGCAGATAAATTTATCAACCCATATAATTTTATCAATTTTCCGGCACAAAAGGCGAAAGCTTATACAGATACCGACCGCCACACCGGTGTGATAAAATACAGCATAACAACGGAATCCCCTCTTTTTATACCAAATTCCAGTTCGGAATCAGCATTTAGTGAATCCACAAAGGTGGAAAATCATAAATCTTATGACTTTTTTTCCTATACGGAACTGGAGGCAGGAAAAACTTATGAGAATGAATATCATATTCCGGTAATTCCAGGCAGTGAGATGCGAGGTGTGGTGAGAAATGTTTATGAGACGTTAACGGATTCCTGCATGGGAGTGCTGAACAGTGAGGAATATCCGGTGAAACGGGCACCTGTCCGGTTTAAGCCTGCGCTTCTTTGTAGAAATAAGGAGGGGATGTTTGAACTAAGAGATGCTTTTTCAACGCCAGTGGGGGACAAGGCATTTAACGGCAAAAGTCCGATGGAATATAACAACTGGAGGAATGGTGATCTGATAGTCGGAAAGGGATATCTTCTGAAATGGGGAATGGGAGGCACCGGAAGTAAGGCGAAAAAAAGATACCATGCGTTTTCGGAGAAAAGTGCTCGTGCTGGTGAAGGCAGGTACAAGAAGAATATCGTTCTTTCCAGAGATGACGTAGAACGCAAGCTGTTTCCGGTGATTAGTTCCTATTTGTCTCAGCCGGCACTGCAAAAAAACAACAAAGATGCTTATATAGAGTACCGGAAGGATTTGGAGAACTTCTTTAAGGATAAAAAGAAACAGTATTTTCCTGTTAATTATTCCACGGTCGGAAAAAATCTGGTTTATTTATCTCCTGCAACAGTAACAAAGGAGGCATTTCATAACAGCCTCGGTATGCTTGCCGGAGAGTTTGCTTCATGCACAGAAAATTTCTGCCCGGCATGCGAATTGTTTGGTCACATTGGGAAAAATGGAGATTCCAGTGGTTCTAAGATACGATTTACAGATTTATACGTGACTGACAAGAGAAGGCCTGAGGAATATTATGAATTTAATAAAATCACTCTTCAGGCACTGGGCGGACCTAAACTTGGAAATACAGAATTTTACTTGAAGCAACCTGACGGAGCAACTTTCTGGACCTATGATTATCAGGTGGTAGATGGAAAGGTTATAGCAAAACCAGGTGAATTGCGTGGAAGAAAATTTTACTGGCATTCCAGAAATAGCAGGATTCTTAAAGCAGAGCCATCCAATTTTAATAAAACAGTAAGACCGGTGACAGGAAAAGTTACTTTTAGTGGAGACCTTTATTTTGAGGAGATTTCAAAAAAACAGCTAAATCAGCTGGTCTGGATCCTAAACAGTGGAAAAGAAAATCTGGGTCTGAAGCTTGGAAGCGCAAAACCATTGGGGATGGGAAGTATTGTCTGCAAGGTGCTTGAAGTGAAGGAACGAAGAATTGCGCTGAAGGATGGAAAATTGGAATATAAAGTTTCTCCTTTGACAACGGCTCTTACCTATGAACAGGCTGGTTTAAGTGTTCATGCCAAAAAAGAATTTTATAAAATAGCTGGTCTGGACAGTGTTCCGGAAAACATGGAAATCTCTTATCCGAAAGATATTGCCCAGAAAAACAAGGCGATTGAGAAAGGATATGAATGGTTTGTAAGAAATCGTGGCACTAATTCAGGAAAAAAGTTTGCATCAGAAAGAGAAGATATAAAGATCTACGCAAATCTTCCCAATATTCTTGATACAGATTTAGGCATGGCTTATAGTGGAAAAAAATGGCAGAATAATGGTAAGAATAATGATAGGAAGGGAAATCAATAACCATGCAGTTGATCATACATATCGAGTTGGATGAGCCCCTTTTACTACCTGTAAATTATAATCATATTCTCCAGGCTGTTATTTATCGGTCTCTGGATATTATACCGGGCTATGCGGAATTCCTTCATGAAGGTGGATTCATGCGGGGCCAGAGGCAGTACAAAATGTTTCAATTCAGTCAGTTGAAAGGGGAATATCGAATTGAAAATAAGAAGATAACGTTTTTCTCAGAGGTTTCCTTTGAAGTGCGAAGTCCGGAACCTCTTCTGATCCGGCTTCTGGGAGAAGGCATATGGAATAAGGGCGTTACTTTCGGAAACCATGTGTATACAGATGTGGATTTGGAACTTTATGATTATACGGTGGAAGAAAGACGGCTTCTTATCAGAATGAAATCTCCGGTGACGGTATATGCCACAGATTTGAAAAGCGAAAAAACCTGGTATTTCAGTCCGGATGAAGAACCATTTTGCGAGATGATCAATGATAATTTCTACCGGAAATACCAGGCCTATTATGGAATGGCTCCTACGTCCGGAATACAGCTGGGAATCTGTGAAAACAGTATGCCGAAAAAGCTGGTAACTCGTTATAAGGGGACTTTTATTACTGCCTGGTATGGAACTTATAAACTAAGCGGAGAACGTAAATACCTGGACTTCTTGTACCAGACAGGTCTTGGGGCGAAAAACGCGCAGGGATTTGGAATGTTTGAAATACTTTAAAGAATTAAATTGGAAAAAGTCGGTCGATCTCATGCCTGAAATCATGAATTCCGCAAAATGGCGGAAATTTAAGGAAAATCAGGAATCTCAGAAAAACGATCGACCGACTTTTGTGATAAAATGGTTGCAAAAAAGAGAAAAATTTGATTTAATAGAATGTGAAAATAGCGGAAATGCTGATGTTGTACCTTACCTATGAGGAATTGAAACTTTTCATAATCGTCCATTAATTATCCTCCTATAAACTTTTTGTTGTACCTTACCTATGAGGAATTGAAACGAATACATCTGAATTGTTAGTGTAAACTGTAATGACTTAGTTGTACCTTACCTATGAGGAATTGAAACCTTCCGACATCATAAAAAATGCTAGCAAGTCAATAATAAGTTGTACCTTGCCTATGAGGAATTGAAACAAACTGGCAGCATCAAAGTGACGGAATTGATGATGGTTGTACCTTACCTATGAGGAATTGAAACATGGTCAAAAGTCCCAAATCCAATGTCATATACAATGAGTTGTACCTTACCTATGAGGAATTGAAACGATTTTTTGACAAAGAATTCTGTTGTAAAAAATATTGTACCTTACCTATGAGAAATTGAATTATAAAACAAAGGTGTGAATTGAATGTACGTAATACTGGTATACGATATCCATCAGAAACGCGTTGGGAAAGCCTTGAAAATATGCCGGAAATATTTGATTCATATACAAAAGTCTGTATTTGAGGGAAATATTACAGAATCAAAATTGAAGGCGTTGAAAGAAGAATTAGGCCATCTTATTGATACACAAATGGATTCTGTCATCATTTATCATTTGGATTCGGTAAAGTATACAAAGAAGGAACAAATCGGTATCGTGCAGTCAACTTCTAACGTTATCTGAGGTGGATATGTTTACAATTGATGAAATGCTTTCGAAGAATAATCAGCGTCTGGCATTTGAACATTTCGCAACGAAAAATGATGGTTGCGGTCCAGACGGAATGCACGTTTCGGAATTGGAAAAGTACTGGAGAATGAATCATGACCAAATAATTTCGGATTTGAAGAATCAGGAATATCAGCCGGGAATCATCCTGATACGTGAGCATATGAATAAGACTGGAAAGCGCAGAAATATAGCCAGTTTGAACGTAATAGATCGATTTATTACACGGTTGCTATCCCAGAAACTGAACCGTTATTTAGCTCCCATATTTTGTGAAAATAGTTATGCATATCAGGATAGCAAAGGCGTAATGCCTGCTGTTCTCAAGGCAAAAGAATATGTAGAATTTGGAATGAGGCATGTAATTGAAATAGATTTGAAAAACTATTTTGATACAATTCCTTTGGAAAATTTGATTCCGGAAATTGAAAGATATATCACCGACGAAGCTGTTTTACATCTTATAAAGCAGTATTTGTTTTGCGATATATCCTTTGAAGGAAAAATTAGCAGAAAGACACAGGGAATTGTGCAGGGAAATGCCATCAGCCCCATTCTCAGTAATCTTTATTTAAATGATTTTGATAAAGAATTAGATGAAAGCAAATTATGTTGGATTCGTTATGCAGACAATATTTATGTTTACATGGATTCCTATGAAAAAGCTTTATTGGTATACAGCGAATTAACAGAAAGGCTGGAGCGAAGAAAGTTGACTGTCAACAAAGAAAAGAGTGGAGTTTTCGACGTAAGCACCAGAAGTATTTTAGGATATGATATTCTCATTCGAAACAAAAAGGTGGATGTTAGAAAGCATATTTATAAAAGTGTGAACCAATATTCGAACTGGCACGACAGTAGGCTTGAATTTATAAACGGAAGATATCATATTACGTCGGATGGAATTTTATTTTGACTGGGGAAACGTATAAACCATACAAATATTATTAACGGGGAAGCTTATGTTCCATAGCAAAAAGTCGGTCAGTCTCGTGGCTGAAATCATGAGTTCCACAAAATGGCTGAAATTCAAGGAAAATCAGGAATCTCAGAAAAACGATCGACCGACTTTTTCGATAAAATGGTTGCAAAAATGAGAAAAATCTGATTTAATAGAATCTGAAAACAGCGGAAATGCTGTTGTCGTACTTTACCTAAAAGGAATTGAAACTTTCTGTTCTATGCGGTTGTGAGTAGTATTTCTTGCGTCGTACTTTACCTAAAAGGAATTGAAACCTTTATGCTTTTCATTTTTTAAACTTAAACTTAACTGTCGTACTTTACCTAAAAGGAATTGAAACGAATAAGGCTCCAACACCTTCATCATCTGTGAAGTCTGCTTGTCGTACTTTACCTAAAAGGAATTGAAACCATCATCAGCTTTGACTTCTGTGTCAACCTCTGCTTCATCGTCGTACTTTACCTAAAAGGAATTGAAACTATTTCTTCTACCTTTTTTAGCTGATATGCATCCATTTCGTCGTACTTTACCTAAAGGTGCTATATGGGGTCAGACCGTGCGTCCAGCTAAGGGTATATAGTCCGGTGGGTGGAAGCCCCATCAAATAAGCTGTTAACCACAGCATTTGAAGCGAGTCTTGAGTCTGTCGCGGCAACGCTGCAGGCTAAGCGTAGACAGCAAGGTAACAGGGATAGCTAGTGAGCGCCGAAATCCAAAAAGAACCAGAAGGCTGACATCGTGGTCTGGATGGAAGGCAACATATGTACTTATCGCTATGGTGAGATTTTACATACCTCTGCGGCGTTGGTGGGAACTATTCATGTTACACAGGGAATATATATCAACTGGAGAGAACCTGCATTTTCTTTCTGAAGTGTGTAAACAGGAAGTATGCCTGACAATCAAAAGAAGGATGGCAAAGGAAATGCAGGTAGTCGGAGGCCCGAGTAGTACCGATGATGGCAGGAACAAAATAAATACCGGAGGGAAGTCGAGAGAGAGAGCTGTTCCTCACAGCTTTGGCCTGCGAAACTATATCAAAGAGGAAACATTAGCTATACACAGAGATAGAGGAACTAATGGAAACGAAATTGGCGAGAATATCACAATTATCAAAAGAAAATCCAGACATGGTATTTCACATCTTTGGGACATCTGATAAATCAGGAAATGCTGAAAAGCTGCCATACCCAGATGGATGGAACAAAGGCCGTAGGAATTGATGGAATCACCAAAGAAGAATACGGAAGAAATCTGGAAGAGAATCTGAACGCTCTTGTAGAACGATTAAAGAGGAAATCCTATAAGCCGAAACCGGCAAGACTGGTAGAAATACCGAAGGATAACGGAAAGCTGCGTCCGCTCAGCATCTACTGTTATGAAGATAAGCTGGTGCAGGAAGCACTGCGCAGAATACTGGAAGCAGTGTTTGAACCGATATTTTACGATGAAATGATGGGGTTCCGGCCGAACAGGGGATGCCATAAAGCAATCCGCAAACTAAATATCATGTTGGAAAGAAAACCAACAAACTATGTACTGGATGCGGACATTAAAGGATTCTTCCAGCATCTCGAGCATGAATGGATTATGCGTTTTATAGAATCAAAGATCAAAGACCCGAATATCCTCCGCCTTGTCAGAAGAATGTTGAAAGCAGGGATTATGAACAACTATGAGTTTGAAGAAACAGAAGAAGGAAGCGGACAGGGTTCTGTCTGTTCACCTGTAATCTCCTGCGTTTACATGCATTATGTCCTGGTCTGGTGGTTCAAAGAAGTGATTACATCGAAATTGAAAGGTTATGCAGGTATGGTAGTTTATGCGGATGATTTTGTAGTAACATTCCAATATGAATCAGATGCAGAATGGTTCTATGAACACTTGAAACATAGAATGGAATACTTTGGATTAAGCCTTGAGGAAGAAAAGAGTCGTCTGATAGAGTTTGGGCGCTATGCGAAAGCAAGATGCCAGAAACTCGGAAAGAAACCAGAGACCTTTACTTTTCTGGGTTTTACACACTACTGTTCCCAGAGCAGGAATGGCAGATTCAGGGTAAAGAGGAAAACCAGTAAGAAGAAATTTGCAAAGAAATGCAGAGAGATAAATCTGCTGTTAGCGAGAATGAGGACACACAGTCTGAAGGAGATTATAACAAAACTCAATCAGATACTGACTGGTTATTACCATTACTACGGAATCACTGACAATTCAAAGAGTATAACGGCATTCCGATATAATGTTATGAAAAGCCTGTTTTACTGTCTGAACCGGAGAAGCCAGAAGAAAAGCTATAACTGGATAAGTTTTCTCAATATGACGAATAACAGCTATCCGCTGGTAAGACCTCGGATCTATGTCAGCGTATACGAATGATAACGTGAACAATTCGTTTCGCAAAGAACCGGATGCGGAAAAGCCGCACGTCCGGATTCTGTGAGGGGCGCACGACCGTAAGGGGTGCGTCTACTCGACCCAATGACCCAGAACTGTCTGCAACAATGGCATATCCTGCGGGGTTGTCAAGTTTTTTGTGTAAGTTTTGAAAAAATATTTTGGGGAGGGAAACCTCCCCATTCTTATGCTGAGATACTTTCTGGAGTTAATTCATTAAAGCGTTCTTTAAAAGTTCTTCCATCTCATCGTTCAATTCTCGTGCTTCTTGATAAGCAGCAATCAGGCGCTCATATGCTTCGCTGAGCAGGCCAGCCTCTCCATCCTGATCAGCTGCGTCCAGCATCCTGAAACGATGGTCTATATTTTCCCATTTTTCATGAAGGGACATTCTCAGAATCCTCCATTCTCGTATTTGCGAATCCGTTCCTGGATTTTTTCATCCATATCCAGCTGATTTCGGACAAGTGCCCAGTTGCTTTGCAAATTCCGGCTCATCTGACCACGCATTCCGCTAAGAGCTGATCAGTCTTTCCGGATGTAACTGAACGCGTTTCCGCTTCAGCTGATCAATAAGTTTTCAACGTGTTATAGTTCTTTCGTAGTCATCAAATGATTGCGAAAGGAGGCATAACTATGCAAGACTACAACACGATTATCGGCTCCATCCAGATGCGTTTGAATGGATGCCAGACCAGGTCCGTTATGGACCGTTACAAGATTGGCTCAGGTACATTAAATCTGATCATGAGCCGATACCATGCCAACGGAATCCCAATCGAGGAACTCCGAATGATGGCACCTAAGGAAGTTGAGTACCTTTTCTATCCGCAGAAAAATCTACAGAGGAAAGATGTCCCGCTTCCAGATTTCCAGTATTACTATGACAGAATCCATGCACCAGGGAGCCGCATGAACATTTCGTTCTGTTGGCTGGATTATAAAGAAAAGAATCCTGATGGTTATGAGAAGTCACAGTTTTACGAATACTTCAACCGATTCATAGCAGAAAACTATGGTAGTCAGAAGGTATCAATGGCCGTAAACCGAATCCCCGGTGAAAAGATGTATATCGACTGGGTCGGCGATCAACCTGAACTGTTAACAGACACTGAAACGGGCGAGATCAAAAAAGTCCATATCTTTGCGACCACGCTGGGAGTCAGCAGCCTGATCTATGCAGAAGCTTTTCCAAACGAGAAACTTCCGTGTTTTATAGAAGGCTGTGCGCATGCAGTTTCTTTTTATGGTGCTGTTGCCAAGTATTTTGTGCCGGATAACCTGAAAACTGCAGTAACCAAGCACACAAAGGATGAACTTATCCTGCAGTCTACATTTGCAGATCTGGAAGATTTCTATGAAACTATAGTTCTTCCACCGCCCGCTAGAAAGCCGAAAGGCAAGCCTACAGTTGAAAATCATGTACGTTATCTTGAAACACATCTGGTTGAGAAATTGAAAGAAAAGATATATGTGTCATTTGAAGACCTGAATGATGATATCAAAAAAATAGTAGCGGTCCTCAATAAACGACCTTTTCAAGGCAAGGATTTCTCAAGACTGGATGCTTTCGGAAAGTATGACAAACCATGTATGAAACCACTGCCAGGCGGATGTTACACAGCTTGCGACTATAAAGCGGTCTTAAAAGTTCCCAACAACTACCACATCGAGTATGACGGCCACTACTACTCCGTATTGTACTCTTACTGTGGCAAGCCTGCAATCCTGAAGGCAACCGCTTCAGAGATCAGAATCTGTGATCAGTATAATCGGCTGATCTGTACACATAAGCGGTCTTATAGAGAGTTTCCGCTGTATATCACGGTAGATGAACATATGCCGCCAGAACACCTTTATTACAAAGAAGTCAATTCAAAGGATGGTAATTATTACCGCCGCTGGGCTTCTACCATTGGTCCTGCGATGTCAGAACTGATTGACAGGCTCCTTAAATCATCAAAACATGAAGAGCAGTCTTATAATGCCTGTGCAGGTATCCTGCATAAAGTAAAAACAATCCCCAAAGGTGCTGCTGAAGAAGTTGCCCGTAAATGTATAGAGATCAATTCCTGTAAGTATTTTACCTTCAAGCAGATGCTCAAAAAGATGGATGTGAAGGAACTCCCCGAGCATTCACCCGGAACACTGCCCAATCATGAAAATATCAGAGGAAAGGACTACTATAAGTAAGGGTGACGTACTATGGCATACAGATTAAAAGACTATCTTTATAACGATAAACTCACAAAGGAACAGAACCTACTCATGGATCGGCTGTACAAACTTCGCATGTCCGGTATGGCTGAAGCCTTTGAAAAGCAGCTGTTGGAACCAAACACAGGTCTCGAACCATTTGAAGTCCGCTTTGCTGCTATTGTAAATCAGGAATGGGATCAGCGTGAGAGTAAAAAGTTTAAACGTCTCATGAAGAAAGCGACTCTGAAATATCCTGCAGCTGATCTTGACAATTCAATCTATGATCCAGAACGTCAGCTGAATACACACGTCATAGAACTTCTGGCCAAGTGTGATTGGATCGATGAGCCGAATAACCTGCTGATGACCGGAGGGGCCGGTGCTGGGAAAACGCACATCGCCTGCGCCTTATGTATCACAGCAATGCATCAGAACCGTACTGTTAAATATATACGTGCGAATACTCTCTTAAAAGAATCAGATCATGCCAGGCAGGAAGGTACTTACTTTGAGTATTCGAATGAAATGGCAGCTTATGATCTCATGGTGATAGATGATTTCGGATTAATGGATCTGGACATCGAGAAATGCCGCGATTTATTTGAAATCATCGAGTCCAGAGACTGCCGCAAGGCAACTATTATTATCTCACAGATTCCAGTATCTGGATGGTATCAGCTTTTTGGGGATTCCACCTACGCAGATGCCTGCTTAAGCCGAATGACATCCAAGGCATATCGCCTTGAATTTCCTGGCAGGGATCGCAGAATAACCAATAGTAACTAATCAACCTGCTGAGCTTTGCTCAGTTTGAAGCGGAATGGCGCTCCGTTCCTCCGGAACGGATGCGCAGTTCTTACGGAATATGCATCCCTATTGTCTATTGCTGAAGATTTGAGGAAAAATGAAGGAATTTTGATAAAAAAAGATAATTTATCAAATATATTAAAGCCAAGGTTATTATTCCAATAATGATGCTAATAGGCAATATTTTTTTTATAAATAGTGTTGCAAGAGACGTTCCTAAAAGAAACGCAGATCCATATGGAATAACAATATTCAACATAAAAATTTTATTATGTTTTTTTCGTAAGGTTGATTGATTATAAATTGATTTTAGAATGTGGCTAAATAAATACAAACATAGTATATTTAGTAAAATAAAAATAATCAAAAAACCAATGATGAAAAGTATATGATTTTTTTGTATAAATAAAAGTAATTCTATATGTTGTATTTGAAAGTTATCAATACCAACTAAAGAAAAGTCTGAAAATCCAGTTTCGTCAGATATAGACTTTATATTTTTTAAAATTTGTGATTCCTCAACAAATGGTAGTAAATCACAATTTATCATAGCAAAGTATAATAATGATTCAAATTGAAAATTAGTTTTGTCCACTTCCCAAAGAGTGGAAGGGTAAGGAATAAGCATATAAGTATTCAAAGTGATATTAGAGGTATTTTTATAATTTATAGAACAATCTGTTTCTATAAATCCGATAACTTCAAAATTAGTATTTTTACTATAATAATTTCCAGTAATTATGTCTCCGATTTTATAAAAAGATTTATATTCAGAACCCAATAGAACAGGAATCGAGTCATCTTTATATGAAATACTATTCCATGCAATTCCGGAATTTCCCTCAACTTTTATATTATAAAAATCATAGGCTTTTTGATTAAGTTGTAACGCTTTTATATTTATTGTAGGAGACTGACTATTATCAATAAATTCATCAGAATTATAATAAAAGCGTTGGTCTCCATTAAAGTCATCTATATCTACAGCGATAGCCTGATTGAATGAGGTTAAAACATCGAAGTTACTTGATGCATTTAATGTGTTATAGAAGTTTGCTAATATATTTATGTTTTGATTGTCTGTTCTAAAATTATAAAATTCATCTGGATCATAAAAATTGTCAACCATTTTGTAAAAATCATTTTGTGATGAAAGTGTTTTAAATCCACCATTGCTTTGCGGAATAGAAGCAATGAAAGGAACAAATACACCTGACAAAGTAAAATATATAGAGAAAATAATAAAAGAAAATAATGTTATAAAATATTTTTTAGTGTTCATAGAAGACTCCTTAAAAAGAATATAGTAAAAAAAGCAAAGGATTTTACAATCCTTTGCTTTTTTGTTTGTGAAGAATCAACTTCCGTAATAGGTTCTAGCAGATCCTGAAGTATCACCGTTAAAACTCCACCAAGGAGATATTGCTTCTGTTCCGTCAGTTCCCCATTGACGTCCAGAATCGGTAAGAATTGCACCCCAATCTTCCATTCTTGCTCTTGTGTAGTGATATTTTCCAACCCAAGTAGTCCAACCATGTGCTCTTTTTTGAGATGTACCATTGTGTGTACGTTCTTCTGCTTTACCTGTATGTTTTGGAGAAGCGTATGTAGTGCCATCCTCCATTGCTTTTGAATATGCTTGAGGATTAACAAAATAACCATCTTCTTCACTCCATCCACCTACTGCGTTAGATTCAGAAGTTACAACTGAAGTTTCCGGTTCAGCAGCAAAAGTGGTTACTGGATTAAGTGCTAGTACAAGGCCTAAACTTAAAATAGAAACACCGAAACGCTTGAATTTGTCCATAAAAAAATCCTCCCTTTCTTTGTAAGTTCTTTAAAAAGTTTATCATAGGAAACATATAAATGTCAATATGCTGAATAAATAATTAAAAAAAAAAAAAAAATGTATAAAATACACAAAAATAAAAATTGCGGAGAAAATAGAGTGATACGTATAAAAAATATAATAATTGCGTAAACTTGATTTGCCTGAGAGCATATGCTATAATGGCAATAGCTAAGAAAAGATATAATGTGTCACGTAGACACAAAACGAACCCCCAGTAGCAGCCACTACTGGGGGTTCTTCTCATTTTACGGTTGAGCCTCCGTTAGGTTAGTTGTCGCTGTTATCTCCGTCTAACCATTTGCAAATATAGTAGCCAACTACACTTGCCAGTACGGAAACAAGAAAAGATATAATTTCTGACACGTAGACACACCCCCTTTCTGTTGCCAGAATGGGCGCGACAACGCTAGATATTATATCACAGGGGCAGAAATGCCACAAGAAGCCATTTCCCCTTGTTTATCATCAAAGCCATAAGGAAAAGAGTGTCAAGGGCGGTCATAGACCGCAGCGTTTACCCTTGATACTCTTTTTTGTTGGCAATCATGCTGGAGGGGAAAACGGCTGTCCGTCCGTTCCGTTACTTCCCCCTGTGCTTCATTGTCCGTTCCGGCGGAAGAAAGTAAAGGGTGGTCTGCGACCATTTTTTATCTGCTGCATTCGCTGATCGGCAAGCCGAAGCTCATATTGCAGATAAAAAACAAGCCCTTGACTGTCTCCCTCCTACACTTCCAAAGCCGCCCAAGAGGAAGTAAGCTTCACTATATTCTTGGCAGAATATACGTACGAATATATCCGCTTGACAAAAGTGCTACCACCATACTATAATATGTGTAGCGGATATATTGCAAGTTCCCTAAAGTGTTACCACTTTAGAACTTGTGAGGGTGGCAAGCCCCCCTTCAATCCCCCTTGAAGCAGAGCCGAAAGGCTCATAATGTGACGGTGGTAGCACCGAAGAAAGTGAGGTCGCAAATGAAAATCAGCGGAGCAAAAACAATAGCGGAATACAAAGAAATCAGAGCCAAGAAAATTCAGAAATGGATTGATAGCCATTTTGTTGAAGGTTCTGTAAAGTGGGAATTTGACGGAGCAAATGCGATAAAGGTAACGGACAAGACCGGCGATAGCATGTTAGTACAGTTGTCCGAAATTGATTAACAGGAGGGAAACAAAAGTGACAGTAAGAAATTTTTTGAAATTGCATGAGGGCGGTGTGGCTTGCGTATCAATCCAGCAAGAACCATACGACCATGAAAAGCATGGATATGTAAAGACGTACTTCGAGGAAGCAGCACAAGAGGATATTCTTGCATCTGATACATTCAAGAAGATAGCAAACAAGCAAGTAGACCATTTTAATATCATTGGCGGTGGAATGTATAAAGTCGAGTTGTGCATTTATTTGGAGGAAGAATAATGGCGAATAAAAGCAGACCTAAGCAGTTATCATTCCGAGTAAGTGAAGAAGAATACCAGCAGTTACAGGAGAAGATTTCAAAGAGCGGAAAGAACCAGCAGGAGTATATCCTTTCCTGTGTGCTGGAGAAGCAGATTGTGAATACGGACGGTATCAAGGAACTTATCCCGGAACTGAAACGGATAGGGAACAACCTCAACCAAATAGCAAAGCGGTGTAATGAGGGGGGAATGTTGCCGAGTGAAGCGGAAGTGCGGAAGCATGGAGAGGAGCTGAACAAAGTATGGCAGTCATTAAGGCGGTATCTTCAAAGGCGGGCATAGGGCACGCCATAGATTATGTGACGAAAAAAGAAAAGACAGAGGAGAAGCTTGTCAGTGGTCTGCATTGTGAGCCGGAGACAGTCAAGGAAGAAATGCAAGCCACAAAGGAGCTGTGGGGCAAGACAGACGGAAGAACCTATAAGCATTATGTGCAGTCCTACCATGAGGACGAGGAAATAACCCCGGAGCAGGCTCACAAGAACGCTATCGAGCTGGCGGAGCATACAAAGGCATGGAAAGGGCATGAAGTTCTGATAGCCACGCATATAGACAAGGGGCATATACATACGCACTTTATAGTCAATTCCGTAAATTATGAGAACGGTCATAAGCTCCAATGGAGTAAGCACGACCTTAAAGACTTAAAGGAACGGTGCAACGAACAGAGCAGGGAACAGGGCTTGCATGTGCCGGAGAAAGGAAAGACATTTGCTGGAGAAGCCCGGGAAGAAACGGTGGCATGGAGTAAAGACACCTACCAGCTTTTGAAACAAGCAGAGCAGGGAAAGGTCAAAAGTTATGTGCAGGATATTGCCCTGGCGGTACTGGACTGTAAGGAAACAGCGATCAGCCGGCAAACCTTTATCCGGCTGATGAATGAAAGAGGGTACGGAGTGGACTGGCAGGACAGCCATAAGTACATCACATATACCGACTTAGCCAGGGAACAGGCAGGAGAAAAGGCTTGTA
>OMEV01000550.1_pt1 | contig 25368 bp, 26 predicted proteins | sample 1645491 | NCBI WGS metagenome assembly OMEV01 (sample SAMEA103958122, study PRJEB25191) | human gut metagenome | biome: human-associated habitat [ENVO:00009003]; feature: intestine environment [ENVO:2100002]; material: feces | place: Germany | collected 2013/2015
GCCAACTTTACATGGCTTTAAGCGTCAATGACAGTAACAGGGGGTATCCCAAAACTGCTGTCACCACCGTCACCGCTGTCACCCCAAAGGACGGTCACCCGCCGAAAGAAAGGAGGAATCCGCCTATGCCTTATGCAATCCTGCGTTTCCAGAAACGCAAAGCGGGCGGCGTTGCGGCTTGTGAACGCCACAACGAGCGGAAGAAAGAAGCCTACAAAAGCAACCCAGATATAGATATGGAACGCTCTAAAAACAATTACCATCTCATAGCACCACCAAAGTACACCTACAAGAAAGAGATTAACCGCATGGTAGCCGAAGCGGGGTGCAGGACAAGGAAAGACAGCGTGATGATGGTGGAAACGCTCATCACAGCTTCACCAGAATTTATGAACCAGTTACCGCCCGAAGAACAAAAAGCGTATTTCCAGACGGCTCTTGACTTCATTTCGGAGCGTGTTGGAAAGCAGAATATCCTCTCCGCTGTCGTCCATATGGACGAGAGAACGCCCCATATGCACCTCTGCTTTGTGCCGATTACGCCAGACAATAAGCTGTCAGCGAAAGCTATCTTAGGCAACCAGAAATCATTATCCGAGTGGCAGACCGCCTACCATGAGCGGATGTCCTCACGGTGGAATCAGCTTGAACGGGGGCAGTCCTCAATGGAAACCAAGCGGAAACACGTCCCCACATGGCTCTATAAATTAGGCGGCAGGCTTGATAAACAGTATGAAGAAATCGTGTCTGCCCTATCCGACATCAACGCCTTTAACGCAGGGAAGAAAAGGGATAAAGCGTTAGATTTACTCTCTGCATGGCTGCCAGACGTGGAGAAATTCTCTAAGGAAATCGGGAAACAGCAGGCGTATATCGACAGTTTGAAAGAGAGAATTGGGCAGGAATCAGACTATGCGGGGCGTATGCGTGATGAAAAGTACGAGCAGGAACTAAAGGTGCAGAAAGCGAATCAGAAGATATTTGAATTGCAGAGAACCAACGAGCAGATGGGGCGGCTGCTGTCAAAAATACCGCCCGAAGTGTTGGAAGAATTGCAGAAAAATCATAGAAGCAGAGCGAAAGAAAGGTAGATATGTGAATGAAGAAACAGGATTTTAAGGTGTTAAAGACCAAAGACTTGTACCCGTTCCCCGACAATCCGTTTCATGTGGCAGAAGATGAAACACTGTCAGAGTTAGCGGAAAGCATCAAGGAATTTGGCATTGTCACGCCGATAATCACACGCCCGAAAGAGGACGGGGACGGTTATGAAGTGATTGCAGGACAGCGGCGTGTCCGTGCTTCTGAACTTGCAGGGATAAATACCGTGCCTGCGTTTGTCCTGCCCTTAGACCGTGACCGAGCCATCATCACCCTTGTAGACAGCAATTTGCAGCGTGAGAATATCCTGCCATCGGAGCGGGCGTTTGCTTACAAGATGAAATCCGAAGCCATGAAGCGGCAGGGTTTCCGCACAGACTTAACCTCGTCACAAGTTGTGACGAAGTTGCGGACGGACGACAAGGTGGCACAGGGCTTCGGCGTGGGCAGGATGACCGTGCAGCGTTTTATCCGCCTGACGGAACTGATACCGCCGATTTTGCAGATGGTGGACGAGGGGAAAATCGCCCTCACGCCTGCGGTGGAACTGTCCTTCTTGAAGAAAGACGAGCAGGAAAACCTCTTTGCCACGATGGAGAGCGAAGAAGCAACGCCCTCACTCTCACAGGCACAGCGGATGAAACAGTTAAGCCAGAGCGGGCGGCTTGACATGGATACGATATTTGCGATTATGACGGAGGAAAAGGGCAACCAGAAAGAAACCTTGAAAATCAACACAAGCAAGCTGAAAAAATACTTTCCGAAGAACACAACGCCGAAGCAGATGGAGGAAACCATCATCAAACTTTTGGAGCGTGAGTTGCAGAGGAAACGCAACCGTGACAGCCGCTAATCTTCTTTTTTCGGGAAGTAAATACAGAGAGTTGAGGTATGGAGAATGAGAGAAATCCAGTATGAAATCGTAAAGGAAATCGCAGTATTGTCTACGGGCGACAGTGGCTACACAAAGGAAATCAATCTCATTTCATGGAATGGGAAAGAGCCGAAGTATGACATCCGCAGCTTTTCCCCGAACCGTGAAAAGTGCGGCAAGGGAATCACGCTGAACGCTGATGAAGCGGCGGCACTCCTTAAAGCATTACAGAAAGAATTAAACAGCGAGGATTAATGGTATCTGATTGGCAGGGCGGGGACATTTCCAAACTCTTCCCTGCCCTGTCTGGAAAGGAAGATTTAAGTATGGGCGAGGATAAGAAAGCAGATAAAAAGAGAAAGCGTATCGTGCCAAAAGCACCAGTGCAGATGATAATCAGCCGTGAATATGTCGGCACACAGACCGTTACAGAAGCGTTTGTCCCGATTATCTCCGAGGATATTCGGAAGAAGATTGCCGAGGGCGACACCTTCGACAATGAGGGGCTGTCCGCTTAGAATGTACGCAATGGGACATGAAAACAGATAGGACAGATACGGAGGTTTTACAGTATGGCAGGAATCAAAGAAGAAAAGAAAATCTATTTAGTCGGCATTTATTGCCGCTTATCTAAAGACGATGGTACGGATAACGAGAGTGCGAGCATTGCGACACAGAAATCCATCCTCACGGATTATGTGAAAAAGCAGGGATGGCACATAGCAAAAACGTATGTGGACGATGGTTATTCTGGTACAAATTTCCAAAGACCAAGTTTCCAGAATATGATAAAAGACATTGAAAGCGGTCTGATAAACTGCGTGATTACGAAAGATTTATCCCGTCTGGGGAGAAACTATCTTGATTGTGGGTTATATCTGGAAGTTTTCTTCCCAGAGCATAACGTGAGGTATATAGCGGTCAATGACGGCGTAGATACCTTGAATAAATCTGCTATGGACATCACGCCTTTCCGCAACATTTTAAACGAAATGTATGCCGCTGACATATCTGTTAAGATAAAATCGGCATATCGGGCGAGGTTTCAACAGGGGAAATTCATGGGAACTACCGCCCCTTATGGCTATATCAAAGACCCTGCCGACCACAACCATCTGCTGATAGATGATAAAGTGGCACATGTTGTAAAAGAGATATTCGACCTTGCATTAAAAGGGAATGGAGTTGCCAAAATTTGCAGACATCTTAATAAACAGCATATCCTACGCCCTGCCGCTTATGCGGCGGAGCGTGGCGAAACAGGCTTTGAACGTCATTTTGAGGGGAACGAGGACAAACGCTATATTTGGAGTGGGAACAGCGTGAGGAGCATTTTAAGAAGCCCGATATATGCGGGAAATCTTGTAGGCTACAAACGGATTGCCGCCAATATGAAAAGCAAGAAACGCCCCTCTAAGCTGCCCGAAGAATGGGAAGTGATACCCAATACCCATGAGGGAATAGTCACGCAGGAGGAATTTGATATTGTCCAACAGCTTATTACAAGTCGTAGGCTTCCACAGAACAAGGGAGGATTTGTAAATATTTTTGCAGGCGTTATCAAGTGTGTGGACTGCGGATGTGCTCTGCGGGCAATGAACGTACACAGGAGGAAACGCCCAGAGATTATCGACTGTGTACAGTATTCATGTAATAATTATGCAAGAAACGGAAGAAGCGAGTGTAGTGCCCACAATATAGAAGCAAGGGATTTATTCAATGCCGTTCTTGCCGACATCAACTGTTTTGCGGATATGGCAGTGAATGATGAAAAGGCGGTCAGGGCCATAGAAAAGCGGCTCACGGAAACAGACCAGAGCAGGGCGAAAGCATTAGAGAAAGAACGTAAGAAGCTGAACAAACGCCTTGCGGAACTGGACAGGCTGTTTTCCTCTCTCTACGAGGATAAGGTCATGGAGCGTATTACCGAGCGGAATTTTGAGATGATGTCGGGGAAATACCAGAAAGAGCAGCTTGAAATTGAAGCAAGGCTGAAAGAGGTGACGGAAACTCTTAATGAAAGCTACGAGAAATCACGGGGAATCCGTGACTTCCTCGCCCTTATCCGAAATTATCAAGGCTTAAAAGAACTGGATGCAACAGTTATAAACGCACTCATAGACAAGATACTTGTTTCGGAGCGTGAGAAGATGGCAGACGGAACAGTGAAGCAGGAAATCAAGATTTACTATAAATTCATCGGCTTTGTCGATGAATTACATATCATACCTACAAAACGGTGGGCAGCAATGCCCGCTAAAAATTGTACGGTGTGCGGCGTTGAATATGTCCCGGGCTCTGGTGCATCAAGGTATTGTCCTGCTTGTGCCAAGAAGATACGGAGGGAGAAATCAAACGAGAGCAAACGCAGGAGCAGAGAACAGAAAAGGATAGCATGTATGAACTGTCCGCAAAAAATGACCGACTGATATGGAATGGTGGCAGGGATAGAGAAGAGGAACTTCTTGCTAACTGCTATTTTAATTCTATGAAGCTGGCAATGGATAATGGAATCAGGTCTATTGCATTTCCTTCCATATCAACGGGAGTATATAGTTTTCCGGTTGAGTTGGCAGCAAAGATTGCGGTATATACAGTAAACAGATTCTTGCAGGATAATCCGGATTGTTTTGATCTGGTGGAGTGGGTGCTATTTGATACTAATACTGAATCGGTGTATGAAGCTGAGGTTGATAAGTTATATGAGGAGTACAGACTGTGTCAGAAAAACTAATTGTTCATAAAGTCCCGGATGAGGTGCAAAAGCAGAGCATAGAGACTTTAAAAGTTCGTAAGGAAACATTGGAATATTTGCACAATAATGGCTTTCAAACCATTTTAGATGTGATTGAAAGGCAAAATGAAATTCCTAGCCAGTATAGAGGAAACATATATGCTTATCTTATCTTTGGAATTGAGGGGTAAAAAATGTTTAGTGACTAAACATTTTTTGCATTTATGATACGAAGAACGGAGTTGTTACGTACGTTGAAAAAACAGATTATGATGATATTGAAATGTCGAGCAGATTATGGAATGTTCTAAGAAGAAATGGATTTGAATCATTAGAAGGATTGAGAGAATATCCCAAGGAGCATTTTATAAAGTTTCGTAATATGGGACTTGCAACATTGCAGGAGTTGTATAAGATTTGTAAAGAGCGAGGCATAAAGCCTCGCAGTGTAGATGATCTGAATGATAGGGAACATGGAGTCAGATTTGATGACTTCCTATGTATGTATGTATGCATTTAGAATGGGGATAAAAAGCAAAGATGATTTGATAAGATATAGTCTTGAGGACCTTGAAAAGATGTGTCCGAAGGATAAGAGGCTGTTTGTAAGATTAAAGAAGTTGAAAACAATACAGGAGTAATCTTATGTGATTTATTAAATAAAAGAAAAATATGAAAATTTGGTTGTAAAACTTGAATTTATGGAGAAGATTGGCTAATGGAAGAGTTTGACACAAGCTATTTGGCATGGATATTATATAAATTATTTTATGGTATTGATAAAGAGATTGCAAAGAATAAGGAGCGGAGTTATGTAGAAATTGATTTTGGGAACAAGATCATTAATATGAGTGGTGATACGGATTATAATTTTGGACCGGGATGGTCACATTCTATTAGAAAAAAATATGAAAACTATCTGGAAAAAGTGCCATCAGAATATGAGGATCTTTATAATACACAATTGAGTAGATGCGTGAAACTATATAAATCAGTTTTAAATATTTCGTTTATGCCACAGACTGGAAATTTACAAAGTGCCAAAAAAGGAATTGGCAATGATAGGCTAGACACATTTATATGGGCGTTAAATAGCTACTATATTGATGAAACTTCTTTGCTATTTAATAATTCAACTTTTAATAATACCTCATATTTGAAGGAATATTTGGATTTATTTAAAACGGAGCATAAGGAAGAAACTATATATAATTATTGTTATAAGATTTATGGTATAGAAAGCCATGAATTAGTGGATGAACTAATTATGCATGGTAAAGAAGCAATAGATTCACCAGAAAAGGTTATTGCTTTTATGAATCGTGCATATAGGTTTTGGTGCCAAAAACTAGTTTATATCAAAAAAAGGATGGAATGTAATATAGACATTCTTACGGATAATGAGCAAACGATAATTCTGCAATCGGTAGAAGATGCAGAAAATGAATTGAATAAATGGTTTGAAACTTAGTATATATATTTATATGTATCATTTATAAGGAATAGAAAACTTACAAATTGCAGAGCGGAATAGAAAAAGGCTGGATAAAAATCTCCAGCTCAATCCTCCACATGGAATACATCTTCCACCAGCATATTAAAGTACTTTGATATCCACAACATAAATTCAGCAGATGGGATGCTGTCCCCACGCTCTATCCTGCCGACAGTTTTGGTGCTGTATCCGATAGCAGCGGCAAGGTCATCCTGGTAAATGCCACGCTGCTCCCGGATTTCTCTGATATTATTGGTAACCGCCATAAAAATCCCTTCTTTCAGTTCTATAGATATTTTCTTATTGTCAATTATGCAAAATAATGTGTCCGATAAAAAGGACTTGCGTTTTATCGGCAAGGTCCTGTGATAGCAGAAGCATCAGATTTTCCAAGAACAAATCCTATAACTTCATTATCGGTATGCTCTACACGCAGATATTTCAGGAATTGTACTATCAGGCAGACTTTAATTGTGGTGGAAGGCTGCCTATCCATGTGACATTTATGTTAGATGAATTTGCGAATGTCGCATTGCCAGATGACTTCTGTTCACTGTTATCGACAATGCGAAGCCGTGAGATTTCAAGTATTATCATTATTCAGAACTTTGCCCAGTTAAAAGCACTTTTTAAAGATACCTGGGAGACAATTCCCGGCAACTGCGATACGTTCATCTATCTCGGTGGAAACGAGCAGAGTACGCATAAGTATGTGTCAGAGCTGCTTGGAAAAGGTACGATTGATAAGAAGTCAAGTTGAGAGACAAAGGGCAGACAGGGAAACTCTTCAAGAAACTTGGTGATGCGGAATTAAGCAGAAGATTCTCCATGCAGGATGAAGCAGAGCAGAAGGCAAAGATTGATAGGGAGCAGGCAAATGAGTTGGAGTATGTTGATGAATCACAGAAGCCTGATTCAACAGAAAGTGCCAACGCTTTGAATGGAAGTGCTGGTGCTAAGCCTGTAAGGAATCCTGAGAGGGAAAAGCCTAAGTGGGAGGATACAATCACAAATCGAATGCTGCACTGGTCATATACAGCAGAGCAGAAGGAGGAAGTGAAGAAAGCACTTGCCGCAGGAGTTCCGAAAGCAACGATTCTTACTTACTTCTATCCGGAGGTTTCTGTGGAGAAGATGAGTTCATATCGGAAGAAGCATTAAATGATATCGCATAGGCACAGGAACTGTGGTATAATGTGCCTATGTAGAAAAGAATGTGTTTTACAAATCGGAATTGATAGAGGAGAGGTTGTTTTGGAAATAAGTAAAGAGTTATTAATTAAAGATTTAAAAGAATTTAACTCAATTGATAAGTTGTTTCTTTTTTTCACATCAGCACAAGGCGATGCGGAATATTGTGAAGAAGCAAAACAATGCTATAAAGAATTAAAATGGAATCAAAGTCCATTCTATGATGTAATTAACTCGTTTTGGATAACTTTTTCATATGCGATGCATTTAAAATATCCAGAGGAATATCCAATAGCAGAAGCAGGAAATGTTAAGATATATAAGAATCATTATAAAAAATATGATTCATTTCCAGAAAAATATTTTAAAGAAAACTCTGATGCAAGAAATCGAGTAACTGCCTTATGCAAAGAATATACGGATATGAAAGAACTGGCGGAGCTTTGTCACACTGTTGCAAATTTTATGCCTTGTCCTCAAGGTTTTAATTCGGCAAAGGGACTATTAAGTGATGTAAGAGATTATTTTCCTTTAATGATTGATAAAATACAAGAATGTGTTGATGAAGGATTAAATTTGAAATATTCTAATACTTCAGAAGAAGTAGACAATGAAACTATAAAAAAATGGCATAGTTTTTTTATTGAAAACCAAGAAAAATATTGTTTGAGTATGTATTATCAAGTTAATGAAAACAGAATTAATGGAATTACGTTTTTTAAAGGACAATCTTTGTCTTATCCATGTCCGCTAGAAAAAGAAGAGGTAGAAGAATGCTTGAAAAACATGTTGGATAAAATAAACGAAAGAGCAGATCTAATACTTAAGAAGTATAATGAAGAACATAAATCCAATAGTTAAATTCCAGTTTATCTGACTCATAAACAATTTAATAATCGTTTTACACAGCACTTTAGCCCCAAAGGTTAAGGTGCTATTTTTTTACCACAAAAGGAGGAATGAAATGTCATATAAATTAGTAATCGTCGAGAAGCCTTCGGTGGCACAGTCCATCGCAAAGGTGATTGGTGCTGATCAGAAAGCAGTTTAACATCTTAAAAAAGCTGATGGAGAGAGGATGTAACAGGATTAGTAGAGGCAACAGATGCCGGACGTGAAGGAGAGCTGATCTTCCGTCTTGTATATCATCAGGCAAAATGCAAAAAGCCATTCGAGCACTTATGGATTTCTTCAATGGAAGACCAGGCGATTTCGGATGGCTTTTCTAATCTGAAAAATGGCAGGGAATATGATGATCTTTACCAGGCAGCACTCTGCAGGGAGCGGGCTGATTGGATCGTAGGAATGAATGCGACAAGATTATTTTCTACCCTGTATGGACAGACGCTGAATGTAGGAAGAGTCATGACACTGACACTTGCCATGATTATACAGAGAGAGGCGGAGATTGATGGGTTTAAGCCGGAACCAATCTACAAGGTTTTCATCAGCTGCGGAGGCATTACCGCTGTTTCTGACCGATTTGAGAGTAAGCAGGATGCCGAGAAAATCCTGAACAGACTGAAAGAAGAGAAGACAGCACAGGTAACAAAGATAGATCCGGCAGATAAACAGGAGAAGGCACCACAGTTATACAGCCTGACCGCATTACAGAGAGATGCCAATAGGTATCTGGGATTCACGGCACAGCAGACACTTGATTATACGCAGAGTCTGTATGAAAAGAAGCTGGTAACATATCCGAGAACAGACAGCAGATTTCTGACAGAGGACATGGCAGGAATGATTCCGAACCTTGCACAGAAGATGGCACATAAATTTGGTTTTACAAAGAATGTGCCAGTCCATGCAGAGCAGGTGATCAACAACAGCAAGGTCAGTGACAATAACGAAATTAAGGAACTTCATAATGTATGGAAGAAATATCAGTTGCTTGAAAAAACGGGTATCAAATGGGAACAAATTTTAAGTAATCTTTATGAGTCAACGGCGCCAATTGTAGTAAGGTTGGTAAATCAAAAGGCTAAGGAAAAAGGCGTTGAGAGATTAGATTATGAACCATATAAAGAAACTGGATTAAGAGTGATTGCGGTTGGAGGAAATAGTTTATCAAGGGGATTGACACTTGAGGGTCTTAGTGTAAGTTATTTTGATCGTAATTCTCAGATGTATGATACATTAATGCAGATGGGAAGATGGTTTGGTTATCGTAATGGTTATGATAAATTGTTTAAGATATGGATGGAACCAGCGGCAATAGGTTGGTATATGAATATGTATATTATGTACGCACACAATTGTACTGCTTGATTAATATCACTTACGATATCAGAAAAATTATATTTTATAAGGAGGATTATTTATGTCAGAGATTAATATAAGTTATTTTAAAAGTATCATAGATCAGGATAGAGCCGCAGTCGTTATATGCAATCTTAATCATGAAATAATATATATGAATCCTGCTGCGGTTGTTAATTATGGAAAGCGTGGCGGAGACAAGCTGATTGGCAGAAGCTTGCTGGAATGTCATAATAAGGAATCACAGGAAAAGATAAGACAGGTGACAGAATGGTTTGCACAGGACGAAAGCCATAATATTGTGTATACATTTCATAATGAGAAGCAGAATAAAGATGTATATATGGTGGCACTTAGAGATAGTGGCAAGCTGATTGGATACTATGAGAAGCATGAATATCGAGATAGAGAAACAATGAAAATGTATGATTTATGGTGAGTTCCACCTAATGAGGAAGTAATAAAAAATATTGTAGACTGCTTTCTGTGCAAAACCAATGTTCATGTCAGATATCAGAGATACCTTGATGACTGCTATTGGCCAGATTCAGGCAGATACGCGCTCTGAATGATCCGGTACTGGCTGGAATCAACATTTTTGCCATGACTGCAAATGCATTTGATGAGGACAGAAAAAAGCACTGGAATGCGGTATGGATGGATTCTTAACCAAACCAATTGTTATTGAGGAATTGATCAGTACATTACAGAAAAAACTGGATTAGTTAAGAAAAAATAAAGTGATGCTAAGAAAACGTACGGTGATAATTGGCAGAATAATGCGGGTGAGGCAGATCATATTGATCCGTTAGCTAATTTTGTTAAATGTCATAAGCGTAATCCATTTATATCAAAAGAAGATTTAAAAGATATAGGAAATAGAGATGATAATATTCAGATATTTTCAATTATATGCGTTATTGTGTTAAAAATATATCGGTCTATATTGCAAAATATACAATAAATTGTACAATACTGCTAAAAAATATTTGAAATGATTATATAAAAATAGCAATTGTACCTAATAAAATAATGTGATACAATCAAGGAAACTAAAACAGAAGAAATAGTTTCCTTGATTTTTTGTTTTATAAGCGTCACTGATACACAACATTAAAAGGAGCATTATGAATAATAAAGAGAAGATTTTACAGGCAACGATACAGGCATTTAATCAAAAAGGCCTTAAATTTACAATGGACGATATTGCATCTATTCTTGCAATGAGTAAGAAGACAATATATACAATTTTTAAAGATAAGAACACTCTGTTTATGGAGATGGTAGATTATCTGTTTGACACGATTAAAGAGAGCGAATCAGAGATAATTGAAGATAATACATTATCAACAATTGAGAAGATAAGACGTATTCTTGGAGTTATGCCTGAGAGTTATAAAGATATTGATTTAAGACAATTATATATGTTAAAGGACAAATTCCCGGAGATATACAGACACGTTGAAGAACGTCTGGAGAATGGATGGGAGACAACGATTAAGCTTTTGGAACAGGGGATTGAGGAAGAAGTGATAAGACCGGTTAATGTATTGATGTTTAAGATGATGATGGAGGCATCAATAGAACAATTTTTCCAAAGAGACATTCTTATAAGGGCAGGAATGACATATACACAGGGACTTGATGAGATTGTGGGAATATTATTAGATGGCGTGGCAGTTAAGGAAAGTCATTGAAAATAAAAAGGAGGAATATATAATGCAGGACAAATCAAAGGTTATATTTAACAATGAAATTGATAGAAAGGCATATAGAAAAGCTATTAATTCCAAAAAAAAATACGCAAGAAAATATGGTGATGACAGCAATGCCGACTATAAGGTGACAATAAAGAAGAACAAATACATAGGTGATATGCTTGGCGTGTATGATGTGAGGGTTGCAGATAAGCCTGCAAGCGTATCTAACGGTAATAAAGAAGAATTTGATACTGATAAAGGTATTATAGTTGGCAATATAAGAATGGGTTTTGGACATTACAGAATATCAATGGCGATTGCTTCAGCAGCTAATGCACTTGGATATGTTCCTTACTGGATGGATCTTAATTCTTACGATAATACAACCTGTACTAAAGTTATAAGGGCACAGAACGACCTGTATTCGCTTGGTTCAAGGTTATCACAAAAGAGCAGGCTGTTTAACAGACTGGTGTGGGAACCAATGAATTACGAGGGTTTCAGGAAGCTTTCCTATAACGCTTCAGACCAGAAGAATGCAGAGCTTATGGCACCTGTATATAAGAATGTTCCTAAGAATATTCCGGTTATTGCAACTCATGTATGGCCGGCACAGGCGGCAGTACACGCAGGTATGAAAAATGTTGTTAATGCAATACCGGATAACTGGCCAATGGCATTGCATTTGTCAGAAGGAAGTATTCATACAGTCCAGACACATTATGCTTATCAGGGTTACAGGATACTTAATGGAATGTCCGGCATTAAGGTGTTAAATGAAATGCCAGCAGATAGTCTTGTATACACAGGACATTATATCGACCACGAGCTTGTAACTAATATTGAGGCTGACTGCAATGCAAGAATAGCAAGAAAACAGAACGGAAAGCCTATGAGATTTCTGCTTACAATTGGTGGTGCAGGTGCACAGAAAGAGATATTTGCCCATATAATTAAATACCTTATTCCTTATATTAAGAAGAATAAGGCAGTGTTATACGTTAATGTTGGTGATTATAAAAATGTATGGGACGAACTTATAAGAGATATCCCACAGATGAGAGAACTGGCAACTGAGCATTTTGACAACTGGAAAGATACGAAGGCATTTGCCACTAAGGCATTATCAGCCAGCCAGATAAACAATTCTGATGTAGTGACAGATAACAATAGAGATGATAATTCTAAGAATATTACAGCAGATAATTCAAGTGAAGACACATCTGATAATATAACAGGTATCCACGGCTTTTATCATAAGAATATATTTGAGGCAGTGTATTGTACTAACCTTTTGATGAGAAGTGCAGATGTGCTTGTTACCAAACCAAGTGAATTAGCATTCTATCCAGTGCCAAAGTTATTTATAAAGCGAGTTGGCGGACACGAACAGTGGGGTGCTGTTCATTCAGCAGAGATAGGTGACGGAACACTTGAGTGCAGGGATATACCTCATACTTTACAGATGATAAAGCTGTTTATGGAAGATGATACATACATTATAGATATGTGTAAGAACATAAAGAAGAATAAACAGATGGGTATATATAATGGTGCATATGAGGCTGTCAAATTAGCAGTGAATATGAAGAAATCAGACATTTAATACGGCGTGCAGTAATCAGACACTTAAAAAATATGAAGAAATCAGACATATAGAAAGAAAAGAGGTAGCGTATGGGGCTTAATAAGAAAGAAATGGCATCTTATGGCATAGGTGCAGTTGGCAAAGATATGGTTTATATGTTTTGTGCAAGTTATATTCTGTATTATTATCAGGATATACTTGGGGTTAGTGCGATAGCAATGGGGATTATACTTCTTGCGGCACGAGTATTTGACGCATTTAACGACCCTATAATGGGTGTAGTTGTTGCAAAGACAAGAACCAGATGGGGAAAGTTCAGACCATGGCTGTTTATTGGAACATTGCTTAATGCTGTTGTATTGTTTCTGATGTTTTCTGCACCACCAACACTTGATGGCGGCGGACTTGTTGCTTATGCCGCAGTAACTTACGTTTTGTGGGGCGTTACTTACACAATGATGGATATTCCTTATTGGTCAATGATACCAGCATTTACAGAGGGCGGCAAGGAAAGAGAGAATATGTCAACAATGGCACGTTCCTGTGCAGGTGTAGGTTCAGCACTTGTTACAATTATTACAATGCAGTGTGTATATATGCTTGGAAAGGGCAATGAATATGCAGGTTTTAAATGGTTTGCACTTATAATATCAATACTGTTCTTTACTGCAATACTTATTACCTGCTTTAATATTAGGGAAAAATCAACAGTTGATGTTGAAACAGTATCAGTAAAGCAGATGTTCAAGGCACTTTTTCAGAATGATCAGGCTGTTACAGTAGTTATAACAATTGTTCTTATTAATACATCTGTGTACATAACTTCTAACCTTGTCATATATTTCTTTAAATATGATTTTGGCGGTGCAGACTGGTACAACGGCTATACACTATTTAATACATTTGGTGGTGCAATACAGATATTATCAATGATGGTATTGTTTCCGCTTCTTAGAAAGTTTTTGAACACAATAAAGATATTTTATGTAAGCTTTGTTATGGCTATTGCTGGTTATATAGTTTTATTTATTCTTATATTCACATCAATGTCGAGTGTGTTTATTTTATTTATTCCAGCATTTTTCATATTTGCAGCAAATGGAATGTTATTAGTCTTAACGACTATATTTCTGGCGAATACGGTTGACTATGGCGAATTTAAGAATAAGCGAAGAGATGAGAGCGTTATATTTTCAATGCAGACATTTGTTGTAAAGCTTGCTTCAGGTATAGCCGCATTAGTTGTGTCAATATGCCTTTCAGTATGCAGGTTAAGCAGTAATACAGATGTGGTGACAGATGCTGTGGCTGGTGGTTCGGTAGTAGGACTTAGAATGACAATGACAGTAATTCCGGTAATAGGTCTGCTTATTGCAGTATTTTACTTCCACAGAAAGTACATTTTAACAGAGCAGAAAATGGAAGAGATATCGGAAAGAATTAAGGAGAGCCATTAATGATAACGATTAATAATAATATGTATGTGCTTGATACTGACAATACATCTTATGCGTTTGCCGTGCTTGGAAGCGGGCAGTTGGAGCATTTGTATTATGGAAGAAAGTTACACGCCAATGAGGCTGTGATGACAGAGAAGCATACATTTATTCCGGGTAATACTAATGTATACAATAAAGATTATTCGTCTTATTCGCTGGAAGATGTGTGCCTTGAAATGTCATCATTGGGAAAAGGCGATATAAGAGAGCCTTTTATCGAAGTCACATATCCTAATGGAAGCAGTACAACTGATATGGTGTTTGACAGGGCAGAGATTATACAGGGCAAGGAAGAATACGATACGCTTCCGGGGTCTTATGATGATAATGGAGAGGTTGAACAGCTCGTCATCTATCTTAAGGACAGGAATTATAATCTCACATTGGAGCTTCATTATTATGTATATGAAAAATGTGACATTATAACAAGAAGTGCCAAGCTTGTTAATTCAGGAAATGAGAGCGTAAGGCTTGAAAGATTAATGAGTATGCAGCTTGATTTAAACGAGAGTGATTATGAATTGTCTTTTTTTAATGGTGCGTGGGCAAGGGAGATGAATAGAAGCAGAATACCCATTCGTGCCGGTAAGTATGTAAATGAGTCGGTCACAGGAACATCATCAAACAGAGCTAATCCTTTTTTTATGATAGGAAGAAGTTCAACGACAGAAGATTATGGTGAATGTTATGGATTTAATCTTATATACAGCGGCAATCATTATGAAGCGGCACAGGTTAATTCATATGGTAAATTAAGGCTTGTATCGGGAATTAATCCAGCTACATTTTCTTATATTATTGAAGCAGGAAAATGCTTTGAAGCTCCAGAGGCAGTGCTTACCTATTCATACAAAGGCTATAACAGGATGAGTCATAATATGCACGAGTTTGTAAGAAAGCACATTGTGCGTGGAAGCTGGCGTGACAAGGAAAGACCAGTTCTTATTAATAGCTGGGAAGCGGCATACTTTAATATTAATGAAAGAAAGCTTGTGAAGCTTGCAAAGGCGGCTAAGGATACAGGTGTTGAACTGTTCGTTATGGATGATGGCTGGTTTGGCGAGAGAAATGACGACACAAGTTCATTAGGCGACTGGACACCGAATAGCAGAAAGCTTCCAAATGGAATAGCTGGCATCGCTGATAAGATAAAAGAATCCGGGCTTAAATTTGGAATATGGGTTGAGCCTGAGATGGTGAGTGTGAACAGCAGATTATATGAGGCACACCCTGAATGGGTAATTGAAATACCAGATGTAGAACATTCAGAGGGACGGAATCAGAGAATTCTTGATTTGACCTATGAAGCTGTTCAGGACTATATAATTGAGAAGATGAGTGAGGTGTTCTCATCAGCAGATATATCTTATGTAAAATGGGATATGAACAGAATATTCAGTGATTATTATTCTAAAAATCTGCCACCTGACAGGCAGAAGGAAGTATCGCATAGATATGTGTGCGGCTTGTACAGATGTATGAAAGAGCTTACTAATAGATTTCCTGACATATTATTTGAGGGCTGTGCGGCAGGCGGCAACAGATTTGATCTGGGAATGTTATGCTATTTTCCGCAGATATGGGCAAGTGATAATACAGATGCGCTTTGCAGGGCACAGATTCAGTATAATTACAGCTATGGTTATCCGTTATCGTGTATTTCAGCCCACGTATCGGCAAGCCCTAATCATCAGACATTAAGAAATATGCCGTTAGAGAGCAGATTTGCAGTTGCGGCATTTGGGCTTCTTGGCTATGAATGTAATATGTGTGATATGAATAAAGAGGAATTAAATGCTGTGAAATGTCAGATTGAACTGTACAAGAAGTTAAGAAATGTATTCTTTACTGGTACATTTTACAGGACAGAAAGCTTTGAAGAAGAAAATGCAGGTAATGCCAGTGTATTAAATAATGGTAAAGGCAACAGGGCAGAATGGACAGTAGTATCAACGGATAAGAAGAAAGCTGTCGGATTAATTATGCAAAAACACGTTATACCTAACACACAGTATGCCTGTTACAGGGCTAAAGGTCTTGATGAAGCTAAGAAATACCATTTTTACAACAGAAAGCTTCAATATGATATTAAAGAATTCGGTGAGCTTGTTAATATGGTATCGCCAATACATATTAAGCAGGGTTCTATGTTACAGGATATACTATCGAAGCTTAAGAAAATGGATGGTGAAACAGAAGATTACATAGCTTATGGAGATACACTTATGTATTCGGGTGTCAGGTTAAAGCAGGCATTCAGTGCAACAGGCTACAATGAGAATGTCCGATTTTTTCAAGATTTTGCAGCGAGATTATACTTTATGGAAGAGGTAGAAGATGATAAGCAGTGACATAATTAGTTCGGGCGGTATTGATAATATATTAAAGGATCTATATATTGATGAAAGCCAGCTTGAATACCAGAGGAAAAGATATATTAATGCTCTGAACCGCTTCACACAGTTATATGGTGAAGGAGATGTGCTTATATTCAGTGCACCGGGAAGAAGTGAGATTGGCGGTAACCACACAGACCACCAGAATGGAAAAGTTCTTGCGGCTTCTATTAATCTGGATATTATCGCAGTGGTAAGACCAGTGAATTCCAAGGAGAGTGTGTCAGAGGAAGGCAGTTTATCTGGGCATAGTGGTGTTAATGCCGGAATTATAAGAATTGTGTCGGACGATTATCCAATGCTAGAAGTGTCATTATCAGATACGGATATTAATAAGGATGAATATTCAACCACTAAGGCACTTGTTAAAGGTGTGATTGCCGGCTTTAAGAAAAAAGGTTTCAAGACAGGAGCATTTGATGCGTTTATAACAAGTGATGTGCCTAAGGGAGCAGGACTTTCATCATCTGCGGCATTTGAAACACTTATAGGAACAATACAGTCACATATATATAATGCTGGAAAAATATCAGCAGAAGATATTGCAGTTATCGGACAGATGGCAGAGAATGAGTATTTTGGCAAGCCTTGTGGACTTATGGATCAGATGGCATGTTCGGTTGGCAATATGGTCTATATTGATTTTAATAATAAGGAAAATCCAGTTGTTAATAAGCTTGATGTGGATATTAAAAAATTCGGATACAGCCTGTGCATAACTGACACTAAAGGTTCACATAAGGATTTGACAGATGATTATGCAGATATCCGCCGTGAGATGAATGCAGTTGCAAGTTACTTCGGACAGGAGGTTCTTCGTGGCATTACATTAAAGGATATACTTGATAATTTTAAAGAGCTACAGGAGAAGTTCGGTGACAGGAGCATACTAAGAGCAGTTCATTTTATAGAGGAAAATGAGAGAGTAGAAAATGAAGTAAATGCTCTTATATCTGGAAATATTGATGAATTCTTAAGGCTGGTATCAAAGTCTGGTGATTCATCTTACAAATATCTTCAAAATATATATTCAATCAAAGATACTGCCAATCAGGGCGTTTCACTTGGACTTATGATGAGTGAAATATTCTTAGGTTATAATGGTTCATATAGTAATGGTGCATACAGTAATGGAGTATGCAGGGTTCACGGAGGTGGATTTGCAGGAACAATACTTGCAATTGTTAAAGATAATGCAGTAGATGAATACAGAAGAAATATGGATAAGATATTCGGTGATGGTGCAAGTATGATATTACAAATCAGACATTGCGGAGGTGTCAGAATAATATGAAAGATATAGACGGTCTTATATTAGAGCTTGTTAATTATGCTTTAATGAATGAACTGATAGAAGAAGATGACAAGATATATGTAACTAACAGACTGCTGGAAGTCTTTGAAAAAATCGGACTTGATACAGACAGTGAGGCAATTAAGGGTGATGTTGAGAGCAAGAAGCATATCACAAGAAGAATAGCCGAAATTCTCTCAGACTGCCTTGAAACAGCCATAAATGACGGACTTATTGAAGATACCCAGCTTAACAAGGATTTATTTGACACTAAGATAATGGGTGTACTTACTCCAATGCCTTCTGTTGTGAGAAAGCATTTTAAGGAGCTTTATAATAATAGTCCTAAGTTTGCTACAGATTATTTCTATGAGCTTAATAAAGCCTGTAATTATATACGCTGTGACAGAATTGAGAAGGACCAGAAATGGAAGTACAATTCAGAATATGGCACTATAGATATAACGATTAATCTGTCAAAGCCGGAGAAAGACCCGAAGGATATAATCAGGCAGGGACAGATGACGGCAAGTGGTTATCCAAAGTGCCTTTTGTGTAAGGAAAATGAAGGTTATGCCGGTACGCTGTCACATCCTGCAAGACAGAATTTGAGGGTTATACCGCTTGAATTAAGCGGCGAGAAATATTATATGCAGTATTCGCCATATGTATATTATAACGAACATTGCATAGTGTTTAATGACAAGCATATACCTATGAAGATTGATAAGAGTACGTTTAAGAAACTTATCGAGTTCACAGAGAAATTTCCTCATTACACATTAGGTTCTAATGCTGACCTGCCGATTGTAGGTGGTTCAATATTAAGCCACGACCATTTTCAGGGTGGTGCATATGAGTTTCCTATGGCAAGGGCAGAGTATGTGTATACATTTGATATGGGGCAGTTCGGTGATGTCAAGGCGGGAATTCTTAACTGGCCTATGTCGGTAATAAGACTCAGCAGTAATAATAAAGAAAGTCTTGTTAATGCCTGCGATTATATATTATACAAATGGAGAGGCTACACTGATGAAGAAGCTTTCATATACTGCAATACAGATGGTGAACAGCATAATACGATAACTCCGATATGTAGAAGAAAAGCTGATAATTACGAGATGGATCTTGTATTAAGGAATAATATTACGACTAAGGAGTGTCCTTGGGGTGTGTACCATCCGTCAGCTAACCTTCACCATATCAAGAAGGAGAATATCGGACTTATTGAAGTTATGGGAATGGCAATACTTCCGGCACGTCTTGATAAGGAAATGGGTATTTTAAAAAATGCACTATTAAATAATGAAGCTATCCGCTTAATAAGCGAGATTGAAAAGCACGCAGAATGGGTTGAAAGCTGGAAAGATAATTATGATATAACCAGGGGCAACGTTGATGAGATAATAAAATCAGAGATTGGCAAAGTATTCGTTCAGGTGCTTGAGTGTGCAGGTGTATACAAGACAGATGAAAAGGGAAGAGAGGCATTTATAAGATTTACTAACAATTTAACATAGTATGATGAGATAACTGCCGCTTTAAATCAATAGCATACTACATTTCGTTAATAATTTAATATAGTATAATGAGAGAGTCAGAAATTTAAAAATATTACACAGTAATTTACACAAATTTAAAAAGATTATGAAGTGGAATTTACAGTATAGTAATATAATCCAGTGATATAAAGAACCAATATTAAAGGTTTATTTATATCACTGGATTTTTTTGTAATAACGGGAGGAAGATATGCCATCAACATATGCACATTATAGAATGGGACAGCAGGTGCGTACAATGCTGGACGGTAATGAGAAAAAGATAGTTGAAAAGTACCCACAATTATATCTTATAGGGTTACACGGTCCGGACATTTTATTTTATTATAAGCCACTAAAGTCCAATGCAATTAACAGTATCGGGTATGAACTGCACAGACATTCAGGAAAGGAATTCTTTGAGAGAGCAAGAAAAGTAATATCAGGAAAGAATAACAGAGAGCCATATCTGGCTTACACTTATGGGGTGCTTAACCATTTTGCACTTGATGTAAGCTGTCATGGTTATATTGAGGATAAGATAAACGAAAGCGGAATATCGCACGCCGAGATAGAAGTTGAGTTTGACAGGGAACTTATGATTATGGATAAGAAAAATCCAATAACACAGTCGCTGGTAAGGCATATTATTCCGTCAGAGGAGAATGCAAAGGTAATAAGTGAATTTTATCCAGATACAACTATGCAGGACGTGAAAAAGGCACTTGAAGGAATGATTTCCTACAACAATCTGCTTGTTGCACCATCGCATATAAAACGCTGGTTTATATATCTTTTACTTAAGGTATCAGGCAATTATAAGGAAATGCACGGCTTGATTGTGAATTACCATAAGAATAAGGCGTGCAATGACAGCACGGTGAAATTGTTATCGTTATACAGACACGCGAAGAACACGGCATATCAGTCAATTATTAAATTCGACGGATTTTTAAATAATGATTGTGAGCTGGATAAAGCATTTAATTATAGCTTTGGTTCGGTTCTTATAGAAGGTTGTGATAATAATCAGAAACAGTGTATATCGGATAATATTCAGAGTGTGGAAAGCTTTATAAGGAAAGAGGTGCAGTATGAGGGGTAAAAGCAATAACAGATTTAAGCTTACAACTAATGAAAAAGGCTGGATATTATATGATGTTGGTAATTCGGCATTTATTCTTATGGTGTCTACGATATTACCTATATATTTTAATTATCTTGCAGAAAATGCAGGAATATCATCAGTAGATTATCTTGCATACTGGGGATATGCAGCTTCTATTGTGACACTGATTGTAGCAGTGTTAGGACCGGTGCTTGGAACGCTCGCAGATACGAAAGGTTTTAAAAAGCCTATATTCTCAGGTTGTGTAATAGCTGGCTGTCTTGCGTGTGTGGCAATGGGCATTACAGGTTCGTGGATATCATTTCTTGTTGTATTTATTATTGCTAAGGTATGTTTTTCATCAAGTCTTGTATTTTATGATTCGATGTTGTCAGATGTTACAACTGATGAAAGAATGGATATTGTATCGTCAAATGGATACGCTTACGGATATGCAGGAAGCTGTATTCCATTTATTATAAGCCTTATCTTTGTATTAGGATACAATAAAATAGGAATTTCTCTGAGTGCGGCAATGCTCATATCATTTGTAATAGTAGCTTTATGGTGGTTCTTAATGACAGTTCCGCTTATTAAGAATTATAAGCAGATTAATTATGTTGAAAGAAAGCCACACGCAGTAAAGGAAAGCTTTGTAAGAATTAAGGATACACTCTGTGGAGTTGTAAAGCAGAAGAAAATATTCTTGTTCCTTGTAGCATTTTTCTTCTATATTGATGGCGTGTATACAATAATAGATATGGCAACAGCTTATGGTTCAGCACTTGGACTCAATTCAACTGGTCTGCTTCTGGCTCTGCTTGTTACACAGCTTGTAGCATTTCCATTTGCTATTATATTCGGAAGGCTTGCCTCAAAATACAGCACAGGACGTCTTATAACTGCCTGCATAATAGCGTACATAGGAATTACAGTATTTGCAGTATTTATGAAAAGCCAGTGGCAGTTCTGGGTATTAGCTATATTTGTTGGTATGTTTCAGGGCGGCATACAGGCGTTGTCACGTTCTTATTTTGCAAAGATAATACCGGCTGAAAGGTCAGGAGAATATTTCGGACTTATGGATATATGCGGAAAAGGAGCTTCTTTTTTGGGAACATTGGTTGTAGGTGCGGCTTCTCAGATATTTGGAAGCATTAATATCGGTGTGTCTATGATAGTGTTATTGTTTACGGCAGGGCTTGTGTTATTTATAATGACAGATAAGCTTGACAGCAAAGAGGCAGATTTGGATATAGAAAATAGTATGATTGCCAATAACAGCTTTGCAGAAGGTAAGGCAGTTAATAATTAACAGTTAAATATATCAAATAATGCAATACTGTTTACAGTGAGTATGTTAAAAGTTATACTGTGGTTATATGGTTAAATATTTAATCTGATAGCACAGATACTATTAATAATATGAACTGTAAACAGTTTTTTTAAATTAACAACAGATACATTGATTAAATAAGGAGGGAGGAAAGTTATGCAGAGCAGAAAAGAAGCACTGGACTATGGCTTGGCATTTCCTGATACATATGTAGAAACACCTTTTCGCGATACTAACTGGCAGTTAGTGAGGGTTAAATGCAGCAAGAAGGCTTTTTTATGGATATATGAGAAAGACGGATACGTTAATCTTAATGTGAAGGCAGATAAAGAATGGAGAGATTACTGGAGAAGTGCTTTCAAATCGGTAATTCCCGGATGGCACCAGAACAAGGAGAACTGGAACACAATAATTCTTGATGGTTTAGTGCCAGATGATGCTATTAAGACAATGATTAAGGAAAGCTACGAGCTTGTTACTGATAATCCAACAAAAAGGATATATGAAGCGGTAAAGAAAATACCTAAGGGCTGTGTTGCGACCTATGGACAGATAGCGGAGCTTGCTGGTAATAAAGGAATGGCAAGAGCAGTAGGTAATGCACTTCATAGAAATCCTGACCCAGATAATATACCATGTTACAGGGTTGTTAATTCCAAGGGAGAACTGTCGGGTGCATTTGCATTTGGCGGTGCAGGACAACAGGAGCAGCTGCTTAAGGCAGAAGGGATTGAAGTAGTTAATGGGAAAGTTGACCTTAAAGTGTATAGTATGAAATTCTAAACAATATGTCAGATTATATGCAGAAGCACAGAAGTAATTATACATTATTGATATAAAAAATAGTGTATAACTGCACAATAATGCACACAATCTAGGTAATATACTATTAACATATGATAAAAGTATGTTATACTGATAAGGCAGTACAATATATGTTTGTTACTGTGGAAAGATTAAATATCCGGTAATTGGAAGAAAGAGCAGATTATGAAAGAATTAAGCGAGAGAACGAAAGATTTTACAGATTCTGTTATAAGAAGAATGACAAGAATAGCCAATAAATATGGTGCAGTGAATTTATCACAGGGCTTTCCAGATTTTAACCCACCTAAGCAGATAACAGACAGACTGTCAGAGGTTGCAAGTGAAGGACCTCATCAGTATGCTTTGACTTGGGGAGCTAAGAATTTCAGAGATGCAATAGCTGCCAAATATGAACATTTTTCAGGAATTAAGGTTGACCCTGAATCAGAGATTGTAGTTACATGTGGAAGTACAGAGGCTATGATGGCGACAATGTTAAGCATTACCAATCCTAAGGATAAGGTAGTAATCTTCTCACCATTTTACGAGAATTATGGTGCAGATACTATTCTTTCAGGAGCAGAACCGATATATGTTCCACTTGTTCCACCAGATTTTACATTTAGCATTGAGCAGTTAGAAAATGCTTTTAAACAGGGAGCGAAAGCACTTATCCTGTGCAATCCGTCAAATCCTTGTGGAAAGGTATTTACATTCGAGGAATTAACTGCAATAGCAGATGTCGTAAAGAAATATGATGCCTATGTTGTGACAGATGAAGTGTATGAGCATATTGTGTACGCACCTAACAAACATATATATATGCAGGCACTTGACGGAATGAGAGAAAGAACTATCGTATGTAATTCATTGTCAAAGACATATTCTATTACAGGCTGGAGACTTGGATATGTAATTGCTAATCCTGAAATAATCGACAGGGTTAAGAAGGTACACGATTTTCTTACAGTAGGTGCGGCCGCACCACTTATGGAAGCCGCAACAGTTGGATTGAAATTCGATGACAAGTATTATGATGAACTTGCGGCACATTATGCACATATGAAAGAGGTATTTGTCGGCGGTTTAGAAAAGCTTGGTTTAAAATATACAGACCCACAGGGTGCTTATTATGTGCTTGTTGATGTGAGTGAATTTGGAGTAAAAGATGATGTGAAGTTCTGTGAATGGCTGGCACAGTATGTAGGGGTTGCGGCAGTACCGGGTTCAAGCTTCTTTAGGGAAGATGTAAATAATCTTATAAGATTTCATTTTGCCAAGCAGGACGATACACTTAATGAAGCGATTAATCGTCTTGCTGGCTTAAGAAAGGCTGTAGCTGAAGCTGGAGATGTTGAGTGGAGATAATCAATCGTGAGGGATATCGTGAAAACGTCCATCTAGTTCTTCGGTTTTAACTATATTTATAAAGGCGTGAGGATCAGCACTTCGTATAAGCGGTATAAGCTGTCTTGTTGCCTCTGAATGAATTACAGAGTAAAGAAGTGTCTTTTCCCTGCCTTCATAACAGCCAACTCCCTTGAATAGAGTAGCATCGTGATGAGTAGTTTCTTTAATAATCTGGTATATTTCATCAGACTTGTCTGAGATAATAAAAAGAGTTTCCTTCTTGTAACGCTTATATAACCACTGGATAACCTGAGTACTACAGAACTGGTATATGATTGAGTAAAGAGCGATTGACCAGCCAAACATAGCACCGGCAATAGCAAGCATTACAACATTTCCAAGCAGAATATAGTTCCAGGCATCTATTCCTTTTTCGTGTGATAAGAATATGCTTATAAAATCTGTACCACCGGTTGTTGCACCAGCGTTAAGGCATAAGCTTATTGCAAATCCATTGATAATTCCACCAAACACGCTTATCAAAAGCACGTCATTAGTGAATACATAAGGTGGAAGAATATCCACAAATATACTTGATAAAAATATAACTATAATTGAGTAAATAGTAAATTTCTTTCCGATGTATTTGAATGCAATATAAGTAGGAAAAAGATTAAGTGCAATATTAAATATACTGAAAGGTATAGTTATATGTAAGAACTTAATGATTATTTCCTGTAAAAGCAGGGAAAGTCCTGAAAATCCTCCAGGGAAAAGTCCTGCGGTCTTAGCAAAACAGCGCAAATTCCACGCATATAATATTGATGCAAATGTAATAATAAAAAGCCTGAACACCTGATAGAACTTAGGGTGTTTAGCTTCGAATGACTGAAACATAGAACCTCCTTATAAATAATTAGTATTATGAAAAACAGGCTATATAATAGCACATTATAATTAAAGCTTCCATAGTAATTATTAATCTTTTAGCGCATTTTATTGAATTATATAAATAATAGAGTTATCATAATTATATTAATCAAAATAATTGTAATGGTTAAAATAATTTAATTGATTAATATAGTTAAAATA
>OMEV01000570.1_pt1 | contig 24606 bp, 27 predicted proteins | sample 1645491 | NCBI WGS metagenome assembly OMEV01 (sample SAMEA103958122, study PRJEB25191) | human gut metagenome | biome: human-associated habitat [ENVO:00009003]; feature: intestine environment [ENVO:2100002]; material: feces | place: Germany | collected 2013/2015
ATTTCTCCTCCTCAGGCATTTAATGTCGGTTGGATGAACTGTATCAGAAATGAAGAAATGAACTATCTTCGTTAATTGACTTTTAAATTATTAATTAAACAGTAAAAATTAATCTAAGTTAAAAACAAAACTATTATTCTTCTCTCTGTAATATATATTCTATTTTCTACTTAACTTTCCCGTGTCACAGTGACGCAGGGCCTATTGCGACACTAATACAGCTCTTGGTTTTGAAGATGTTCTTCTTTGAGACCGAGAGCTTGTTTTTTCTGCTGTATAATACGCCTTAGCTTTCTGTCGGCAGACATTCTGTTTGACTTGTATTTCCGGTTATAGTCATCGGCTATGCACCTGCTTAAATTTACAAATAAACCGAATATTGTATTGGCTATTACAGCATTTTCAAAGCTATGAATATTATCAATCATATTTTGTGCATACTCATTCCCCTGTTCCGCTGATAGCTTAAGCCATTCCAACGCTTTTTCTTTATCCTTTTGAATATCGTCTGTACCGTATAAATAAAGTCTGCCTAATAAAAAAGACGCCCACTCATTTTCCATAGCAGCTGATTCCAAAAGACTTACAGCCTTTTCTGAATCGTGGTACGGGTTATTATCCAACATGATCTTTGCAAGAGAATATTCGACATACGGCTTTATTTCTTCATACCGCAAAGCTTTTTCAAAATACCCAACTGCTTTATCAAGGCTGTTTTCTTCAAGGTACAGCTTTCCAAGTGAGTATAGTGCATATTCATTTTTATTCTCAGCAGCTTTTAAAAGATACTTTTCAGCCATATTCAAATCCTTGTACACTATCTCTCCTTTAAAATATATTTTCCCAAGCTTGTAACAGGAAAGCGTATCTCCGCTGTCCGCACATTCTGTGAGCATTTCAAGTCCCTTTTCAATGTCCAGTTCCAAGTATTCTCCTGATAAATATTCAAGCGCCAATGTCCTCTTTGCATTTGTATTATTCAGCTCCGCCGAACGCTTAAAGTATTCTATTGCCTTTATCATATCCTTTTGAGTGCCCAAACCGTTTTTGTACATAGTTCCCATTTTGTAAAACAAATTATCGTCAGCCTGATTCTTGCTTTCGAGTTCAAGAAATCCCGCTAAAGCCTGTTTGTAATATTCCTGAGCCTGATTTTCATCCTTAAATACATATTCACCTTTATTGTACATCTGAGCTGCCGCATAAGCAGCATAAGGCTGACCTTGTTCAGCAGACTTCATATACCAGTTAAACGCCTGTGACAATTCCTTATCTGTTCCGTTGCCGTAATAATATAGGTTGCCCAAACTATATTGTGCAAACCTGTTACCCTCCTCTGCTGATTTTAAAAACCATTCAAACGCTTTTTCATAGTCCTGCTGTGTTCCTAAACCATAGCAATGCATTTTGCCTATTCTATACCGGATATATGACCGCATATCCACCGGTTTTTGATATGCATTTTCATAGGGAAACATAAAGTCCGCATTGGGTTCTATCTCCGCAAATCCCTGCAAGGTTTCGGCATAGTATTTATATGACTTTATTTCATCTTTATCACCTAATTTATTAGTTGAGTACAGTTTACCTAAGTCATGTACCGCAAGCACATTGCCTGAATCAGCTTCTTTTATCAAAAGCTGTTCGGCTTTCTCATAATCCTTTTTCTCGGATTCTTTATTGTAAATAATTTTACAGGCTTTTTTGTATGTAGTACTCCACTTGATACAGTATCGACTGTCTGACTCAAAATCAGAAGTATCATACTCAACTCCGTCATCATTCCATTTGAAATCTTCTTCCGTTATGTAATCTTCAATCGGCGGAGGAATATCTTCATCGGTTGTAATCTCTGTAGGTTCGGGGTCTATGTTATCAACAAATCCGGTCAGTGAATCCATATTTAAAACCTGACCTATTATACTGTTCCTTACCGAATGGAAAACCTTATTTTCATACAGCGGTGGAAATTCTTTTTCTTTCTGTGTATAGGTTTTGTACTTCTGTCTTTCAAGCTCGCACCATTTTTCATATAAGGACTGAATGCTTTTGTCCTTTGAAAGCTCTTTAAAAATTGCATTGACCGTTTCTTTAACATCCGGCGGAAGAAATCCGTATACCTTTTTGCCTTTGCAGTTTTTAAGCTGTGTCTTTAAAGTTTTAATAAGCTTCTCAAGTTCAGCATTTTCAAAACTTCCCTCAGAAATTTTTTTAAGTAAATTTTCCACATACTTTTTCGATTCTGCTTTTAATTCATCACGACTGATTGTCTGCGCCTGATATATAGACTGCAGATCATCATGAAATATGTCGTTTGCGAATACCGAACGGATTTTATCTATTCCCTGATTAGTCAAAAATCCCTGTTTTACATTTGTAGAATATACAAGCAGATGAATATGAGGATGGTGTGTTGTGTCATGGAAAGCGGCATACCATTTCAGATTGCATAAAGGGATACGCTGTGCTTCTGATATATCCGATATATGTCTTTTCACTAAGTCACGCCACCTATCTGAATTATCATAACCCAGACGAATTGCATCCTCTCGCCTGAGAGACACGACATGAGACCATACATTTCCGGGATGATTTGCAATTTTGTCTGCTGCCTGATTTAAAATTATAGGTTCGTCTTTGTCGTTAAACAAACCATGGGAGCCGCGCTTTTCAACTCCGGGGCGCATTGCCATGTAACCTACAAAGTTCTGACGGTTACCGATAACATCTGCATTGCGTTCTATTATCATCGAGATCAATTCACTTGCATTTTCAATTGTTGAGTTATTTTTATAATCTTCATATTCCAAATACTTTTTTGCTTCGGGAAAATCTTTAAGCAAATCAGATAGAAGCTCCTGCTGTTTCTCTGTTGCAGGAGCTTCCCTGTCAATTATATTCTGTTCACGGATTTCCACTGTTTCACGAGTCGCAATGTATCTTGTATAATTTTTTCGTTTGGTTTCAGTTCCGCTTTTTAAATATCGGCTTGTTACTATTATCTGTGACATTACTCATCACTCCTTTGATACCGAACTGCTTTTTCAAAATTAATTACACCGTTGATACGCTTTACCTCATCAACACACATAATTCTAAGCTTATGAAGAGTATCGTCATCTATTTCATTTATCGCCGCTACCATATGAGTTAATGCTCCGACTTCAACCGCTAACTTGAATAATGACCTTGATAATTTTTGTTCGCTACCTTTGACTATACCTTCTGTTATTGAAGCAAGCTGCGGTGCAATGTACTCTGTTGCAGTATTCTCTTTGTTCAAAATATAACCGCAGTAAAATCTAATTGCTTTTTCAATGAATTCAGAGCGTGACTTACAGTTATCATGCTCAAAAAGCGTGTCAACCATCTCCAATGTTTCGGGAAATATCTTAAGACCGAATCTTTGCTTTTTAACATCCGAGTCGACTGCCGAAACCTCTGTAATTTCTGCTTTTTCTTCTGTATTTTTAATATTATCCGACCGCAATTTTCAAAACCTCCTATCTATGCGACTGCTTATTAAAGCTTATAAATCTTCGCAAATTCGGCGAGCTTTGCTCGACGATGTGAATGTTTGGTCGCCCCAAAGCGACCAAACTTTAACCAGCAAACAAAAAAAGGTTCGATTTCCATCAAACCTATCCTCTATTCGCTTTCTCAAACTTTGCGACAAATGCCCGAAATTTGCCCCTACAAACCTATGGGGTAACTTACCCCACCTACCTTGTAAAAGCCTTACAAAAGGCATTGTCGTGCGACACGGGGCGAGTTAGTCGGTGTCTCGACAGGACAATTCGTTTTTCACTTTCAGAATGATTTTTTTATAAGGCTCGACCGCATAATCTTCTGTAAATTGTCAGTTATTACTCAGACTGATTATTCAATTCATCATGCGCATTGTTCTTCGATTTCCTTGAAGGCTTTTTTGCGGTTGTCATTTCAATAAACTCTCTGACATTTGACGGTACATTTTTCTGATACAATATTTCTATGCATTTATCAAGTTCCTCTGTCAACTTCAGATTTTTCTGTCCTAAATACATTTCAAGCGCTGAGAGCTTTTCACTCTCAATGCTTACTGTTACTGATTTTTTCATATGCCTTCTCCATTTCTTTTTAAAATAAAAAAGAGCCGATTAACGACTCTTATAATTTAATATTTCATTGTCAGTCCCTGATCTGATTCCATAAATATTTTCTTCTCAGGTATTCTGCCTGTTCATGAGTGATTAACCCATCACTTATTTCTGCCATGTTGATACTTCCATATAATTCTCCCCACCAACAATCAATTAATGAAGAATGAGTTTCTATCGCTTTCTTAAACTCTTTTAGATCATGTTCAAGATAATCCGGTAAACCATATTCATATGAGCGTTCTCGTTCATTTTTCATTTCTTTCGTATCAGACATTTTAATCACCCCCAACCCTAAATTTACAAGATTAATTTAAAGTTATTATACCATATTATATACCTTTAATCAAGAATAAAACAATGGTTTATCCCATCTCCATTCCCATACTAAAATCCTGTGATTCATCTTCCGATATTTCTTCCTCACATTCCTCTGCAATCTTCTGTTCCTGCTGTAATGTGATTGCTGAATACAAGTCCTGATCCTTTCCGTATATTACTCCATAGGAAGTTGAAATCGTTCCCTTGCATTTTAAAATTTTACTTCCGAAATCATATAAATCTATATCTTCAAGTACAGATAAATTAAAATCAGTCGGCAGATTTCTTGATAAATATTCCTTTCCAAATACACTTTCATGTCTGATATTCATATCAAAACCATATCCATCAAGACAGTTTATACATTCTTCAGCGTCGGAAATTTCTTTGAACTCCTGACTCTCCATTACAGCTTTCAGCTTTATAAAATCATAATCGGACAGCTCTAATAGTTTTTCCGCAAGCAAATTCAGTTCATTTATCCTGTCCATATCACCAAACTGCTCTTCGGTAATCATCGGCAAAGCTGACTGAAAATCATAATAAACCATATCTTCAATCCTGTCTGTCCCAAAGGATTTTGAAAATTCATCAAGCTGTTCTCTGTCACAAGGAAGTGAGATCCATTGTGCAAGCTTATCTGTAGGTTCTTCATCAATAGGCGCAGGCGCAATCCGCAGACGGAAAAAACATTTATCACCCTCGCCTATCTCAATATTGATGTCCGGTTTTTCATATACAGACGGCACACAATAATAGCCGTCAATGAACATTCCTTTCTCTCTGTCCTGACACAAACTGCCGATTTTCTCACGGTCAATGAGGTCTATGTATTCAACGGGAAGCTCCTTCAGTTCTTCAACCATATCATTTTCTATCATTGCTTCACCTAATTCTTCTAATGAAGAACACCGATATACAGGAACACTGTCCAATCCATAAGTCATCAATAACAAATCTTCAAAACTGCTTTCAGGATAAGCTGCTAATAGACTTTTGAATACCGCACAGTTAAGCTCATCAAGCTTTTCATATCTTTCCGCAAACAGATTGATCTCATATATATCCGCAGAAAATTCTTGTTCGCAAAGGTTTTGGGGCAATGTCGTATTATCATATTTTGAAATTTTAAACAGAACTTTTGAATCATTTTTCGTAATTTTCATCTGATCTAATGTATCCTGCAATTCAAAAACCGTCATAGGAAAATCCTTTATATAAGCAGTATATTTGCCGTCTTTTAAATATATTTTCATTACTTCTTCTCCTTTTCCTCAACATAACTGATGTACGGAATCTGTAACCAATGAGTCCACTCACGCCCTACAAGCTTGGTACGGGTAACGCCTCTCAGCGTGTTCATGGCTTCGATCACCTCTCCGTTTCCAATATAGATTCCGATGTGACCGTCACTCCAAACAGCAAGTCCGGGAACTTCCGGTATGGTGTCTATCGTACCTTTTACCTTGGCATTTTCAAACATTCCGTTTGCTCCCACATCTGCCATGCCATTAGAACCAACCGTTATCTTACCTGATTTACTGTCATACCAACCGTATCCTTTGATTAATCCAACGCAGTCCGCTGTCCTCTTTCCAAGCCAGTTTGAACGGATAAAGTCCATGTAGCTTGTTACTTCTCCCCCAAACACTGAAGCTCTGTCCTGCAGAATTGATTCGGTAAGAACATTTCCGTATGTACCATAGACATATCCCCAGCCGTTTTCGTGAGCCTGAATTGCCCATTGGACAAGTCCCAGATTATTTTTCTTGGCTTTGTCATATTCATCAAACTGAATTTCATTATTAAAATTCTTTTCCTCCCCGTACTCTATCCACGGTATTTCAAACCACGATTTCCATAATGAATTTTTTACAGACTCTTTTACCACTCCGTCCGTAACAGATTTCGCATAGACCACATTACCTCCGCCGATATATATTCCAATGATATCTCCGTTTATAACAGCAGTTCCTAACCTTTCGGGAAGCTTATCCATACTTCCTTTGACTGATGCTGAGTTGTACAGCTCCTGCACACTCATATCGGAAATCGAATAATTATCCTTTGATATCGTTTTGCTTTTGCTGTCATACCACAGATATGATCTCAGTAAGTTATAGTTGTCTGTCGTTCTGCGGCTCTGCCATTTATCATATTCTTCTGTGATATCCTTTGGGTATTTTTCTTTCAGAGCCTTGTATTTTTCTTCTGTCAGAACATTTCCGTCTGTATAAGGAACATACCCCCATTGAGTTGTATATGCATTTTCTGCCCACCTCGCTAAGTCAATGTTGTTTTTCACATCGAGATTTAAAAACAAACTGCTGTCAATACTGACATTTGCAATCACAGAATATGACCTCATAAATTCTTCATAGCTGATTTTTAATCCGTATTTTCTATTCAAATTTTCAATCAGCTTTTTATTATCCTTCTCCTTAAAACAGGCACAGTAATCTGTAAAGAACTTCTCACCCTGCTTTACAGAATCAAAATAGGTGAGGTAAATCATTTGTGCTTTTACGGTCTGTGTTTTAAGACCGAGCTTTGACAGCTCATCTGCAATTGCTTTACCGTCCGATTCCATTTGTGAAAGCTGAGATTTCTGCTCAGCACTCAGATTCTGAACATATGCAGAATAATCTATATTCTGCGTTTGAGCTGATGAAAGCTGATTTCCTATTGCCAATAAAACCATCACAGGAAGCAAGGCTATGACTATTATCATCGCTGCTAGAAATCCAACTACCTTCCATGTCCGCTTATCCTTTGCCAATATCACCGCTGCCTTTTTGGCTATTGCTCCTGCTGTTATACTCATTGCTTTTTCCTCCCTTAAATATAAAAACTGACCGTTTTTTCAACAGTCAGTTCTTGAAATTTCTTTTTTATCTCCGCAAATATTTTTGTCTTAAATAGTCAGCATGTTCGTAGTTTCACAAATATTATCTTCCTCCTGCCTTACCGAACAGATTAGCCTTATGATCGGAAGCTATTACCTGTAACAGATATCTCTCGTTTCCGCAGCGGTACAGACACGAACCCCTTGCAGGATATTTAACTAAATCATACTCTGACATTTCTAACTGCAGTGTGTCAATAAACACCTGTACCTCGATATTTCCGGGATTAAAATAGAACTGATGCGTTGGAATCGAGAACAGCGGCTTTGTAAACTCCTTGATTTCAGGCAGCAGAAAATCCTCGATATTCTGTGAAGCTATTACTATCGAGGACTCTTTTTTACGAACACGTTTCATGGCGTTTCTTATATATTCTATCGCCGTTAAATTAGTTAAAAACAAATACAATTCGTCTATTGCCGCAACGGTATTGCCTCTGCTCAGCAGCTGATTACTCATATAGCTGAGAATGTTAAACAGCAAGGTATCCTTAAGCTTTTTGTTTGTGTCCATTAAGCCTTTCACACCGAAACATAAAAACTCACTGTCCTTTATATTCGTATGACCGTTAAAATATTTGCTTTCCGCTCCTTTGCACATGGAATGCAGTCCCAGACAGATGTTCTGTAAATTTTCTTCTGTGTACAGGTGCTTTTTTTCATGATCGAATATCATATATTCCTTTTCAATAAGGTTATACAAATCCTCCATAACAGGATAGTCAGTGACTTTCAGCTTATCCAAGTCTGTCAGTTCATCTATATCAAATCTCGCATACAGCTTCATTAACATAATTTCAATTGTATCGATCTCTGCATCAGTAAAATCCTTGTAAGTTCTGAAAAAGTCCTTGAGATATGAGATGTGCTGACTTAACCTTGTTACTTTTCTGAAAGTTTCAGGCTCATTATCCCCCTTTTGTGCTTCGCCGAAGCTTTTCGGCTCTAACGGATTTATCATATATTCTCCCGACATTAGATCGAGATAAGTACCACCTAGATTATTGGTCAAGTCCTCATACTCGGCTTCGGGATCAAGGCAAATTATCGATTTCCCAGACTCCCTCATATTTGTCAGCACAAGCTTCATAAGGTACGACTTGCCCTGTCCGCTGTTTCCTAGAATAAGAACATTGGCATTTGTCTTGTCATCGCTTCTCTTATCAAAATCCACAAGAATATTCGTGCCGAATTTATCTCGTCCGATATAAAATCCTTTTTCATCGGTTTTGCCTGAATAATTTAACGGATACAGATTAGCCACAGCGCTTGCAGGAAGTACTCTTTCAAACAAAGTTCCGAACGCATTGTGTCCGAACGGCAATGCTGACAGCATTCCCTCTTTCTGTCTTAAAACCAACTTATCCACCGTGATCTTTGAACGGGTAAGCTCCATCAAAATATCCGACTGCAGTACCTTCAGTTTTTCTTCATCACTTGCTTTCAGTTCAATAAACACAGCCGTATGCAACAGAGGTTCTTTATTTCTTCTCAGGTCTGCTATAAGCTGAACAACATCTTTCAGATTGTTCTCCGCCTCTATTGAATCGGTCACATCGTTTACAGTTGTCATCAGCTTATTTCTCCTTGCCGCATGCTGTATTATCTGCCTTTGTTCCGAGCTGTCTACAAGTCTATTATATATTCTAAGTGTTACTCCGCTTCGGTCTGCTAAGTGTGACAGTATTGCCTGTTCTTCCGTTGACGGCGGATATTCCCTTACCGCCCACACACTTTTGTAACTGTTTCCGCATATGAACTTATCGGCAAAAAACTTGACCGTACTTGGTGATATTCTGTCAAAAAACTCCTGTACTCTTATTTCCTCTGCCTGTTCCGGTGTCAAAACCTTTGGCTTTCTCTTAAATTTTTTCATTTACCGCTACCTCCAAATATGCTTCTCCCTCTGTATCCGATATATCTTCTCCGTTCATTGATACCTCAAAATATATGGCAAGCATTCGCTTGATATCCTCCTTTTTCAGCTGTCTGACATCAAATCCGTGTTCGGCTATCAGCTTTGACGAACGGTTTATCTGCTGAAATACTTGTCCTTCCTTTTTATCGCTTATCCTCAGACAGAACATAAACTGTCTTGCCGTAGACATTTCCACCTGAATACTGTCTAAGAATTCCAAGTCCGATTTAAGTATCTTCCTTATCTCAGGATTCTTTTCTTCTTCTATCCTCTGAATGATATTCTGCTTGTTTGCGTCAAAGCACTGACAGCTGTCAAGACATATCAATTCAAGTTCGGGTATCATCGACAGCAGCGACATTAAGTGATGCTCTTTAACATCTATATTCTCATCTGACAATACCGATATATTTGTTGGCTGTACACTGTAAAACACAAGTTCTGCCCTATCTGTTTTCAGTCCGTACTTGCCAAAGGTCTGTAAGCCTAATAATATCTGCGTTGATTTTTTTCTCTGCTTTTTTACTTTCTTCATATTCCTTTACCTCCAATAATATAACTGCTGTGATGTCACAAAAAATTTAAACGCACAGAATATATAATCCATTATCGTTGTTTCCTCCATGCGTATAGACAAAAACGCAAACATTGCCGTTATTCCGAACGGTATAAACGACCATATCTGCGTTAATATCACAACCGATAATATCAGTCCTATGCAGATAATCAGAAAATCCTTTATGCTCCACAGCCACAGTCTTGACGCCGCTTTCAGATTCTGCGGATATATATATGTTTTCATAAAAACCTCCTATGCAAATTTTGATGTAACAAATTTTCCTGCACGCATAGCTGTATTAACCGTACTTGAAACGCTTACCATATTAAATCTTATACTTGTGTCCAATCCGAACTGCTGTGCTATTCTCGGAACTTCACTTGCCGAAAGCATTATTCCAAGTCCCAAAAGCATATTTGTCTGCCATGTCAAAAGTCCCAGAAACAGCAGTGTTGTCTGTAAAAAAGCTGTCAGACACAGTGCAAATATCTGCTTACACCAACTGTTGAATCCGTCTGAAAAACCTCTCGGAATCGAAAACATATACAGGCTTCCCACCGCTATCTGACAAAGTAAAATTCCGCCTCTTTTGATATTCGCAAAGAACAGCTTTATTACACAATATGCAAGAGCTATAACTGTCAATATTCCGATCAGTCCCGAATACCCTGCCATAGACTTCAAAACTACATTTGCGGTATCTCCCAGATTGCCTCTTACCGAACCTGTAAATGAACTTATCAAGTCATCTGAGAATGTGGTCTGTAAGGTTATGCAGAACTTATACAGGGCAACAGGAAGCTTTGTAAACAGGCTTACTGCCATAAAACCTTTCAGAATATTCAGACAGGTACTTTGTATATTTACCCTGCCCGACTGGTATTCTATCGCAGTATCGAACACTGCTACTGCCAGTCCTGCCACGAACAGCGCCCATCCGAATGACGAAAACAAACTTAAAAATGCATTTACCCAATTCAGTTCAAATATTTCCGCCGCCATACCGTTTATCATTCCGAAGAAGTCTGCAACCGCTCCGTAAATTGTTTTAAACAGCCATTCAAGCATTATATCCCATACCGCTTCGGAAATTGCCGAGCCTACGCTTGATACCGCTCCCGATATCTTATCTCCTACCCAGCTTAACGCGTCTCCTATCCAGTCAAACATTTATACCGCCTCCTTTTTTCTTTCCGTAAAAAAATCAGTCCCAATGGACTGATGATTTTTCAGCTTTCCGTAACGCTCACAGCTATGGATCGTTATATAATACTTTTTTGTTCTTCTGTAGCTTTTACACCGTTCGGCTTTTCTCTTTTTCATTTTTTCCTCCCATATAAAAAAACCGCCGATAAAAAATCAGCGGTTTATATTATTTTTTTCTTTAAGCTCCTTATACCTGAAGCATTTTTCCTCGTGATCGTTTATTATTCCGCATGCCTGTAAATGCGAATAGACGGTTATTGAACCCAGATACTTAAATCCTCTTTTTTTCAGGTCCTTGCTTATTTCATCGGACAATTCATTCTTTGCAGGAAGCTGTCCATCTCTGTGAGAATCATAGATTATTGTTCTGTTATCTGTAAAACCCCACAGATATTTATCAAAGGAGCCGTATTCTTCAATGATTTTTAGGAACATTTTCGCATTATGAATTACTGCTCTTATCTTCCTTTCAGACTTTATCATGTCGGGTATATTCATTATCTCTGCGATTTTTTCTTCATTGTACAAGGCGATCTTTTCATAGTCGAAATCATCAAAGCACTGTCTGAAAGTCTGCCTTTTCTTTAACATAAGCGACCAGCTGAGTCCGCACTGCATCGCTTCCATCATCAAAAACTCAAACTGCTTTTTATCGTCATGCAGCGGTACTCCCCATTCTTCATCATGATACTTCTGCATCATTCCGTTATCCTGACACCAGCCGCATCTGTTAACATCATTCATATTAATCCTCTTTTTTCTCCGCATTATCAACAAAGCTCTGGATAACATCCATAATTTCGTTGAGTCTGTTTTCTCCTATTCCCTTTATCTGTCCGATGGCTGCTTTAAGCTCGCTTAAATCTATATATCCGTGTTCTGCGTCCTCTTTGCCCGATACATATACATCGGTCAGTATCTTTTCCAACTGCACTCTGTCCATCTTTTTTATTGCTCTATAGGTTTCTCGGTCTAAATTGTACTTGTTTGACATTCCTTTTACTCCTTAATTTTAATCAATATCTGCTTAACAACACATGGTGTATTCTTCTTCCTGTGTATCATAATTAATACTTTTGCGTTGAATTTGAAATCCCTCTCTTATATAGAAATCTACTGCTCTGGTATTTTTGACAAAAACATCTAACGTCAGGTTATTGTACTGACACTTAACAAAATCAATAAGCTGTTTTCCTATTCCCTTTGAGCGTTTTCCCTTTTTTACAAATACTCCGGCAATATAATTGTCTATCAATCCGATAAATCCATTTATACCGTTACTGTCCTCTGATACATATATTTCTGCCTTTAATATCATTTTTTCTACAGCTTCATATTTGTTTTTCCAATAGCTTTCTGCTATAAATGAATGTGCCTCTAAATTTGAATCCAACCAAATTTGCATTACAGAAGATATATCCTTTTCTTCAAATCTTCTTATCACTTTTACACCCCGTATTAATTTATGTTACTAATTATACCATAAAACCGCTGTTTTTTCAACCTTTAACCCTATAAAGAGTGGAGCTTCGTCCTCCGCTTATTCTGTACCGTTCCTCACGTTCAATAAGTCCCGCATTTTCAAGATCATTCAGTGCGCGAAACACCGTTGACTTTGAAAACCGGAGATCCTCGGCAATGGTTTTCACTGACGGGAAACACTCTTTCTTTTTTCCGGCACGGTTGGAAAGATACATATATACCGTCACTGCCCTGTGAGGCAATCCGTACTCGTAGATCTCCCTTGAAAATCTCAAACACTATACACCTCCTGTTTTCAGCGGCTTTCTTCTTTTCGGCAGTTCTTCATCGAATTCCACATCAAACTCCACAGGCAGTACTTTTTTCTTCTGCGGATACTTCATCTCGACCTCGCGCATTAATCCGTCTTTGCTCATATATGTGACCTTCCTTGCACCTTTATCTTCAAGCACATACGGTTCTTCAAATTCTATACCCCATTTAAAATACAGCTTTAACGGCGATATCATCGGATGCGTTCCCGTTTTCATAACTATAAACTGTCCCTTGGGCATGGATTTCAGTTCATCAGGCGTCATTAACGGTCTGCCTATCATCTGCAGGGACTGTGATTTATCTCTGCCGTGAGAAACAGAACCGGACAGAACTGTTTGTTCACCTAGGGCTTTTGACAGAACCTCCGCACTCTGACTGTTCGGGGCAAAGCCTCCGAATATAGTCAGCTGCGTGTTGTCGGTTATTATCTCCTGACCTTCTCTGCCGTAATTTTTGTCAAGCTGTGCAAAGGACTGAATAATTGCTACAATGCTGATTCTTCGGGAACGGCTTGCTGAAAACATTGCCTCTGCTCCCTCTATCTTAGGAAAGCTGCCGAACTCGTCACAAAAAAACATTACCCTATTTTTCAGCTTACCTCCGTTTTCATCTGCAATAACAAGTATTTCCCTATAAAGCTGCTGAATTATCAGCGATACCATAAAATATTTACTGATATCTTCTTCGGGAAGCACAATAAATATCGCCGACTTTTCATTGCAGAACTTCTCGGCGTCAATTGCCGTACCGAAGCACAGTATCTGTTCCAGTTCGGAATCTATAAAGCTGTTTAGCCTTGACAATGCAGTCGATATTATCGACATCATCGCCTGATCTGCTGCAAACAGTGCAGAACCTGCAAGCCATTTGGCTTTATGTTCGTCAGGAAGCTTTTCCATAAGAATTTTAAATCCGTTTTTAGGCTTTGCCTGTCCTTTTTTCTCTGCCTTCTTTTCTTCGGCTATTGGCGTTAATAAATCCTGAATCATTTTAAAAACCGACACTATATGCCTTTCATTTTTCTCGCCAAATTCAGCTATTAACAAAATGAGTGAAGCCAGTAATCCTTCAGAAGCGTCGTAGAAAAACGCATTTTGTCCCATCGAGGAGTAATCTCCACCTCCTATGTTTATTATGGTTTTGGCTGTTATCTTTGCATACTTCTCCGCTTTTGCTTTTGCCTGCAAATTAGTCTTATCCGACTTGTAAATGTCCATATACTTGTTCACAAGATGAAGCATATTATTTTCATCCGAGCGCGTGGGATTTCTCAGATCAATAACCGAAACATTGTAGCCGTAATATTTTTTTGCTATTGTTCCATAGTTGCGTACTACGTCTCCCTTTAGGTCTGTCTGCAGAAAAGACATACCGGAAGCACAAGCCGCTTCTATATTCGGATAAAGGAAAAAAGCTGTCTTTCCTATCCCCGCTGCACCCACCATAAGGGTATGAACATCTCCCTCGTCAATTAAAGCATAGGTTCGTTTCCCTTTGGTTCTGCACCCTACTACAGTACCCTGAACCTTTGGCAGATTCTTTCCCTTACGCCAGTTCTCCACATCAAAGGGTATTTTTGTATAAGTCTTTTTGATCTCGGCTTTTGTAGAAAAACGGGCAGTACCATATTGCCCCTGTCCTACGGTCTTTTTCTTGATTCCGTTTAAGGAATAGTTGTTTGAACAGTACACCAATACTGCTAATAAAGTAAAAATGACCGACATCGCTATTATGCCGATCAGCTGTGATTGCGTTATTTTTTACACCTCCCCAAAATAAAAAAGCACAACAGTTTTTATTCACTGTCATGCTCATTTTTTTGTTTTAACCATTGATTCCAAAATCTTGTTTGTTTGGAACTCATATATCTGCGTACTTCATAATACGGAATCCAAATCTGTGCTTCTTCAATTTTTTCATATACTTTTTCTGTTATTCTGTCGATTTCGGATTTCGTTGGCTTTCTCTGCTTCTCATCGGCAATTTTAAAAAACTCGGATTTCAGCCATGCAGAAATCTTTTCTATCTGTCTGCCTTTCAAATGACACATTTTTTTGTCTGTTCTAAGCAATCTGCCGTCTATCATTTTATGATTTTTCCTTGACATTTTAATACCCCTTGTCTGCTTTGATATTATTTAGTATATCATATTTAACATAAAATTACAATTACCCATACTCCATACAAAGTGCCTCAGACGGTTCTTCCATCTGAGGCGTTTCTTCCTGTGTTATCTGAGGAGAGGACAGTTCCTGTTCTACCTCACATCTGACTGCACAGTCAGCAAGTTCATACAACGATTTTGCAGTATGAATTATCTGTTCCTTTGTTCTTGCCTGAGTATGCCTTAGATCCTTCATTACTGACTGATATGCTCTTTTTAAATGTTCCTGTTTGGAGTACAGCTTTCCCTTATCGGAATACGCTCTGTATTCTTCCGACATCTTTGCTTTCAGTCTTTCATACATTATTTCCTCATCTTTTCTCCCTATAAAAAATGCCGAGCCTGCAAGCGCATACTCGGCAAGATAACGATATTGTCCGTTTTTGAATGTTTTTGACAGCCTGTCAATTAATCGGTCGGGATTGCATTTAAAATATTGTAAATCCGAAACAGTTTCATAATACAGATCCTTTCTTCTGTGAGGTACAGCTTTTAATGGTTTTATTCCGTTTCTCTCCTTTAAATCTTCATTGAAGTCCTTATTTTCAGGAGCAATACGAGAAATATTTTCATACCCGTGTTCTTTCAGAATATCCGTCAATCTGTCAACTGCATCGATTCCTCCTTCATCGTTATCGGTACACAGTATAATTTCATCAAGGCTTGAATGATGTTCCAACGCCGTTAAAACTGCGTTTTCATACACCCCGTTCATAGCGATGTAGCTGTGCTTCTGCCAATCCTGCGGATAGAGAGTGAGATAACTCAACATATCTATAGGTGCTTCAAACACAAACAGTTTTTCAGATTCGCCAAAGTGAGCAAAGCTGTACCGTGTATCCGAACCCTCACAGGTCATTCGAAATGTTTTTCCGAAAGAGTTGGTCGACCTATTATGTGCCTGACGGGGAGTTCCCTTTTCATCAAACCCTACGAACACCGCATTGTGATGTTCCTTATCCTCATACAGTGTATGCTGTCTTGCAAAATGAGTTATGATCTCCGGAGCAATAAATCGTTGCTTAATAAGGTAGGCATACACTCTGTGCATATCTGAATTCTTCTCAGGCAGTTTAAACTCTTTAGGCTTTTCTTCCTTTACTTCCGCTTTGGGAGGACTTCGGCATATGCTTGAAACGCTTCTTCCAAGTAATTCGTTCATTGCCGTCTGAAAATCCATACCGTAAAAATGACGCATGAACTTTATTGCTCCGCCGCCTACCTGATTCTTATGGTCAAACCAAGTCGAGCCGTTTATCGTTATACTGTCATGCTTTCCGCTGCCGTCGTAATATATCAGCTTGTATTCCCTTCCGGCACGTTCCAGTTTTTCTCCCCTCATATGCAAAAACTGTTCTAAATCAACACTGTTTGCAAGCTGCTTTTCTTCGTCCGTATACGGTATATACGGCATTTCATCACCCCCAATTGAAAAAGCAGTCTCAAGACTGCTTTTTCTTATTCTTTCATTTCCCTTTGTATTCTGAGTCCGAGCCTGAATCCCATATGGAATGCGGCTTTCGAATAGATATCATTTTCCCGTGAGATTATATCAATATACCCGTCGACAGTTTCCTTTATTTCATCATCAAGCTTTTCAAACTCGTCCGATATACTTTGAATCTTACTCTTTAGCTTCAGATACCTTTCATTACTCACCGCCTCCCTTGAGATCTCGTCTGCATACTTATTGTACAGCTCGCCCGCTATGTCCATTGCCTCACCTCCGCAACACAATATATCAAATAGTTTCAAAAATAGCTATACCAATATCCAACAAATATTCAGCCTCAAACCTGTTCTTTTATTACATTCCCACTATAGACCAAATATACAAAGGAGCTGTCAGGGAGAATATAAGGCAGCCGAACAAAATCGCCGGAGCAGTCCATTCGAATTGACCATGCTTGCGATAGTCCATGTAGCTTGTAGATATTTTAACAAACAATAGTATTGCCAGAACAACATCTATCACGGGAAATACTACATCGTTTACGATCGATTTTATCTGTCCTCTGGCCCTTGTCCATGTATTGCTTACTGCGTTTGCTACCTCTCCGTCCGCAAACACTGTAATACTGCACAACACCGCCATTACTGCTGCTGTAATTATAAATATAAGTACTTTCTTCTTTTTCATATACATCCCTCCGTTAAACTTCAATCAATTTGCCCGTCAGAACAGTTCTTGAACTTCCTTCAGAATTTGTACAGGTAGAAAGCGAGATCATACAATCATCATCTTCGATTTCTATTTCTCTATCTATCACATTGAAACTCTTGAGCTTTTTAAGCCACATATCTCCTGCCCTCTGAACATTGTATACTCCGCTGTAACTCTGCGGCTGTGAAACCGAAAAGAATTCTATCCTGTATACGCTGTCCTCCGTTGTTAGCCATCCGTACTTATGACTGTCAAAGTAATCCTTGTTTATGAAATTCACTACATCCGCAAACATACTTCCGTTTTGCATATTGTGACCGTAAAGCATATTCACATCTCCCGAAAAATCCGAATTACATCGCCAATCGAGAAAAACCGAACCTGAATACAAATAACTTCCGTCATATGACCTGTGGAGATAATATTCATTATCCTCCGCCTGCATTATCGGATAATTGATATTTGTATCGGGAATATATATCCATCCTATTGAGTCATCATAGCTCTGATTCAGTTCCTGAACCTGTTCCTTTAATTCTGCCTTGTCCTCTTTATTGATTTGTTCCGTTGGAGCAACATCAAGCACAGTAACATTCGGCATAAACAGCTTCAGCTTTTCATAGCTTATTTTCTGTGCCAGATCATCATAAAACAGAAAATATATCCCTCCTGCAATTAAAGCGGCAGCTGAAACAGCCGCCGCTATTTTCAGTAGCTTACTTTTCATCTTTTCCTCCGTTCTTTTTTCTGCTCTTTAATATCAGTATTACAAGTATTGAAAGTCCTGTTCCTGTCAGTAGGATTCCCGGAAGCTTACTGCGGTTATCTCCTGTCTGAGGGGTTATCTGCTTTTCTTCCGCTTCGTCTACCATAACTATCAGCGGATTTCCGTCTTTAGATACAGCAACTGTTTCTGTATTTCCTGCCTTGACAGTACCGTCCTCAAAGACCTCGAAGCTAATATCTGTGGCTATCTCATAACCGTCCGGAGCTGCGGTTTCGGTAAGCACATATTTCCCTGCCTTAAGCTTTTTAACAATATGATTTGTACCGTCTGAAGTCCATTCCTCTATTACATTACCTTTTTCATCAACTATCTGAAGCTTAGCTCCTTTAAGCTCATTGCCCTCGGTATCTCTCTTTGAAAACTCAACGGTTATCGGCTTGTTTTCTGCTGTTATTTCTACAGTCTGACCGTCCTCGGTTATGTTCACCTGATACACCTTATCTGACAAAATATATCCTGTCGGAGCTTCAATTTCACAAACTAAGAACTCACCGAACGGAATATCGGCAAAAGAAAAACAGCCCTTGTCATTCGACTTGGCTGTCATTAATGCGTTTTCTTCTGTAAACTCTGTACAGTCGGGTTTAAAAAGTCCGAACACTGCGTTTACAAGAGGTTCATTATTCTCGTCTAGTTTCAGTCCCTTGACCGTTCCTCTTTTAAGCTTGTTTTCAAACTCTCCGCAGTCGATAATTACTGTTTCTGCTTCTTCACTGTACTTAAAATCAAAAGAATACTTTTTATCGCCGAGAATGTAATGCTCATCTGTGAAAATTTCCCGAACATAATACTTTGCAAACGGAAGCTTTACCGAAAATACCGCTTTCATGTTTTCATCAAGACTGATTTCAGATATTAGACCGTTTGCAGGAATTTCAGTACCGTCTGCCGCTGTTATTTCTTCCTCTGCAAATAAACCGAATCTGACATTTTTGTATTCTTCATTTGTTCCGATTCCGAAGGTTTCGTCTTGTTCTAAAATCTTTTCAAGACTGATTTCAACCCTTTGATAATCGTTGACAAACGCCGCATTTACTGTATCTCTTACTTCTATTTCCTGTCCTGCATAGACAAGTTCAATAAACTGTGATTTAGAATTAAGCACATATCCGTTAGGAGCGGTAATTTCCTTAACTTCGTACTTGCCAAGATACAACAAGTCTGTTTCGGCATACCCGTTTTCATCTGTTGTAATTTCTGCAACTACATCTCCTGCCTTTGCTCTTACAGTACCGTCTGCTGTTATGATGTCCTCAGATGCTATCACCTGAAATACTGCCCCTGCAAGATTTCCCGTTTCAAACACCGGAGTATATGTCGTAGGATTTTCAATCAGATTTCCGTCCTCGTCTGTATACGCAGAAGATGTTCTTTGTACCCTTGCAAAAATATCTCCTGTTTTCCGAACACTTATTTTCCCCTTTTGAGCGGTATTGAGTTTTTCTACGGTTATGACTTCTTCCTGACCGTCAATTGCAAATGGAACAGGAGTTTCATCAAGCACATATCCGTTTGCCGTCTGTACCTCGTGAAGCTCGTAATTTCCGTAAACAAACTCGCTTGGCATCATAAGCGATCCGCTTTCGTCTGTATAGTATGTGTCTATTGTGATCTGCGTCGGATAGTTGATCGTCTGCTCTACATAGCATTCATTCTGACAGTCCCATACCTTGAAACCGATACCCGAAACCGGAATAATATTACCTGTTTCAGCGTCCTTTTTCACTATTTTCACAAGTGAAGTTAAAACGGCGTCGTTTATGAGGTAGAAATAATTCTTTTCATTCTCGCTGATGACCACTTCAAAATCCTGCATCCATTCGGTGTTTTCCCAGCCCTTAGTCTGATGAACAATGTAAATACCGTATGGGAGAAACTTGGTTTCGTCAAATCCGTTTTTATCGCATACAAGATGATCCTTTTCGCTATCTTTTGCGTTCTCATAAGAACCTGATGATTTCAAATACACCTCAAATTCCGCTCCCTGTTCAGGTGTTTCGATTTGCGTTGTACCGTCATCGCTGTGCTTTATAATTGAAATCTTGCCTTTGATAACGTCCTCTTTTACGGTCATTTTAACAGTATTCTTTTCAACCGTATAATTCTTGGCTTCAGCACCAACAGAGTATACTGTTTCATCTAGTAAATATCCCTCAGACGGTGAAACTTCACGGATAGTCCAGTTATCTCCGCAGACATATTCCTTTGTTTTAAAATATCCGTTTTCATCGGTTGTATATGTATCTACGAGTTCATCGCCTTTGTAAATACCGTATACAGCACCTGCCAGACTTCCGTCACCCTGTGCTGAGTCATATTCGCTGTCCTTCTTTATTATCTCTGCCGTAAACTTTTTAAACACATTTTTGAATGTCTTGGTCGTTGTGGCGTCTGCTGTAAGGGTTGCTGTCTGATTTGCAGGAACTACGTATTTTATCGGAACATTTTTCTCGCTTATCGTATAGGTGATTTTATTATTATCCTTGTCATATACGGGAATATCCGAGATCATGGCAATTCCGTCACTGTTTGTATTAATTGTGTATGTCTTGCCGTTTCCCTTGATTTCAAATGTTCGGTTTCCTACTTCACCGTCCTCAGACTGTTTGTTTATCTTTATTGCTCCTTTTTTAAGAGTATTTGAAAATGAAACGGAAGCTGTCTTGCCTGCCTGAACGGTAACCTTTTTAGACTGCTGACTTTCATATCGAACAGGAACTTTTTCAGTTACTGTGTACTCTCCTGCTGTCAAATTTGGGATTTTTATCTTTCCGTTACTGTCTGTTTTCACATTGTATGTTTTACCGTTTCCCGTTACCGTAAATTCTATATTTGCAACAATTCCGTCCTCGGAAGTCTTTATGATTTCAAGATTACCGTTTTCAAGTCCTTTTACTGCCACATAATATTTTCTTTTTCCTGCTTTCAGTTTGGCAAGCGTCTGCTTTGAATTGCTTGTCAATGTCAGAAATCCGGTAAACTCTCCTGAATCGCTCAGGTTATTCTGCGTTAATGTTACAACTGCTGTTTTTCCGTCATCTGCTTTGACCTTCAGACTGTTTCCTGACTTGGATACAACTGTTCCGTTATTGACAGAAGTGTCAAAGTTTTCAAGCTGCTTATTCTTATCATTGAATGTATATGTTCCGTCTGCTCCTGCTTTTACTGCCGAGGTTTTCGCCGATTCCTTTGAAATCTTTGCAAAGGATACTGATTTTTTATCTTTCTGTATTTTTGCTTCATAATCGTAATAATACTCACTTACTTTCTGTCCTGCATAATCGTCTTTAAAATTACTCAACATTTTTTCAACCGACGTATACCCGTTGCTTACACGCTTGAAATCCAAATCCCTTTGTCCTACGATCACTTCCCATACCAGAAGCTGAGTAGCGGCGTACTTTAAATATGATTCCGCTGTGTCAAGCTTTCCTGTGTACGCATACAAAAATGTTCTTTTGAGCACTGCTTGAATTTCCTCAGTGGACAGTGTCTTATTTTTTACCTTGTTAAGATAGTCCTCCGCTGCATTTTCATTATACATATCTCCGCTTAAAACGTGTTTTCCGGGTTCAATACAGTACACTGCTCTGGTACTGTCTGATGTATGAATAATGCACCAGTAATCCTCTGCATTCAGCGTGTATCCGTCTCCTATGGTCATATTGCTTTTGGTCGCAAGCTCATATGCATTTACTATCTGTACCTTTGTTTCTTCTGCGAATACCGTTAACGGCAGCATTGTAAATATCATTACGATTGTCATCATTATTGATAATATTCTTGTCATTTGCTTTTTCATACTTTTTTCCTCCTTCAAATTAAAAAAGACCAATGATTTCACCATTGGTCTTGAATATATTAACTTTATTTTATGGGGCAACCCTCGCTCCTTTAATAAACATTCACACGGTGAACGAATACTGATCATAACATCACATTCCTAACTCCGGTTCGGGATATTCCTTGGCTTCTTCTGCTTCTTCCTGAGTTTCTTCTATCTCTATTTCCGTTGCCTGCATCTGCTGAAGCTTGTAATCATATGCATTCAGCACCGATTGGTTCAAAGCTTCCCTTGCTCCTTTGGATATTGGGTGAAATATATCGCTGTATTTGGTTTCTCCGTTTCTGTCCTTATACGATGATGACGGCATTGATACGAATCTGCCTTTCTCGTTTTCACACACCTTGATCCCATGTACTGCAAATGCTCCGTCAAATGATACGCTTGCATATGCCTTTACCGTTGATTCAGGCTTATCCGTTATTCTGTTGATCGTTGCTTTTACTTTCATATTTAATTTCTCCTTTACATTTTCATGACTGCCGTTCACACACTGGCAGATATCCGTACTTTTTCAAATAATCATACAGAAATATTCTTCCCGACTGAGTCCAATATGTATGGACAGTTGTCTTATCCTCGTCATACTGATATGTCTTTGACTTTGTATATCCGCAGTCTGCATACTTCTGATACAATACCCATGTTCCGCTTTTCAGCTTATACTGTATCCCCAGAAAGTGAAGCAGATCATTGAACACCTGTGCCGACATTCCGTAATCTTTAGCTATTACTGTTACGGGTATTGCATTTTTACTTTGCAGTATCTTATCAAGATAACCGCACTTTTCGGCAAGCTTGGCATTATCAGCTTCAAGCTTCTTATTTTTCTTCTGCTCATTCACAAGCATTGTACATATCTGTATCACATTTTCAGGCGAACATATCATTTTTTCGAGCGTTTCCGCATTTGCATACATTCCGTATTTGCGTATTGTCGGAAGCACCTCATCAAAAACAAATGATTCAAATCGTTGTGCAGATTCCAGTTTTGATCTTACTATCAGACGATATAGATCTCCTTCTGAAATAAATTTTTTCTCTTGTTTACCTCCGTTTGTTAGGAGTGAGCGTTTCACGCACCCCTTACAATGCCTGCGTACTGCTTCATGCGGATTAGAATATCCCAGTATTTCTGCACATCTCTTAGCAGGAAAATATTCTTTTCCATTTTCCCATAATACCTCTAACTTACCGAATTCACTGTTTTCAAACACCTTTATATCATTCATATCCTAACACTCCGTTTCAGTTGTCCTCATCTTCAGCCTTATCAAGAAAAAGCGCTATTTCAAATTCTCCGTCCAGTTCTAATCTGAATTTCAGCTTCACTCCCTCCGGCATATATACCTTCGGTATATGGATCATTCCGTTTTCAACCTCTGCATACCCTGTAATTTCATTCTTTTCTTTCATATACTTAACCTCCGTTTTCTTCATCAAAAAGTGAGAACTGTTTTATCATATTCCTTCTCTCACTCATATCGTAATTTGATATAAATAACTCCTCATACATACAGCCGCCCTCATATCTCTGTGCCAGATTGTTCAGTCTGCTTATTTCTTCAATGTGAATATTCGGTTTATCCCATATCTCCCGTATCTCAGGACAATCATTGTAGGATACAAGGAATTTTCCCTTTATATCCAACAGACTGTCACGCAGCCTTATATGATCCGCTGTTTTAAACCCTACATCCTTATAGTAATTCTCTGTTGCAAAATACGGCGGATCACAATAAAAAAAGCTGACGGGACGGTCATACTGCCTTATCAGCTTTTCAAAATCTCGATTTTCTATCACTACCTTCTGTAATCGTCTACTTGCCATATCTATCTGCGGAAAATCCGACCACATTGAATGCGGCTGACTTCCAAAGCTGTCTAAACTGCTTGCATAGCTGTATCTTATCAGCTGATAGAACTTTGCCGCTCTGTCTACATCATAGAAGCGTGAAAATAATCCGTTTTTATGTAAGCCTGATATCCAATTGAAATCCTCCCTTGAATTGAGAACATATCTCAGTTTGTATTTCAGCTTATTCGGCTTATCTCTCACACAGCGGTACAGATTGGCGAGATTTGAATTGTAATCGTTTATTACCTCAAAATCCATTCCGGGCGGTTTATGAAATAATACCCAGCCTGCGCCTCCGAATACCTCAATATATCTTTCATAATACGGAGGAAATCTTGCAAGTACTGCGTCACGCAAAGCTTTCTTTCCTCCCACCCATGACATAAAGCTGTTCATTTACTTCCTTTCTGCGTTTGCCGACCGCAGAAAAGTTTATACAATAAAAAAAGCCGCTTTGCCAGCAACAGATTTTATTCTGCAGTCGGCAAAACGACTTTAAAATATTACTTTATTATTGATCAATATATTTCTGGTCAGCAAGCTCTTTATTTAGCCTTTCTATCTCCTTGTCGGCTTCTTTGGCTGTTGTCAGCAGACAGCCTGTAAACAATCCTGCCGTACCTCCTATCACCATTCCTATAAATAAGTATACCATTTACATCATCTCCATTCCCATTTCTTCTGTTTCTTCTTCATATTCATCTATTGATGTTATTTCTACATATTCGCTTATTATGCATAGCGCCTCGTCATAGCTGCCTGAGGAGGTTATCCGTTCACACATTTCCTTTGCCTCATCTGCCATATCATTTTCTTTCAGCGTTTTTGATGCGATCCCCATGAGATTAAATACATTCCCGTTTTGACCTATTAGTGGACATTCAGGCTTTTTCTGTTCTGAAATAAATCCTCCAAGTCTGTTTGGAACATAATCTGAAAGCCAT
>OMEV01000576.1_pt1 | contig 24349 bp, 19 predicted proteins | sample 1645491 | NCBI WGS metagenome assembly OMEV01 (sample SAMEA103958122, study PRJEB25191) | human gut metagenome | biome: human-associated habitat [ENVO:00009003]; feature: intestine environment [ENVO:2100002]; material: feces | place: Germany | collected 2013/2015
CAGTATCCGGATATATATTCTAAGGTTGAGGATTTACCACCTGCTAAGTATAACTTCGGAGCTAATGTAAGGAACAGCCTTGTTTCAAGTGGATGTATAGTAAACGGAACTGTTGAAGATTCAGTGTTATTCAAGAAGATATATGTTGGTAATAACAGTGTAATTAAGAACTCAATTATTCTTAACAACGCATATATTGGAGACAATGCATATATTGAGAATTGTATTGTTGAAAGCAATAGTACAATCAAAGCTAATTCAAGGTATGTCGGGGAGAATGGTACAAGGATTGTTGTGGAGGACAGCCCTTTGTATTATTAAGAATAAAAGTTGCAACAGAAGGTTTTCAGACTAAAGTATAACAAGAACCGTAGAGGTTCAAGAAGGGGTGCGTTATGAATATAACAGATGTAAGGGTCAGGAAGATTGCTAAAGAGGGTAAGATGAGAGCGGTTGTGTCAATCACAATAGATGATGAATTTGTGGTACATGATATCAAGGTGATTGAGGGAGAGAAGGGCTTGTTCATTGCAATGCCAAGCAGAAAATCATCAGACGGAGAGTATCGTGACATTGCTCATCCTATCAATACCCAGACAAGAGACAGGTTACAGAAGATTGTACTTGATGCTTATGAAAAGGCAGAGGATGTAGAGGAGTAACAATTTAACACATTTAAAAGGTCTGACTTTGACAGATGCGTTAGCGCATCTTCAGAGTCAGACCTTTTTTATGCAATATATCCCTTTGCTTCCCTGAATTTGATAGGGGAAATACCTTTTGTTTTCTTGAAAACATCCCCAAAATAATTACCGGATTCATATCCACACAATGAAGCAACATCTGACATTGGAAGATTGGTTTCAAGCAATAATCTTTCAGCATGGCTAATCCTTGTTCTATTCAGAAAATCTTTAAATGTCATTTCGGTTTCATCTTTAAAAAGCTTGGACAGATAAGAAGGGTTCAGATGTAAATGTTCAGCCAAAGCGGTCAAAGAAATATTGGCGGAAAAGTTCTGCTCTATGTAATCAATGGCATTCTGAATAATTGTATTCTCTGTTTGTAATGAGTTCCTGACATTTAATGACGCTGTTATATCAAAACCAGAACGGATTATACACAGAATAATTCCCTGAATTGAATGCCTTATAGTTAATGAAGATATAGAACTGTGTTTTTTAGATTCTAAAAGAACAGTATCAAAATAATAATTAATCAGGTTAGATGCTGACAGATTAAAAGTAAAGAAATGACAGCAGTATTTATTATAAAAAGTTAAGTCGGGGAAACCTGATATAATTGGTGCTACATAGTCGTCTCCTAATTCAATTACAATCCGCTCATTATCTGTATTGGAATATATGGTTTTATGAGAAATATCACATGGAATCAGGAAGATGGTTCCTTCGTTTATTTCATATAAAGCATCTCTTATTAAAATGCTACAGCTTCCTTTGGTAAGGTAAAATAATTCCCAGAAAGAGTGTGTATGAGAAGATGACATTGAATTTTCTGGAGCGCGATATAATTTTGAAATGTTAAAATAATTTGAATTCATACATTCTCCTGAAGTTATATTTAAAGATATATTAACACAGATAAATGGAAAAATAAATGGATTAAAAAACGGAAAATTTTAGAGCAAAATAAGTGCAATATATACATTTTGCACAAAAAACATGTTGAAATATTGCTGTAATTAACAAATGGTTAAAAAATCAAGCCAAAATTATATGTAAAAACAATATAAGAAACAAAAAAAGCGGTAGCAAAACACATTACATAAATGTATTATGATAGCAAAAGCGGAAAACTACCGCGAAAGACACAGTCGTGTGCAAATATATTTAAGGAGGATAATTATGAAGTTTATGAAAAAGCGTAAGATCAGAAGAATTGCATCATTATTCATGGCAGTTCTTATGGTTGCAGCTCTCATGCCAGGCAGTATTACTAATACTAAAGCCGATGATAAGACCGCTGAATCTGGGGTCGTAGTAGACGCTGGTACATGGGAGAATAACGAAAGAACAACAACCTGGGATTTTTCAAAATACTCAGGAAGCAGTTCACTTACTTTAGCAGAAGGTGATGAGGTTGGCAGAATAAAGGTTGCTGCCGGTAAAGCATATGTTAAGACTGGTGGAGCAGGATTATCAGCTCAGAAAACAAAGGATGCTGTTATTGCTGTTCCTGTTGACCCAACAGCAACATCAGCTACACTTACTTTAAAGTTTTCTAGTAACAACAATAACAGATATGTTTATGTTGGTGACAAGAGTGGAGAGAATGCAGTCATCTGTCTGAATACAGCAGGTAGAGAGGAACTTCCTAATGCAGTTAATATCAATGGTGATAAAGAAGCTACTGTAACAGTTTCATCAGCAGCTTTTGAGGATGGTTATATTTTACTTACACCAGATACACTTGCAAGCGGTGATTCAGGTGAGATGAAGATTAAGAATTTAAAATTAGTAGAATCAAAAGATAACGGAGACAGAACATGGAACTTCAGAAAAGGTTCTGAATTAATGGGTTCTAACGGAAAGCTCATTCAGGGAACTACAGGTGAAGTTAATGGCTTAGTTATTGATGCTACAACTGGTAAGTTTGATTCTACAAGAAGTGACTGGGCACAGTTTAACACAGGAGCTGTTGTTAAGATTCCGGTTAAGGGTTCATGTGAAATCACAATTGGATCATATAAAGAGAAGCAGGCTACAATTGAAGGAACAGAAGTCGGCACTACAGAATTCAAGTATCAATACTCAGGTGCAGCAGGATATGTAGATTTAGTTGCAACAGCTGATGGATATATTGGAAGCATTGAAGTAAAGCATATTGCAGAGCCAGAAGCTAATGTAGAAAACTTTACATTTGTTATGGACGAGCATGCTGTAGATGGTGTTGTTAAGACTGGTGAGTACAAGTTCGGAGACAGCACACTTACATTAGGTGGACAGACAGTAGGCGGAGTTATTACTCAGTATACAGTAAAGCCAGATAAGAAGGTTACAATTAATGGTGTTGAACATGATGCTTATACATCAGGTAAGAGACATGCTGATGCCAATAATATTCCTAATCTTCCAGGAGAGGGTGATGGATGTTTAGCTACATTTACACCAGCAGCTAAGGGTATGATGACAGTTTATTATAACTCAACTTCATTCCTCAGAGTACATACTTTCAATGCTGATGGAACCAAGGAAGGCTATGTTGATTCAGAAACAGGATTAACATCATATTCATTTAAAGTTGTTCCTGGTAAGACATATGTTATGTCAACAACAGGAAAGACTAATAATATGTTCTATGCTGGATACAGCTATGTTGCAGATGAGAAGATTACAGTTCCTGTAACTGTAAATAATATTGATGCAACAATTGGTAGTGGATTAAGGTTATCATTAGTAGATGACCAGTTAGGTGGAGATGAGATATCTCTCAGCACAACAACAAAATCTCTTAAGCTTCTTAAGGGACACACATACAGAGTAAGCTCTAACGATGGCGGTGTTAAGCCACTTGTAGGTGATTCACAGACATTTACAGTAACAGGTGATGCAGTTACAATCACACTTAATAATGTTCCGGATGTTGAACTTACAGGTAAGATTACAGGTACAGATGCATCTAACGTAACTAAGCTTGTATTTACTAATAATACTAGTGGAACAGTAAATGAAGCAACAATAACAGGAGATTCATACAAGGTTTCTGTAAAGCCTGGTGAATATACAACAAGCGTAGAGACTAAGGATGGATCAACAACATATGACAGAGCATCTGTTAAGGCTGGTGCTGAGAATGTTAATGATGTATATGTAGAGAAGGATGATCCAGCATCTAAGAGAGATTACAGCTATACAAGAGTTCCATCTCTTGCAACAGCAGGTAGTATTGCAGTAGAGAATGGAAAGCCTCACACAGTAGCAAGAGCTGATTCTTCACTTACAATTCCAGTAAAGGGAAAAGCTAAGGTTGCTATTTCTACTTACTATGCATTCAACTTTACAGTTAATGGAGAGAAGTACGATAGTACAGAAACTGATAAGGGCTATACATCAGTTGGTACAACATCTAAGACAGATACATTTGAGATAGTAGTTGAAGGTGATGCTGTTGTTAACTTTGGTGCAACAACATATATTACAGGAATTTCAGTTGTTCCTATGACAGAATTCAAGTCAGAGATTAATGTTCCTGGCGATTATGATACATTAAATGAAGCTTCAGATGCTATTCTTGGTATGCAGAACAGACCAGAAGGCGAAGCAGGCAGAGTAACTATTAACCTTACATCTGATGTATTTGAACAGGTAGTTATGGCTGCACCATATGTAACACTTAAGGGTAATGGACATACAATTTCATGGTATTATGGTGTTGGAACAAAGTATTATTCAATAGATCCAGCAACAGGTCTTTACAATAAGACACTTGCTATGGACAGATACTCATCTGAAGAAGGAAATGGAAGTCTCTGGGGTGGAGTATTCATTGTTAGAGGTAATAATTTTGTTGCAGAGAATACAACATTCTTGAATACATACAACTATTACTTAACAGAGGCTGAGAAGACAGATATTGCAGGTTCAAATCTTTCAGTAGATAGATTAGCAGAAGGCGCAGATGTATCAGATTACAAGTTTAAAGAGAGATCAAATGCTTTCTATATTGAGGCTGATAATATTGAAGTTTTCAACTGTTCAATTCTTTCATCACAGGATACACTTGGTAGAAATGGTTCAGCAAATTATGGATATCACGCATATTTCAACGGTTGTACAATCGGTGGTAATGTAGATTATATCTGTGGTGAGTTTGCAGCTGTATTTGATAACTGTAAGTTACAGTGGAAGACATATAAGAATGATGAAAATAACAATGCAAAGATTGGTTACATTGTTGCACCTAAGACAAGCCCATATGTATTCAGAAACTGTGAGGTTACAACAGATGGAGCACATGGTGATGCAGCAGTATTAGGTAAGTACGGTAGAACATGGGGTGCTAACTCTAATGCATCATTTATTGAGTGTGAGACTAACGGATACATTGACTCAGAAGGCTGGACAGAAATGTCTAATGGAGAGAAGGCTTCAGCAATCTTCAATGAGTACAATAACACAAACAAGGGTGAAGCATTTGTAACAACAGGCTGCACTAATAGTACATTAGATGCTGTTGTTAATTACATTGATTTAGAAAATGTTTCTGCTGTTGATACAGTTCTTGGAACATGGAAGCCGGTTCATTATAAAGAAGTTATCTCTAAGGATGACGGTTCATCAAAGGGTGATGTAGCAGACGGTGGAGAAACAGGAAAAGACAATGATGTTAATGGAACAACAGAGTCAACAGATGAAACTGTAAAGACTGGAGATACAACTCCAATTGCATTATATGTAGTATTAATGCTTTGTGCATTAGCAGGAATTGTATTTATATCAAAGAAAAGAAGAACATCTGTTAAATAATTATAATTGAATAATTGTTTAATATAACAAAATGTCCCGCGGTCGTTATGACTTGCGGGACTTTTTGGATAAAGATAAGGTTGTCTTAACCTGTCAGGTTACAGATGATGCGTTAAGATAGCCAAAAGAAGAAATATGTTATATACTTGCTAATATATGATAATTAATCAGGAGGATGTTATGTATATAATAGCGGGACTGGGTAATCCGGGTAAAGAATATATGGGAACAAGACATAATGCAGGCTTTTCAGTAATAGACGAGCTTGCAGACAAATATAATATCAGTGTGGACACAGCAAAGCACAAAGGACTTATCGGAAAAGGTGTAATAGCAGGTCAGAAAGTAATACTTGTTAAGCCTATGACATATATGAATAATTCAGGCGAGTGTATAAGAGAAGTTATGGATTATTACAAATGTGATATAGATGATTTTCTTGTTATCTTTGATGATATAAGTCTTGACGTAGGTAAACTAAGACTCCGAGCAAAGGGAAGTGCAGGTGGACACAATGGAATCAAGAGTATAATAGCACATCTTGGAAGCGACAAGTTCAAGAGAATAAAGTTCGGAGTCGGCGACAAGCCTAAGAACTGGGATCTTGCAGACTGGGTGCTTGGGAAATTTCCTACAGAGGAATATGCAACATTAAGAGAGGCTAATAAGAAAGCCTGTGAAGCTGTAGAATGCATACTTACAGATGGAATAGAAAGTGGTATGAATAAATATAACGGATAACTGGTGGTATAATATGAAAGCAATATTTGAGCCGGTGTATAATACAGCCGGTGTGGAACAACTTAATAAAGAGCTTGCTAAAGATGGTGGCAGAACAGTAATGGTAAGTGGCTGTATTGACACGCAGAAGCTGCATTTTTCAAGTGCTATAGCCAGCAATTATAATTTCCAGCTTGTTATAACCAGTGACGAGGGGAAAGCAAGGGATATGGCGGAGGATGCCAGATTCTTTAACGGTGGAAATGTAATGTATTATCCTGCGAAGGATGTAATATTTTATAACGCAGATGTGCAGGGACGACAGATTGCCGGAGAGCGAATCAAATGTATAGCAGCCATAATTGACAGATTGAATAAATCGGACATTGTAAAATCTGGAACGGAGGAATCAACAGAGGAAGCTTCAGACGGACCGCTTACAATTGTGACAACCATTGATGGAATATCAGATATGCTTCTTCCAGTCGACAGATTCAAGAGGGCAGTCATTAACCTTAAGAAGGGTGACATACTCGATGTAGAGGATATGGCAAAGAAGCTTACAGCTATGGGATTCGAGAGATTCGGAATGGTTGAAGCCAAAGGACAGTTTGCCATAAGAGGCGGAATAATAGATATATTTTCATATACAGATGAAGCACCTGTGAGAATTGAATTGTGGGATGATGAGATAGACTCAATAAGGGCGTTTGATGCAGACAGCCAGCGTTCGATTGAGAACTATAAAAGTTATACAGTATTTCCTGCAACAGAGTTCCTTTTTACTGAGGATGAGATAGAGCATGGGATTGAAAAAATCAGACATGAGAAAGATGAACAGATGAAGCTGTTCGGAGCAGATAAAAGAAAGCGTACTAAGGAACAGATAGAGGCTGGAAATCATCTTAACAGAATGTTTGATGACGCGTTAAGGACAGGAGATTACAGCAAATTCATATATACATTTGCAGACAGAGTGAGCAGCCTGGCAGAGTATTTCCCTAAGGGAGATACTCTTATTGTCGTGGACGAACCTGTAAGGCTTAAGGAACACAGCGACATGACTTTCTATGAGTACAGTGAGAGTATGAAGAACAGATTAGAAAGCGGTTATGTGCTACCAAGTCAGACACATATGTTTATGGATATGGAGACAGCCGTTCTTTCAATGAACGGACATAAGCAGCTTGTGCTGACAACACTTGAATACACACCTGAATTCTTTGGGATAGATTATTCAATGCATATTGAAGCGAGAAGCATAAGCTCATATAATAACAGCTTTGAATATCTTTCAGATGACATAAGAAAGTACAAACGCAGTAAATATGCAGTTCTTCTTGTGTGCAGCTCAAGAACAAGAGCTAACAGAATTGTTGATGACCTCGGAAGGCTTGGAATTGAGAGCTTCTATACAGAAGACAGCAATAAATCCATGGCAGGCGGACTTGTGATGGTTACTTACGGAAGCCTTCACAGGGGATTTGAGTATCCACTGCAGGGCTTTGTGTGCATTGCTGAGAATGACATATTTACAGAGAAGAAGCGCAAGAAAGTAAAGAAGAAGGAGTACGATGGCAAGAATATTGCCGGCTTTAATGAACTTAATATTGGCGATTATGTTGTTCATGAGAATTACGGTATAGGCCAGTACAAGGGCATTGAGAAGATTAAGGTTGAAGGTGTTGAGAAGGATTACATCAAGATATCTTACGCAGATAACAGCAACCTTTATGTGCTCGCAACAAAGGTTCATTCAGCCGTTGAAGAAGTGGCTAAAGACCTTGTTGAGCTGTATGCCACAAGACAGAGAATAGAAGGATACCAGTTTGGACCGGATACGGTATGGCAGCAGGAATTTGAGGAAATGTTCCCTTATGAGGAGACAACAGACCAGTTAAATGCGATAGAAGACACGAAGCATGACATGGAAAGCCGCAGGGTAATGGACAGACTTATATGTGGAGATGTGGGCTATGGTAAGACAGAGATTGCGATAAGAGCAGCATTTAAGGCGGTTCAGGAAGGAAAGCAGGTTGCTTATCTTGTACCGACAACAGTACTTGCAAGTCAGCATTTTACCACATTTGAACAGAGAATGAAGGACTTTCCGGTTACGGTAGCCCAGTTGTCGAGCTTTAGAACTTCAGCACAGAATAAGGAGACTATTGAGGAACTTAAGAAGGGCATGGTTGACATTGTAATAGGCACACACAGGCTTCTTTCTAAAGACGTGGTGTTCAAGGATCTGGGACTGCTTATTATTGATGAGGAACAGCGTTTTGGTGTTACACACAAGGAGAAGATTAAGAAGTTAAAGAATAATGTTGATGTACTTACGCTCAGTGCCACTCCGATTCCAAGAACGCTTCACATGAGCCTTGCGGGAATCAGGGATATGAGTGTTCTTGAAGAGCCTCCGGTTGACCGTGTTCCGATACAGACTTTCGTTACAGAGCATAATGATGAGATGATACGAGAGGCAATCACAAGAGAGCTTGCCAGAAACGGTCAGGTATACTATGTATACAACCGTGTAAGAAGCATTGATGAGGCGGCTGCACACATTCAGGAGCTTGTTCCTGATGCAAATGTGGCATATGCCCACGGTCAGATGGCTAAACGGGAGCTTGAGAAGATAATGTGTGATTTCGTTAATGGTGAGATAGATGTGTTGGTGTCTACAACTATAATTGAAACAGGTATGGATATATCCAACTGCAACACAATGATAATTGAAGACGCAGATCGTTTTGGACTTTCTCAGCTTTATCAGCTAAGAGGAAGAGTTGGCAGAAGCTCAAGGACTGCGTATGCATTTTTACTGTACAGAAGAGATAAGGTACTGACAGAGGTAGCGGAGAAGCGACTCAGCGTAATCAGGGAATTTGCGGATTTTGGTTCGGGTTTTAAGATTGCGATGAAAGATCTGGAAATCCGAGGTGCAGGAAATGTGCTTGGAAACAGCCAGCACGGTCACATGGCGGCTGTAGGATACGACCTGTACTGTAAAATGCTTAATCAGGCGGTCAACAATCTTAGGGGAATTAAGAATGAGTATGAGTTTGAGACAACAATAGATGTAGATGTGGACGCTTATATTCCGGCAACATATATTAAGAGTGAGTACCAGAAGCTTGATATATATAAGAGAATTGCTGCACTTGAGAACATGGATGAATTATCAGATATGAAGGACGAGTTATCAGACAGATACGGAAGTGTGCCATCATGCGCCGACAATCTGCTTATGATTGCGCTTATCAAGTCAAAGGCACATAAACTTGGCATGATAGAGATAAAGGGCGGCGTTGCACATCAGGAATCAGGAACAGCAGTATGGCGTACAGTTATGACAGTTTATCCTAAGGCTGAATTAGACCCGGATGCTATAAAGAAGCTTCTTGACGAGTATGGCGGTGCAATCCAGATGAGAGTAGACGCCAATCCTGCATTTATATGGACTGTAACTAAGAAGAAATTCACTAATGCGAAGGAATATCTTAAGGGGCTTAATGCGTTGATGGATGTGTTTATTGAGAGGCTGATGAGCTGGTGCAGTTGTGATATGTAGTTGTACTATGCCAAGCAAATTTTTTGGTGTGTGGGGAGAGACCTACTAAACAGGCAGAAGTGGTTTGTTTAGTAGGTTTTTTAAGAGTGATAAGCCAGCTTATGTAAGAGCGAATCAGGCGAAGACCTACTAGGATGAAGTGTAATGGAAGATTAGTAGGTGAATTAGCTAGGGAAAAGAGATGGAGAGCAGGAGTTGACCTACTAAACAGGCAGAGATAGGTGAGTTAGTAGGTCTTTTACGCATGATATGTCAGCTTATGTAAGCAAGAATGAGGAAAAAGACCTACTAAAGCAAAGTGTTATGAAAGATTAGTAGGCCAAAGCTGAAAATCTTACATTAACAGTTGACAACCTCGAAAGATGTGTTATAATTCAAAACAGTTTAACGCTTTAAAGCGTAACGGTTTAAAGCGAAACAATCTCAAGAGGGAACAATCCCAAAGGGGTACAATTCCAAAAGGAAACAATTTCAGGGAGAAATTTTACAGGAGGAAACAGGTTATGGCAGAAAACAGGGGTAATTTGACTTCTTACAGACCAGACATCAAGGTTATGGACTGTACATTAAGAGATGGAGGTCTTGTGAATAATTTTGAATTCACTGATGAGTTTGTTAAAGATCTTTATGAAGCTAATGTGGCAGCAGGCGTTGATTATATGGAATTTGGATATAAGGCTGATAAGGATATATTTGATGAGAAAGAATTCGGAAAGTGGAAGTTCTGTAAGGAAGAAGATATCAGAGCTATTGTTGGCGAGAATGACACACCACTTAAGATATCAGTTATGGCTGATGTCGGAAGAACTAATATGAAGAGAGATATTCCACCTAAGTCAGAGTCAGTTGTTGATATGGTGAGAGTTGCAACATATATTAATACCATTCCGGCAGCTATTGAGATGGCTAACTACTGTTCAGATATGGGATATGAGGTTACAGTAAATATTATGGCGATATCAACAGCAGGTGAGAATGAGTTAGACCTTGCATTAGAGCTTCTTGCATCACAGAGCAAGGCACAGTACATATACCTTGTTGACAGCTATGGTTCATTATACCCGGAGCAGGTAAGAAGACTTGCTGACAAATACATTAAGATAGCAGAGAAGTATGGAAAAAATGTTGGTATACATGCACATAACAACCAGCAGCTTGCATTTGCCAATACAATCGAGGCATGCTCAATCGGCGTAAGCCTTCTTGATGCAACAGTAAGCGGAATGGGAAGAGGTGCAGGTAACTGCTATTCAGAATTATTATTAGGGTTCTTAAGAAATCCTAAGTTTAATATAGTTCCTGTGCTTAAGTTTATTGAGAAGCATATGGTTCCACTTAAGGCATCAGGTGTTGTATGGGGATGTGATGTACAGTACATGCTTACCGGTCAGACTAACCAGCATCCAAGAACAGCAATTGCATTTACTAAGGCAGAAAGAACCGATTATGCTAAATATTACACAGAAATTACCGGAGATGAATAATGATATGTTGACATGACATTTTTAAGAGCGTAAAATATGCTCAAAATCGTGTAAAACATTTTTTACATCAGTATCTTTAGATGAAAGGAAGTACTAACAATGGAAAAGAAGAATATTGATTGGTCAAGCCTTGGCTTTGGTTACATCAAGACTGACAAGAGATTCGTAGCCAACTATAAAGATGGCGCATGGGATAACGGAACACTTACAGAGGATGACAAGGTTGTCATTAACGAGTGTGCAGGTGTCCTTCAGTATGCACAGACATGTTTTGAAGGTCTTAAGGCTTATACAACAGAGGATGGTCACATTGTTATGTTCCGCCCAGATCTGAATGCAGCAAGAATGAAAGATTCATGTGAGAGACTTGAGATGCCAGTTTACCCAGAAGATAAGTGGGTAGAGGCAGTTGCTAAGACAGTAGAAGCTAATGCAGCATGGGTACCACCTTTTGGTTCAGGTGCTACACTTTATGTCCGTCCATACATGTTCGGAAGCAACCCTGTTATCGGAGTTAAGCCTGCTGATGAATATCAGTTCAGAGTACTTACAACTCCAGTAGGTCCTTACTTCAAGGGCGGTGCTAAGCCTATTACTATCAAAGTTTCAGATTTTGATAGAGCAGCACCACACGGAACAGGACATATCAAGGCTGGACTTAACTATGCAATGAGCTTACATGCTATTATGACAGCACATGAAGAAGGATATGCAGAGAACATGTACCTTGACCCAGCAACAAGAACTAAGGTTGAGGAGACAGGTGGCGCTAACTTCATCTTCATCACTAAAGATGGTAAGTTCGTAACACCAAAGTCTAATTCAATTCTTCCATCAATCACACGCCGTTCATTAATGGTTGTTGCTAAGGAATATCTTGGATTAGAGGTTGAGGAAAGAGAAGTTCTCTTTGATGAAGTTAAGGATTTTGCAGAGTGTGGTCTTTGTGGTACAGCTGCAGTTATCTCACCTGTTGGAAAGATTAACGACCATGGTAAGGAAATCTGCTTCCCAAGCGGAATGGAGAAGATGGGTCCTACAATCCAGAAGCTCTATGATACATTAACAGGTATCCAGATGGGTAAGATTGAAGCTCCTAAGGGATGGATTTACACAATTGCGTAATTCGTATTATTAAAATATTTATTCGGTCTGGACAAGTGTTCAGACCGATTTTTTAATTTTCTAAAGTAGATTTTACATTGAAAATGTGATAACATACTAATATAACAGACGTTAGTAAAGAGGTGCAGCAGTATGTCAGAAGTCGGAACTAATGAACGTTTATTGCGTTCTGATGTAACATTAGAAGAAAGCAGAAAGATAGAGAGAGTGCTTAGAAGAAACAATATATCATATTTTGAGAAGTGGAATTTCCACACAGGTGTGTTCAAGTTCCTTAATAACAGTAAGAATTCTAAGTGCGATATTTATGTTCATATGGATTCTATGGACAAGGCAAAGGAATTGCTTGCAGATATGTAGAATATATTTATAACAGAATATGTCTAAGATAATGGTCAGAGTGATTTACTCTGGCCTTTTTTTATGCTATAATTTTTTTACTTTGTGTGAAAGGATAGAAATTATGACAAAGAAAAGGATAGCATTGAAAATAGTAAGGAGAGTAGGAATATGTATTCTTACCACAGTGGTTCTGCTTCTTATAGGGCTGTTAGGCGTTGTAAGAATTATGGAATTCGGACCATCAAAGACAGCAAGAAATCTGTTTGTTAATTCAGCAATGGAATCAAGTGCAGGAGGAATACTTGTAACACTATTTTTTTCAGATGAAGAGATAGCCAGAATAAGAGCAATCAATTCCATACAGAAGACAGATGAAGTGACAGATTCTTCGCTTATATCAGATACAACAATTCTTACACAAGAAGAAAAATCAATGATAGAGGTTATTGATATAGAGAAGGATACTTACAGAGGTAAGATGATGATTGTAAGAGACCCATCAAGAGTTATGGTAGGAACAAGCGGGGAATATGGGAAAAGCTGTAAGGGAAAGAAAGTATCAGAGATAGCGGAAAGCTATGGCGCAATAGCTGCGACTAATGCCGGTGGTTTTCGGGATGCAGGAGGAGTAGGAACAGGTGGCGAGCCGGATGGACTTGTTATATCAGAAGGCAGGTTAAAGTGGGGGTCACTGGGAACAACTTATGGAATTATAGGTATAGACAATAATAATGTACTTGTAGTGGGAGATATGACAGCACAGGCGGCACTTGACCGGGGAGAAGCGGTTGAAGTTAATGGGAGCGGAAGCGGTCTTAATCCAAGAACAGCAATCGGACAGAGAGAAGATGGTTCAATACTGCTTGTAGTAATAGATGGACGCCAGGTAAACAGTCTGGGAGCGTCATATTCAGATGTGATAGAGCTCATGCTTGAGTATGGTGCAGTTAATGCGGCTAATCTTGATGGTGGCTCATCATCACTTATGTATTACAATGGAGAATACATCAACAGTTGTGCATCAATGTATGGACCAAGAGATTTACCGACAACAATAATTGTTAAATAAATGTTTAAAAAGGGGCAGGCCGGAGGCTGAGAAAATAATGATTAAAAAGACAATAAAAATCCCGTTATTCTGGAAAATATATATAATAGTTGTCACCATAGTACTGATAGGATTTGTTGTACTGTGGAGCATCCTGTGGACAGCTTTAAAAAAGTATGAGCAGTCACGACCAGAGTATGCTATGGATAAGATAACTGAACAGATACAATTACAGGATACAGGAGATTTCACAAAGTATGTACACACGGGGGAAAACGCTTATGAAGGCAGTGAAGCGTTAGATGAAGCTGTGAGAGAATATATTAAAAATGTATTATGTGAGGGAGCGTGGGCATACACTAAGAAATCTGGTGAGTACACTAATGATAATCCGGTATATCAGTTAAAGAAAGACGGGCAGAAAACAGATATAATAATATATCTTGAGAAAAGAAGTAAAAATGAGTGGACAATTGCGGATGTGTCAGGACTTAGCTGTGAAGGAAAGACCTATGAGATAATAGTTCCGGAGAATTCAGAAGTGACAGTTGATGGCAATAAGCTAGGAAGTGAATATGTAACAGAAACTAAAGATGCAGAGGTACTAAGTAATGTTGCCAAACACATTAATATGCCTAAGACAACAACATATCATATAGAGAATGTATATAAAGAACATGAAATAAAAGCAACAGGTCCTGTGTATAACAGTGAACTGGAGCTTATAAGCAGCACAGATAATGTATATGAATTTGGATTTGAAGCTAATGGCAAGCTGATAGAGGAACAGGAAAGCCGTATAAAAGAGATTACAGAAATTTACGGTAAATATGTAGTTAATTATGAAAGCTTTGCAAAGCTTTCACCATACATACTGCCTGGCTCATATGCATACTCATACCTGTCCAGAATATCAAGGACTAATATATGGTTAGAGGTAAGCAGGAAACCAGCATTTAGTGATATGAAAGTATATAATTACCAGTCATATACAAAAGATTGTTTTTCATGTGAAGTAAGTTTTGATTTACAAGTATCTTATAACAGTGGCAGTTTCAAAGATTACCCTACTCATATGGAGTATATATTCGTAAAAAGAAGCGGCAAGTGGTATATAGCGGATATGGTGATGTTGAAGTAGTATAGACAATGGTATTCCACCAGCTCGTCTGTATATGGCTTACGCTCTCATGGATTACTGCGCTTAGTGGGAGTAAATGCCGTCATCTGCAAAGGCTATTACTGTGAGCGAAAGCAAACGCGCTTCGCTTGAACGAGCTTTCACTCACAGACCTTATGCATATAACGGCATTAACTCCCACACAGCTCGTAATAAATCGAGCGTAAGTCATATACAGACAATCAGGTGGAAATATGTATTGGCTGATACATACTTCCACCTGATGTAATATTAAGAATATTCTATTTACTCACTATCTTTCGGCAGAGACTGCATATACTGATGCATTGATTCTGCTACAATCTTGCTGTGTGCAACAGCTTCTACTACGGTTCTTGCACCGTTGACAACATCACCTGATGCGAATATACCCGGACGGCTTGTGTGACCAGTCTCGTCTGCGTCAAGAAGTCCCCTTGCAGTAGCTTTAAGACCAGTTGTTGTGTTGACAATACGGTTCTGAGGTCCCTGACTGATAGAGATGATAACACTGTCTGAGTGGTGAAGTGTATCAGTTCCTTCTACATCAGTGAAAGTTCCATCCTCATTCTCAATAATATCCCTGAATATAACACCGTCATCCTTAATCTCAACAGGGCGTTTGTTATATTCAAATGTGATTCCTTCAAGCTGTGCATAGCTGAATTCATATTTGCTTGCAGCAACTTCCTTAGTGATAGAGAAACAGATGACATTACGGGAGCCTTTTCTCTTGGCGGTTCTTGCAACATCCATAGCGGCATTACCGGCACCGATAACAATAACAGTTTCACCAAGGTGGTAGCTGTCAGGGTTATTGAGGTAATTGATACCAAAGTGGACATTACCGAAAGTCTCTCCTTTAATATGAAGAGAGTTAGGCTTCCATACACCTGTACCTATAAATATAGACTTGTAGCCATCACGGAACAAATCATCAATTCCGATGGCACCACCGATAGTGGTGTTAGGACGAATTTTGATTCCTTTTAAGGCAAGATGTCTGTATTCAATGTCGTCAAGAACAGTCTTAGGAAGTCTGAATTCCGGAATACCGTATCTTAATACGCCGCCAATCTTGTCCTTTCCTTCAAATATAGTAACCTGATATCCGTATCTTGCAAGAATAATTGCAATAGTGATACCGGCAGGACCTGAACCGATGATTGCGACTCTCATGCCGTTAGAAGGCTTAGGACCTTCGGTCATCTGGTTGGCATATGTACTTGAGATATAATTCTCAATAGTAGAAAAATGTACAGGAGCGCCCTTTCTTCCAAGTACACAGTGACCTTCACACTGGTTCTCATGATTGCAGATGAGACTGCACACGGTAGTAAGCGGGTTGTTCTCGAAAAGCATTTTACCAGCTTCGTTAAGCTTATTCTCTTTAAGTAAACGGATTGCCATAGGAATGTTAGTGTTGATAGGACATCCCTTCTGACACTGAGGCACTTTGCACTGTAAGCAGCGGTTGGCCTCGTCCATAACATGTAAAGCCATAATATATCCCCCTTTAAAGATGTTATATAGTAGATTGCATGTGTGCGTCCGGTAGGCCGGCTGTCCGGCACCTGTCTGTGGCGCGGGAACTCAGGTTTTCCTCGCTTAGCAGGAGTAAAAGCCGTTGTCTGCAGAGTCTATTACATTGCACAAAAGCAAACGCGCTTCGCTTGGACGAGCTTTTGTGCAATGTAATAGACTCTGCAGACAGCGGCTTAACTCCTGCACAGCTCGTCACAATTCATTCCTGCACCACAGACAGGTGCCGGACAGCCTGATACACACGCGCAACTCAACTAACTAAATCATAGCATTTTTTAAGTGGAAATTAAAGGGGAAGTTTGACGAAAGCATGGCTGAAAGGCGGGCTGTTTTATGGATTTTTTTGGCAAAATATAGTATGATATAATTTAATGAAATTGCATGCTGTCGGGGGCAGCAGGGAAGGAATTATTATGCCAGTTACAGAGTACTTAGAGCGCAATGCAAGAGAATATCCAGATGAGGTTGCATTGGTAGAACTCAATCCTGATGAAAAGGATACGAGAAGAACTACATGGAAGGAGTTCGGGCTTATTGAGCCTACAACTTACTCACCATACCGCAGAGAGATTACATGGAGTGTATTTAACGAGAAAGCGAACAGATTCGCCAACATGCTTATTGGCAGAGGAATCAAGAAGGGCGATAAGGTAGCTATTATTATGTATAACTGCCTTGAATGGCTTCCTATATATTTCGGAGTGTTAAAGACAGGTGCTATAGCAGTGCCTTTCAACTTCAGATATGATTCAGACGAAATCTATTACTGCGCAGAGCTTGCAGAGGTAGATGTTATTGTATTTGGACCACAGTTTATAGGACGAATTGAAGTAAATGCAGAGAGATTATCAAAGGGCAGACTTCTTATCTATGTTGGAGATAACTGTCCAAGCTTTGCAGAAAGCTACCGTGAACTGGTTGCTGACTGTTCAAGCAAAGCACCTGATGTAACAATAACAGAAGATGATTACGGTGCAATATATTTCTCATCAGGAACAACAGGATTTCCTAAGGCTATTCTTCATAAGCACAGAAGCCTTACACAGGCTGCCGAGATGGAGCAGAAGCACCATGGAACAGGAAGATATGACACATTTTTATGTATTCCGCCACTTTACCATACAGGAGCGAAGTTCCACTGGATGGGAAGCCTTGTGGCAGGAAGCAAGGCTGTACTTCTTAAGGGAACTAAGCCTGAGACAATTCTTAAGGCTGTATCAGATGAAGAATGTACAATCGTGTGGCTGTTAGTGCCTTGGGCACAGGATATATTAGATGCGCTCGACAGAGGAGACATCAAGTTATCAGATTACAGACTTGATCAGTGGAGACTTATGCATATAGGTGCGCAGCCGGTTCCGCCTTCACTTATCAAGAGATGGAAGGAATATTTCCCTAAGCACCAGTACGATACTAACTACGGACTTTCAGAATCAACAGGTCCGGGCTGTGTACATCTTGGTGTGGAGAATATTAATAAGGTTGGTGCTATCGGAATTCCAGGTTACAGATGGGAATGTAAGATAGTTGATGAAGACGGTAATACAGTAAAACAGGGAGATGTCGGAGAACTCTGTGTTAAAGGACCGGGTGTCATGACATGCTATTACCGCAACGAGGAAGCTACTAAGGAAGTTCTTAAGGATGGCTGGTTATATACAGGTGATATGGCTATGCAGGACGAGGACGGTTTCTACTTCCTTGTAGACAGAAAGAAAGACGTTATCGTAAGTGGTGGAGAAAACATTTATCCGGTTCAGATAGAGGACTTCATCAGAAGATTTAATAAAGTTAAAGATGTAGCTGTTATCGGACTTCCAGACCACAGACTGGGTGAAAAGACAGCGGCTATCATAGAAGTTAAGGACGGAGTTACATGTACAAAGGAAGAGATAGAAGACTTCTGCATGGAGCTTCCAAGATACAAGCGTCCGAAAGAGATTATATTTGCAGATATTCCGCGTAATGCTACAGGAAAGATTGAGAAGCCGAAGCTTCGTAAGATGTACGGCGCAGACAGACTTGTAGAACAGGAAAATAAAGGCTGATAAGAATACATAGAATGGAGAATGTTATGAGAGAATTAATGCTGGGCAATAAGGCAGTTGCAAGAGGAATGTATGAAGCAGGCTGTAAGGTAATATCAAGTTATCCGGGAACACCAAGTACAGAGATAACAGAAGAAGCAGCGAAATATGATGAGATATACTGCGAGTGGGCGCCTAATGAAAAGGTTGCATTAGAGGCAGCACACGGAGCAACACTCGGCGGAGTAAGAGCAGCATGTGCAATGAAGCATGTTGGTTTAAATGTGGCAGCAGACCCGTTATTTACAATATCATATCGGGGACTTAACGCAGGACTTGTAATCTGTGTAGCAGATGATCCGGGAATGCACTCATCACAGAACGAACAGGATTCAAGACATTATGCATTTGCAGCCAAAGTACCTATGCTTGAGCCTGCAGATTCAGAAGAATCAAGACTTTTCGTTAAGGAAGCATATGAGATATCAGAAAAGTACAATACACCAGTATTTATCAAAATGTGTACAAGAGTTGCACATTCACAGAGTGTTGTATGTCCTGAGGAAAGAGTAGAGCCTGCACAGGTTCCTTATGTAAAAGACCCAACTAAGGTCATGATGACTAAGAATTCAAGAGATGCACATGTAAGAGTTGAGCAGAGAACACTTGACCTTATACAGTATGCAGAGACAAGTGGAATTAACAGAATTGAAGAGTGTGCAGAGGGAAGCCTTGTCAATGGAAAGAAGATAGGTGTAATCACATCATCAACATCATACCAGTATACTAAAGAAGTATTTGGAGATAAGGTAAGCGTACTTAAGCTTGGAATGGTATATCCACTTCCAGAGAAGCTTATCAAGGATTTCGCACAGGGCAAGGACGAAATCTATGTAATAGAGGAGCTTGACCCAATTATTGAGAATCACTGCAAGCAGTTGGGAATACAGGTTCATGGTAAAGACACATTTCCAATATGTGGAGAGTTCTCACAGAATCTTATTAAGAAATGTATGGGAATGGAAGAACCAGAATTCACATCAATAGATGCACAGATTCCGGGAAGACCACCTGTTATGTGTGCCGGCTGTCCACACAGAGGAATATTCTACATTCTTCACAAGAAGAAGATTATGGTATACGGAGATATCGGATGTTATACATTGGGCGCAGTTGCACCACTTAATGCAATGGATCTTAATGTCTGCATGGGTGCATCATGCTCAGGACTTCATGGTTTCAACAAGGCTATGGGAGAAGCTGGTGAGAGCAACAGCGTAGGCGTTATCGGAGATTCAACATTTATGCATTCAGGAATGACTGGAATTACAGATATATCTTACAACATGAGTAATTCAACAGTTATTATTCTTGATAACTCAATCACAGGAATGACAGGACATCAGCAGAATCCTACAACTGGTAAGAACTTAAGGGGAGAGCCGGCAGGAAAGGTTGACCTTGAGGCGTTATGCAGGGCTTTAGGCTTTAACAGGGTAAGAGTTGTTGACCCATACGACCTCGCAGCAGTTGAGACAGCAGTGACAGAGGAGCTTGCTGCCAAAGAACCGTCTATAATCATAAGCAGAAGACCATGCGTAATGATTAAGGGAACTGTACATAAGCCTGCAATAGCAATTAATCAGGATGCCTGCAAGGGCTGTAAGGCATGTATGCAGATTGGCTGTCCTGCTATATCATTCAAGGATAAGAAAGCACATATTGACCCAACATTATGTATCGGATGTGAAGTGTGCAAGCAGATGTGCAGATTCGATGCAATAGGAATGTAAGTATAGACATGTAACTGAAGGGAGATTCAATATGACAAAGAATATTATGATAGTTGGTGTTGGCGGACAGGGAACACTTCTTGCCAGCAAGATGTTAGGATATGTATTATTAAAGCAGGGATATGATGTTAAAGTTTCAGAGGTACACGGAATGAGCCAGAGAGGCGGTTCAGTTGTAACTTATGTAAGATACGGAGAGAAGGTATATTCACCGGTAATCGATAAAGGTGAGGCTGATGTTATCATCTCATTTGAGCAGTTAGAGGCTGCAAGATGGGTTGAATTCTTAAAGAAGGACGGAGTCATCATCACCAATACACAGAAGATGGAGCCAATGCCTGTAATTACAGGGGCAGCAGAGTATCCGGAAGGACTTATTGAGAAGCTTACAGCAGCAGGCGCTAAGGTAGATGCGAAAGATTTCCTTGCACTCGCTGAGGAGGCAGGTTCTTCTAAAGCTGTTAATATAGCACTTATGGGAAGATTCTCAACATACTTCCCTGATATCACAGACGAGCAGTGGCAGGATGCTATAGAGAAAAATGTTCCTGCTAAATTCCTCGAGCTTAACAGGAAGGCATTTGAACTGGGAAGAAATGCTTAAGTAATTCACACAGGGGGAAGTGGCTTGACTAGATTTACTATATGCGATGATGAGCCGGAGCATGGCAGATTAATAGGTAAATATATAAAGACTGAATATGCAAAGCATGTGCCAGAGACTGATATAGCAGAAGTTGTGGTATATCAGTCTCCACAAGAAATGCTTGATGAAGCGATAGAAGACACAGATATATTCATACTTGATATTGAGTGTGGAAAGTCGAGTGGATTAGATATTGCAAAGGAGATACGCAGATTAAATAAAAATGCAGGAATAGTATTCTGCACATCACATAGCAATTATGTGTATCAGGTATTCGGTCTTACTCCTATTGATTTTATAAGAAAGAATAATATTGAAAAAGATATTGTACAGATAATGTATAATATTATGGATTTTCTCAGAGAAAAAAAGAAAATACTTGTAATTGAGAAAGGCGATATAATAAGACTTTCAGATATTGTGTCTGTGAGTGTAATAAAACATGATCTTATATTCAAAAGTGAGAATGGTGAGAGAAAAATAAGAGCGAACCTGAGTACATATGAAGAGCAATTAAAACAGTTCGGTTTCATTAAGATATCACAGGGCGAGATGGTCAATAAGGATTATATAAAGGAAAGAAAAAGAGATAACCTTATTATGAAGGATGGCACAGTCTATCACATAAGCAGAAGCAGAGTCGATGAGATAAGGAGAATGTTCATATGACAGATATAATATTCGAAAGTTTCATAAATCTGTTTCAGAGTGTAGTTGTGACCGTGTTCCTTATTATTAGTCTTGGCTGTAAGGATAAGTATAATAAGAAATGTGTCAGTGCAGCCGGGATACTAATTACATTCATATATCTTACTGTATCTAATCATATTGTGTTCTTCGAGAGCGTGGGAATCTATGTATATATGGCATATTCGCTGATATTCAGCTTTGTGATACTGAGCGGAAGTGTTATTGAGAAGATATTCTATAATATAATAATGTTATGCTGCATAACAGGGGCTACTTTTTTAGGTGGCGGTTTAGTATCGTTAGTTGTAAAGAAAGATTTTCTTAATGCACATAGATATGGTACTGCTGAAAGATATGTAGGAATTATATTGGTTCAGGTAATATTATCTGTTTTGTTTGTTTTAATAATAAAATTTAAACAAATGTTAAAGGAAAAAGATAATCAATACATGCTTATAATGTCTTTGATACCGGCTATATCGGTAATAGTATGCTGCCTTATGGTATATCGATTAGATAAGAGCTATGAGATGAATGTAATATATACATTTATTGCCATGACGGGCATTATAATAATTAATGTTATCAGTATATTACTGCTTATTATGGAACAGAAGGTATATGAACAGAAAACCCGTCAGCAGGTTATGCTTAGTGCATATCAGCAGAAGGAGAAAGATATTGAATCAATACTTGATATGCACAGACAGAATAGTAAGCAGAGACATGATTTTAAGAATGTAATATTACTTATAAAAGAACTGATACGGGATGAACAGTATAATAAAGCAACAGAGATGCTTGATAAATACAGTGAAGGTTATAAGAACAATAATCTTACAGAGATTGTAAGTGATAATATTGTGCTTAATTATCTGTTGAACAGAAAGATTAACCAGTGTCGCGAGGTTGGAATTGACATGGCATGTTATATACTGGGGAATATTGCAGGTGTTGATGATATGGACTTATATATACTTCTTGAGAATCTGTGTGATAATGCTATTGAAGCAGCAGGACAATGTGAGAAGCCATCAATTAAGCTTCAGATAGCAGAGAATAATGCCAGCATGTATATAGACATAGGTAATACCACAAGTGGTAATGTATTAAAGAACAATCCAAATATGAATACAACCAAGAAGGATAAGAACATGCATGGTTTCGGAATTATGAATATCAGAGATATTATTGATAAATATAATGGAACTATCAACTATGAACAGCAGGGAGATAATTATCTGATGTGCAGATGCACATTAGAAAAGGTTTGTCAATAGTTTTTTGATAAATAAAAATGTGCAGAATATGCCATATATTACCGAATATGCCAAACTACTTTTTTAAAAAATTAAATCAGCTATAATCAATGTATAAAGTGAAAGGAATTATGTATATGATTCATTCAGTTGCATTGATTATAGCTGATTTTTTGTTTTCTAAGGATGCTATTACAGAAGAAGAAAAAGAAGTATGTGCATATGGTATGGAGTTGATAATATCAGGGATTATAAGCGTAGCACTGGTGATTATCATTGGATTGATAACAGGCAATATATGGTATGCAGTTATATACAATATGATGATGATTCTTATAAGAACATATACAGGCGGATATCATGCAGATACACATGCGGGATGTAATGTATGTTACTGTGGAGTGTATCTGATTTCGTTGCTGATGCTAAGAATCCAAGTGTATATACGAGAAACTATTATCATCACATGGCTTATAGCTTTAACTGGATATCTTATAATTGTTCTTAATGCTCCATTAGAGCATCATAACAAGAAGCTTACGATTGAACAGAAAGAAAAATATATGATTGTAAGTGCAGTGCTTGGAATAGCGTCTATGCTTATATCTTTTATATTGAATATTATAGGTGTGGTTACAAGATATGGTAAGTACTCATTCTTATGCCAGATAAGCCTGTATATTAATACAATGCTTCTGATAATAGGACTGTTGCTACTATTGGGAGTTCGAAAGGAGGGTAGATTTCATGAAGAGGATTCTTAAAGGAATGGCAGAGGCAGCTAAGAAAACAGCTAAGGCTTCTGTTAATTCTGCCTCGTTTCTTAGTATGTATCAGCCTAAAGAGCCTGATGTGTTAAAGAAGAAGGAAACAAAGTAGTTGTGCATAACAGAGGCACGGGGTAACTAAAGTCATTGATATTAGATGTATCGATATGTTAAAACGAAAGAAAGTGAGGAACAAATCTATGAAAGTGAAAGGGTTATTTAAAAAAGTTATTGCAGTTGCAACTATAGTTAGCGTTATGATATTTAGCACTATTGGAGTATATGCTAAATATAGTGATTCTACAAGTGATTATGCATACGCTGGGGACACAAGATTTTTGTATACGTTAAAAATGGATGAGTTTTCCGCATATGCATATTTAGATTCAGATGATGAAGCAGAGTTGACTTTAAATGGATATGTATTGTTTTCTGCATATTATGATAATGAAAAGTATAGCTTTTCTGCAGCAGATCAGCTTGGATATAGTATTGGAGCAGGAAGACAGACACCATTTTTGACAAGATACTCATATTGTAAATATTTTGTTGGTTCAGAAACTGGAAGTACATTTACAAATGCGAGCTTAACACCTTAGTATTAATTGGATTGATTACATTTGCAGTAAGGAGATGGTATTATGTCTGGGAAAAAGAAAAAAATTATAAGTGTTGTAATAATAA
>OMEV01000598.1_pt1 | contig 23569 bp, 17 predicted proteins | sample 1645491 | NCBI WGS metagenome assembly OMEV01 (sample SAMEA103958122, study PRJEB25191) | human gut metagenome | biome: human-associated habitat [ENVO:00009003]; feature: intestine environment [ENVO:2100002]; material: feces | place: Germany | collected 2013/2015
GCCGAAGGATGCGGAATAAAAAAAACTTCCCATATGAAAAAAGTTATGTTATACTGTATAAGTTAACAGAACTCCGCGCGAAAGCGAATAAATACATAGTATTACGGGGAGCGGGCAAATGGCGTATCCCATGTGTGCGGAAATTACAAAAAAGGAGAGAAGCATCATGAAACATGTAAAGACATTAAATACCAAGAGATTACAGAACACAATCAAAAAAGGCGGCTGCGGCGAGTGCCAGACATCCTGCCAGTCTGCATGCAAAACATCCTGTACAGTAGGAAACCAGAGCTGCGAGCACAAATAAGATTTGAGCTGGTACAGCCGGGCATGCATAGCATGGTAAAAATTGTGCATATGAGTGCCGGATATGCCATCATGGCATCATACAAAATGACTGTGTGATACAACGATGAAAATCATACGGTCGTATATAAGTGAAATCTGCAAACGACCGTTCGCATAGCGTGCGGTCATTTGTACGTTTTATCGGCAACATTAAAATGCCGTAATACTTGAAAAAAATATATTGATTTGCAGAAAACTTTAAATGTTTTGCTGTAAAATCAGATAGAAAGAGAGGAAATATTATAGTGGTTCATCAGTATAAGAACAACGGCTATGATATTGTTTTAGATGTAAACAGCGGAGCGATTCATGTGGTGGATGACGTGACTTATGATGTCATTGAGATGATCGATCAGAGCCAGCCGGAATCGTATGCAAGGGATGAGATCGTATCTGCACTGTCCGGAAAATACGGCAAAGAGGAAGTGGAGGAAGCAATCGATGAAGTCCAGACATTGATCGATGAGGAGTCACTTTTTACAAAGGACACTTACGAAAACTATATCATGGATTTCAAAAAACGCCCGACGGTTGTCAAGGCACTCTGCCTGCATATAGCACATGACTGCAACCTGGCATGTCAGTACTGCTTTGCTGAGGAGGGAGAGTACCATGGAAGAAGGGCACTGATGTCCTTTGAAGTTGGAAAGAAAGCACTGGATTTCTTAATTGCCAATTCAGGTAACAGACGAAATCTTGAGGTGGATTTCTTTGGCGGCGAGCCGCTTATGAACTGGCAGGTCGTAAAAGACTTAGTTGCCTATGGAAGAGAGCAGGAAAAGCTGCATGACAAGAATTTCCGTTTTACACTGACCACAAATGGTGTGCTTTTAAATGATGAGATCATGGAATTCTGTAATAAAGAGATGGCAAATGTGGTCTTAAGTATCGATGGAAGAAAGGAAGTTCATGATAAGATGCGTCCGTTCCGCAAAGGGGCAGGAAGTTATGATCTGATCGTTCCAAAGTTCCAGAAATTTGCAGAGAGCAGACATCAGGACAAATATTATGTGCGTGGTACATTCACACACTACAATCCTGATTTTGCAGCAGATGTACTTCATCTTGCGGATCTTGGTTTCAAACAGATCTCCGTGGAGCCGGTAGTTGCAGAACCGAGTGAACCGTATGCGATCACAGAGGAAGATCTTCCACAGCTGTTTGAGGAATATGACAAACTTGCAGCGGAGATGGTAAGACGTCACAAAGAGGGAGATGATTTTAACTTCTTCCATTTTATGATCGATCTTGAGGGCGGTCCATGTGTGGCAAAACGTCTGTCCGGCTGTGGTTCAGGAACCGAGTACCTTGCAGTGACACCATGGGGAGATTTTTATCCATGTCACCAGTTTGTCGGCAATGAAAAGTTTTTACTTGGCAATGTGGATGAAGGTATAAAAAATACAGAGATCCGTGATGAGTTTAAGTGCTGTAATGTCTATGCAAAAGAAAAATGCAGAAAATGTTTCGCAAGATTCTACTGCAGCGGCGGATGTGCAGCAAATGCGTATAATTTCAGCGGTGACATCTGTGGGGCATATGATATCGGATGTGAATTGCAGAAAAAACGTATTGAGTGCGCGATCATGATCAAGGCTGCCGAGGCCGATTGTGAATAAATAAGAAACAGGAAGGAAAAAGAAAATGAAAAAGAGTAAAGCAGCAGTCATATTAGTTGCGATTCTCGCTGCATTTGCGGGACTTGCCTATTATGCATCTATTATTCTTTCATCGACTGGTATTGGGGAAGAAATGAGTATTCCGCTTGGACTTGATCTGTCCGGTGGTGTATCGATCACCTATCAGGTCATGGATGAAAATCCGAGCGCAGAGGATATGAGTGATACGATTTACAAACTCCAGAAGCGTGTGGAAAGTTACAGTACAGAGGCATCCGTATATCAGGTTGGAGATGATCGTATCGCCGTTGAGATCCCGGGTGTTACGGACGCAAGCAAGATTTTGGAAGAACTTGGTAATCCGGGTTCCTTAGAGTTCCAGCTTTCAGATGGTACCGTATTTATGACGGGTGACCAGGTGGCAGATGCACAGGCTGCAACAACCACAGATCAGTATGGAAACAAGCAGTATGTGGTACAGCTTACACTGACAGATGAGGGAGCAAAGACTTTCGGAGAAGTTACTTCTGAAAACGTCGGAAAAGCACTTCCAATCGTATACGATGGAGAAGTTATCAGTTATCCGACTGTTCAGGAGGCAATTACCGGAGGTACTGCACAGATTTCCGGTCAGAGCACCTTTGAAGAGGCACAGACTTTAGCAACACAGATCAGAATCGGTTCTCTTTCCCTGCAGTTATCAGAGTTAGAGTCCAGTGTGGTAGGAGCACAGCTTGGAAGCCAGGCAATCTCCTCCAGTTTAAAAGCGGCAGCAATCGGTCTTGTGATCGTAATGGTATTTATGATCATTGTATATGCAGTTCCGGGTGTCGCAGCAGCTTTAGCACTTGCAATTTATACAGCACTTGTGATTGCAACTTTATACTTATTCGAGATCACATTAACATTACCTGGTATTGCCGGTATTATCTTAAGTATTGGTATGGCAGTGGATGCGAACGTTATCATCTTTGCACGTATCCGTGAAGAAATTGCATCAGGAAAATCCGTGATTACTGCAATGAAGAATGGTTTCCACAAAGCGATGTCTGCAATCTTAGATGGTAATATCACAACATTGATTGCAGCGATTGTTCTTATGGGATTAGGTTCCGGTACTGTAAAAGGATTTGCATATACACTGATGATCGGTATTATCCTTTCCATGTTTACAGCACTTGTTGTCACAAGATGGATCCTTTATTCTTTCTACTGGTTAGGAATGAGAGATGAAAAATTCTACGGACGTGCAAAAGAGAGAAAGACGATCAATTTCCTGCAGAAGAGATATGTATTCTTTGCAATTTCTATTGCAGTTATAGCTGCCGGATTTATCGGTATGGGAGTACATAAGGCATCTGGTCAGAACTCCCTGAATTATGGACTTGACTTCATGGGAGGAACTTCCACTACTGCTGATTTCGGCAAAGAATATACGATCGAAGATATTGAAAATGATATTATCCCGGTTGTAAAAGAAGTAACTGGAGACAGCAATATTCAGGCAAACAAAGTAGAGGGAACAACTCAGATTACGATCAAGACACGTACTTTATCCAAAGAAGAGCGTGATGATCTGAATAATAAGCTGGCAGACAGTTTTGATGTAGATGAATCCACCATTACATTCCAGAGTATCAGTTCCACGATCAGTGGTGAGATGCGTGCGGATGCAGTCAAGGCGGTTATTATCTCCACAATCTGTATGCTGATCTATATCTGGTTCCGTTTTAAAGATATCCGTTTCGGTGCCAGTGCGATCATTGCCCTGATCCACGACGTACTGGTTGTACTTACCGTATATGCGCTGATGCGTATTTCAGTCGGCAATACATTTATCGCATGTATGCTGACGATCATTGGTTATTCTGTCAACGATACGATCGTTATCTTTGACCGTATCCGTGAGAACCTTGCATTAAAGCATGGAAAACAGACAAGGGAAGATCTGATGGAAGTAGCAAACCGAAGCCTGACACAGACCTTATCACGAAGCATCAACACATCCATAACAACATTTATTATGGTATTTATGCTGTTCCTTCTTGGTGTAGCAAGTATTCGTGAATTTGCGCTGCCACTGATGGCAGGTATGATCTGCGGTGCATATTCATCTATCTGCATTGCAACCGAGTTGTGGTATGTGATGAAAGTTCATCTTGGTAAAAATAAAATAACAGAATAAGATCTGTTGAAGAAAAGTGAAAGTCCTGGCAGTTATTTGCCGGGACTTTTAAGATTCATAGGAAATTACGTCCTATGAATCTTAAAGCCCTCCGGGCGGGATCACACTGCGTCGGAGATGAATTATGTCGCGGAGGCGACACCGCCGCAGGCGGTGAATCCTGTAGGACAGGATTCTATTTTAGAAAAAAGGAGAAACATATGGATACGATCGCAGCTTATCTGATCTTTTTAAATCTGGTGGGCTTCCTTATTATGGGAGAGGATAAAAGAAGGGCGAAAATGCATCGATGGCGGATCTCAGAAAGAATGTTGTTTTTAGTCAGCATTTTAGGCGGCAGTATCGGAACGTGGGCGGGAATGTATGTGTTCCGCCACAAGACGAGACACTGGTATTTTGTTATGGGAATGCCGCTGATCCTCATTTTACAGATCGCAGGTGCCATCTGGCTTTATCGTCAGGGCTTATATCATTTATAATAATTTGATATAACTATTCTGGCATTTGGAATTGCCAAAAAAAGGAAAGTCATATATAATGATAAACATAGCAAAAAACAAGTGTTTTTCGTAGAAAGACACATTGATCAAACAGCAAAGAAAGGGAGAATTACGGATTATGTATACACTGGAAGATATTCAGGCAGTTGATATGGAAGTGGCAAATGCCATCACCGATGAATTTGAACGTCAGAACAGTCATATTGAGCTGATTGCATCCGAAAACTGGGTAAGCAAGGCAGTGATGTCGGCGATGGGCAGTGTTCTTACAAATAAATATGCAGAAGGTTATCCGGGGAAAAGATATTACGGCGGATGTGAGTGTGTGGATGTTGTAGAGGAACTTGCAAGAGAGCGTGCGAAAGAGCTGTTTGGCTGTGAGTATGCGAACGTACAGCCACATTCCGGTGCACAGGCGAATATGGCTGTACAGTTTGCCATCTTAAAACCGGGTGACACGGTCATGGGAATGAACTTAGATCACGGCGGACATTTGACACACGGAAGCCCTGTAAACTTTTCCGGTACTTATTTTCACATTGTACCTTACGGTGTCAATGACGAGGGATTTATTGATTATGACAAAGTAGAAGAGATCGCGATGGAGTGCAAGCCGAAGATGATCATCGCAGGTGCAAGTGCTTATGCGAGAACCATTGATTTCAAGAGATTCCGTGAGATCGCAGATGCATGCGGAGCAGTTCTGATGGTCGATATGGCACATATCGCAGGACTTGTCGCTGCAGGACTTCATCCAAGCCCAATCCCGTATGCACACGTTGTCACAACCACAACACACAAGACACTGCGTGGACCGCGTGGAGGTATGATCTTATCCAGTCAGGAAATCGCAGACAAATATAACTTTAACAAAGCTATTTTCCCTGGAATCCAGGGCGGACCTTTGATGCATGTGATCGCAGCGAAAGCAGTCTGCTTTAAGGAGGCACTTCAGCCGGAGTTTAAAGTATACCAGCAGAATATCATTGACAATGCACAGGCACTCTGCAAGGGACTGTTAAGCCGTGATATTAAAATCGTATCCGGCGGTACAGACAATCACCTGATGCTTGTTGATCTGACAAATTATGATCAGACCGGAAAGGCAGTGGAGAAACTTCTCGATTCTGTCAATATTACCTGCAACAAGAATACGATCCCGAACGATCCGAAATCCCCATTCGTAACAAGCGGTGTACGTCTTGGAACGCCGGCAGTTACTTCCCGTGGACTAAACACAGAGGATATGGATCAGATTGCAGAGGCAATCGCCATGATGATCAAGGAGGGTGAACCGGCAGCTGATAAAGCGTGTGCAATCGTAAAATCGCTGACAGAGAAATATCCGCTGGAGAGATAAAAGAGAATAGAATATAATTTAATAATGAATAAAAAATGAGGAACCTGTTTCGTGACAGGTTCCTCTTTTTTTGTGACCTTTGAGTTTGTTATTTTACATCATCTGCAATACGGTACAGTGTGTACGAGGTAGAAATCGTATTTTTATTTTTATCGAGATATGTGATTTTCACGATTGTCGGTGCCATAATATCACCATCACGGCTGTATGACTCATAAGAGTAAGTACCATATGCGTAAGAGTAGTCATGTCCGTAATAGTATCCATAATGTCCTAACTGGATACTCTTTCCATTTTTTACCTTTTTTGTTATCTCGGAGTTTGAATAAGTGGTTGAATAGGAAGAATTTGTTTTTGCAACTGGCTTGCTGTAAGTAGAGTATTCGATCTTCTTTAATTTATAACCCTTGTTCATTTTGACATTGACTTTGACAGAATTTTTATTGTAGACTGCCTTTGCGTAATCATATTCTTTGTTGTTAAAAGTTACACTCTTAAAAGGACTATTGTTAGAGAATGTCGGCTCGGTTACATTGACTTTGACAGTAAATTTTTTAATCTTTTTATTCTGTGCATTATATACATCAAAAGATACTGTGTATTTACCGGTTTTCTTGGCATAGACACCAACGTATCCGGAATTACTGGAGCTGGAAAGTGAAAGTCTTGTTACTTTGGCTTTCAGGTTTTTGCTCGATGTTTTGATATTTTTGATGTTTTTTCCGTTTGTACCGAGCTGTACGGAGATAGCCGAATCATTGACCATCGGATAATTTTTGTAATAAGAAACATCTACAGCCTTTGGGGCGCTTGGACCTGTTGCAGCAGATACCGGCGCAGAAGGGATCAGTAATAATCCGGCGCACAGGCAAAGTGTAAGAACAGCGCAAGTAATTTGCTTAAATAATTTCATATCAGATATCCTCCTGTTGGATTATTTTGCAAGACGGGAAATGGAATAAATACTCTCACATTCCTGCTTGGTATATTTGTCGATATAAGTAATAGTGATCTTGGTACGCGCAGCAAGTGAGGTAGAATAGTTTCTGCCGCTGGAATATGAATTATCAAATATATATGCGTACTCGCCAAGCTTTAAGGTGCTGTTGTTTTTCATTGTTTTTACAACTTCTTTACCTGCCTTATTGTAAGTGGTGACAGTGATTTTTTTCAGCGTGTAACCTTTGTTCATTTTAACAGATAATTTGCCGGATTTTTTGCTCGTAAGGGCATAATTAACTTCTTTACCTGCAAATTTGACAGATTTGACTGGCAGGTCATTTTTTACATATACTGTTACTTTACCCGAAGAAAGTTTGTTTCCTGATTTATCGCAGATATTATAGGTGACTTTGTATTTACCGGTTTTTTTGGCATAGAGGCCGATAGACGCAAAGGTATCCGTGTATGTATCGTCTGAACTGGTAGTATAATAGTGGGTGTTTTTTGCAATCAGATTTTTACTGCTGGTTTTGATGTTTTTGATATAACATACTTTGGCTTTTGGCAGATTGACATAGATTGCAGAACTGTCGAAAGAATTACTGGACATGCGAAGTACAGTGGTGGTCGGTTTGTTCCTGACGGCTGCGGATACCGTTGACTGCGGCTGCAGTAAAAGCATCCCGGCACAGAGACAGAAAGCTAAAAATAAGCTGACTGTTCGTTTGAAAATTTTCATAAGTGAATCCTTCTTGTTTATAAATATTTTATAGATGTTACAAAAACATTATAATATGAAGGAAAATTTTATACAATCATAAATTAAAAAATAAATAAGGGAATTTTAAGAAAATTTATAGCATTATATCAGGTAATTTTGATATGCCCAAACTTGTATTTTATGTCAGGTTATTTTATAATTGCATACAATAGATTGTGTATTTTATGAGCGGGGGGAGAGAAGAAAAAACAGAAACCCAGCCTGCCTGTAAAATATGCAGAAACGAGGAATATATGAAAAAACAGAATAAAGGAGTTCCGACAAACCGTGATATCCGTTGGGACAGACTTGATAATACAGCACACCTTTTTCCGGTCATTGCCGGGGAGAGCATGAGCAATGTGTACAGGATCAGTGTTACACTGAAAGAGGAGATCAATCCGGAATTACTGCAGAGGGCACTTGATATGGTGCTTCCGAAGTTTGACGGGTTTAACTTAAGACTGCGGCAGGGGGTGTTCTGGTATTATTTTGAGGAAAACGGAAAAGCGGCGCCAAAGGTTCGCATGGAGAACAATTTTCCATGTAGATATATCCAGCAGAATAAAAACCGCAGTTATATGTTCCGTGTGACCTATTATAAATGCAGGATCAATCTGGAAGTATTCCATGTTTTGACGGATGGAATGGGAGGAATCAATTTCTTAAAAGAGCTGACTTACCAGTATCTGCGTCTGGCACATAAAGACCTGCAGGAAAAGCTGGGAGATTCATTAAGTGTTGATACGTCTTTGAACCGGGAAGACAGTTTCTTAAAAAATTACAAAAAAAGTTCCGCAAAAGGATACCAGACAAAAAAGGCATATCTGATCCGTGGAGAAAAGTTAAGACCGGGCGAGTTCGGCGTGATGCACGGTTATATGAAAATACCGGAGTTGAAACGGGTCTGTCATGCGATGGAAATCAGTATCAACGAATATCTGGTAAGTGTGTACATCTGGAGCGTTTATACAGAATGTCTGCACGGCATGCCGTCAAAGTGTCCGATCCGTGTTGCGGTGCCGGTTAATCTGCGGCCGTATTTTAATTCTATTACCACGAAAAACTTTTTTGTCATGGTGTCCGCAGAATTTCATCCGACCAAAGAGACCTATACGTTTGCAGAGGTGGCTGCAATCGTGAAGGAAAGCCTGCGAAGCCAGATCAACCGGGAAAATCTTGAAAAGCTGTTTTCCTATAACGTTTCCAATGAAAAACTGCTGATTGCAAGAGTTGTGCCGCTTTTCCTGAAAAACCTTGCAATGAAGTATGTATATACAACTTCTGCACTTGCCAATACTGCGACGATCACAAATATCGGCAATATTTCCGTGACAGAAGAGTACCGCCCTTATGTGGAAATGTTTCATGCATTTCTTGCCATGTCAAAGGGGCAGCATCTGAAAGGAACGATCTGCTCTTACGGGGATACACTTGTATTCAGTTTCAGTTATGATCTTGTCGATGCGTCTGTGCAGCGTGGATTTTTCCGGAAAATAGCCTCGGACGGGATTGCGGTAGAAATAAAGAGTAATGGAGTAAATTATGAGTAAATGCAGAAATTGTAATGTGGAGATATCAGATGAAACAGAGCGCTGTCCACTCTGCGGATCCGTGTTAGAATACACAGGTGAAGTGGAGAATATGTACCCGGATGTGAGAGTGCACACCCGGAAAATGACAATGATCAGTAAAATCTATCTGTTTTGTGCACTTTTGGTTGAGGTGCTGCTCATTTATATCAATGTGGTCACCGAGTCACAGATTGCATGGAGTGCGATCACGGGGCTTGGATTCTTTTACGGATATATGCTGATCCGTTTTGCAATTCTTGGAAAGACAGGTTACCGCGCCAAAATCACGGTACTCACGCTGATGGCGATACTGATCGTGATCGCAATCGATTTTCTGGTCGGCTACCGCGGATGGTCTGTCAATTATGCATTGCCGTCGGCGATCATTTTAGTCGATGTTGGTATTATCATCTGTATGATCGTAAACCGCAGAAACTGGCAGAGCTATATGATGTGGCAGATTTTTATGATTTTATGCAGCATTGTTCCGGTAATACTGATTTTTACCGGTATCGTGACGGCACAGCTTTTTGCACTGATCGCATTTGCGTTTTCCCTGTTTCTGTTTCTTGGAACACTGATCATCGGAGACCGCAGGGCAAGGGTGGAACTGAAACGAAGATTTCATGTCCGCTGAGTTATATTTAGAATAAAAAGAACAGGAGCAATCGGATGAGAGAGAGCGAAGCGAGTATCAGGGGAAGAGTCATGAGGGACCTGATCGCCCATGTGACAAATGATCACCTGATTGGGAAAAAGATAAAAAATGGAGAACTGAGGAAAAAAATCGGGGATTCGGAGCCGCCGTGGAAATGTCCGGACTGTTTTTCATTAGATGTGATCGAGATGGATAATTTCTCCATGGAGTATTTACAGGCAAAAGAAAATCCGAATACGGAAAAAGTAATCTTACAGCTTCACGGAGGCGGATATGTCGGAGCGATGCGGAATGCATACCGTATGTTTGCCGGACTTTACTGTGAAGTCAGCCATGGAATGAGTGTTCTGACACCCGATTACCGTGTGGCACCGGAACATCCGTATCCGGCGGCTTTAGAAGATGCCTATGCCGCATACTGTTATCTGTTGGAACAGGGGTGGTTTTCCGAGCAGATCATCATCGCAGGAGATTCCGCAGGAGGCGGTCTTGTGATGGCATTATGCCATTATCTGAAAGATCACGGAAAGCAGCTTCCGTGTGGGATCGTAGCCATGTCACCGTGGACAGACCTTGCGGCGAGCGGGGAATCTTACGAGACAAACTTTGAGCGCGACCCGTTATTTGGAAAAACAAGGGACAGCCTTATTTATAATAAAGATTATATTGGGGATAACGATCCGTATAATGCTTATATTTCGCCTTTATATGGGGATTTCAGGGGATTTCCGCCGATGCTGATACAGGTCGGTTCCTATGAGATGCTGCTCTCGGATTCTGTGGATGTGGCTGCAAAAGCCAGAGAACAGGGAGTAAAAGTAAGAATCAGTATTTATGAAGGAATGTTCCACATCTTTCAGATGGCAGCAAAAATGCTGCCGGAATCTAAAAGAGCGTGGGTTGAGATCGGTAAATTTATTGATGTTTTGCTAAATGACTGACATCCATATAGACAGGGATACCGTTTTCGTATTTTACCGGAACTTCACCGAGTATGAGAGGTGAAAGGTAATCGATCAGTGGCTGTGTGACATCATTGCCTGCATCGTTGATCCATTCTCTCGGAATTGATTTTGCCTCATTTGCAATGTGGCGGATCTCGGCATGCTCATAGGCGATTTCGTACGGAGCATCGGAGATACGGCGCATTGTTACCATGGAAGCGGTAACACCTTCCTCGGAGAGAGCAACCGCTTTCTGACCGAGAGTAAAAGCCTCATCAAGATCAGTCTTTGAAGCAAGGTGTGCAGCGCAGCGCTGTAATACGTTGACTTCCACGGAACGGACTTTAACGCCTAGTTTTTCTTTGACTAAAAATTCAAGTGTTTTTCCGGCTCCGCTTAACTGGCTGTGACCAAAGGTGTCAACAGAACTTTCGGAAGCACTGATATAGTTGCCGGAAGCATCGCGGATACCTTCGGATACGGCAACGATCACGTTATTGCGCTCGAAAAGCATACGCTTTACATCCAGTAAAAAGTCCTCTTTGTCAAATGGAACCTCCGGGAGATAGATCAGATGTGGTGCTGTATTATAACCGTTTCTTGCCAGTGCAGAAGCAGCGGTCAGCCATCCGGCATCACGTCCCATGATTTCCACGATCGTCACACTTTTGACTGCATAGATAAATGTGTCATGTGCGATTTCTAAAAGAGAAGATGCGATATATTTTGCGGCAGAACCGAATCCTGGTGTATGGTCTGTCTCACAGAGATCATTGTCGATGGTCTTTGGAATACCGACAATACGCACAGGACTGCCGATTTTTTTGCCATATTCGGAGAGCTTTAAGACGGTGTCCATGGAATCGTTGCCGCCGATATAAAAGAAAGCATCAATATGGTAAGTTTCAAACTGTTTGAAAATGAATACATAGGAAGAATCATCATCTAAATAATTTGGCAGTTTGTAACGGCAGGAGCCAAGATACATTGCCGGAGTGACCTTTAAGCGGTCGAGATATTCCGGATTCTGCTGCATTAATTCAGAAAGATTCGTCAGATCGTTGTTTAAAATACCTGTGATTCCGTTTAAGGAACCATAAACCGTGTCATACATGTCAGAACGCATTACACCGTCGATCACACCGGCAAGGCTGGCATTGATCGCAACAGTAGGGCCGCCTGACTGTGCTACCATACAGTTTTTTGGACTCATAAGAAAACTCCTTTGTGTTTGATCTTCTTTTTGCAATGTCTATCATACAAAAAAAGGCACGGTTGCGCAATCATTAAATTAAATAGAAAGAGTGATGGTATACCATGAAAATATGTACATTGTGTCCTAGAATGTGCGCTGTGGACCGAAAATCCGGTGAGCGCGGCATCTGCGGACAGACCACAGAGATTAAGGTGGCGCGTGCGGCACTGCACTTCTGGGAAGAACCCTGCATTTCCGGGGAGATGGGTTCCGGTGCGGTCTTTTTTTCCGGCTGTGCACTGCACTGTGTGTTCTGCCAGAATGAAAATATTGCAAATGGCACAGCTGGTAAGGTGATAAGTACGGAGCGGCTTGGCAAAATTTTTCTGGAACTCCAGGAAAAGGGTGCAAATAATATCAACCTTGTGACACCGGGGCAGTTTGTACCACAGATCATAAAAGCGGTAGAGCTTGCAAGAAATCAGAATTTAAAGATTCCCATCGTTTATAACACCAGCAGCTATGAAAATGTGGATACGATCCGTTCTTTAGAAGGAATTGTGGATATCTATCTTCCGGATTTTAAGTATTTTGATACCGCTTTGAGTGCAAAATATTCCCATGCGCCGGATTACCCTGCTGTGGCTAAGGCGGTGATAGCGGAGATGGTGCGTCAGACGGGTGCGGCAGTTTTTGAAAACGGGGAGGATTCCCTGATGAAGCGTGGTACGATCGTGCGCCATCTGATCCTGCCGGGGTGCACGAAAGATTCCAAAGCAGTTTTGAAATATCTGCATGAAACCTATGAGAATCAAATATATATCAGTATCATGCACCAGTTTACACCGCTCTCTAACGTGAAAAAATATCCGGAATTAAACCGTAAGATCACAGACCGGGAATATGATGAGGTTGTTGATTTTGCAATCGATATAGGGATTGAAAACGGTTTTATCCAGGAGGGGGAGACGGCGGAGGAGAGTTTTATTCCGGAATTTGACAATGAGGGAGTTTGAGGTTGACGCATTTTCGAATATCTCATATAATTCCATAGTGATGATGGCAATAGAGGGAGTGTGAAACGAATGAAGAGAAAAGTAAGATTCATAGCTGCACTTTTCTGCATGGGATGTCTTGTGACAGAACCTGCGGCAGACATAAAGGCTGCCGGAATCCAGGTGGCTGCTGCACAGACAACACTTTCCGCAGATAATTCGCTGGAAGTGTTATCACTTTCTGCGGGAACATTATCCCCGGACTTTACAGGAAAGACAGTACAATATACAGCTACCGTACCGAATGATGTCACAAGCGTTACAGTGACGGCAACACCGGTTAATGAATTTGCGACGGTGCAGTCGATCACAGGAAATGACAATCTGCAGGTCGGTACAAATACGATAAAAGTAGTCGTGAAGGCGCAGAACGGAGCACTCGCCCAGTATACGATCACACTGACCAGAGAAGATGGACAGACAGCAGACGGAACAGTGGATCAGCCGGCGGATGGAACAGACGGTCAGACAACAGACCAGCCGGCAGACGGAACAGACAGTCAGACAACAGACCAGCCGGCGGATGGAACAGACGGTCAGACAACAGACCAGCCGGCGGATGGAACAGATGGACAGGCAGCAGACCAGAACACAGAGTTTGAAACAGAAGAAGCGGAAGATGTTTCTAATATGGAATATCTCCAGCAGGAATACAATGATCTCTCTGAACAATATGCAAAAGAAAAGTCTTTTTCCAGAAATATGATGGGAATTATGGCTTTTGTGATCGCAGTACTTGTCGTTATTATTATCAATCTTCTATTGAGAGGACGTAAGAGTGACGACTGGGATGAGGAAGAGGATGACTGGGACTGGAAGTCCGAAAAACAGGGAAAGGATCAGGAAGCAGAAGATGATACTGATCTGGAAGAAGATGATAATATAGAAGAGAATCCTGGCGTGGAAGAAGATGATTTGGAAGTAGATGATCCGGAAGACGCTGACTGGGAGGAGGAAGAAACACAGAGAAAAGGATTTTTCCGCAGAAAACCAAAAGAAAAAGTGGAAGAAGAGCCGGATGATGTGGAAGAAAACGATACAGAGAACGAAGTCGGCGTATCAAAGATCCATAAAGTGCGTGCGGGATTGTTTGGACGTGGCATGTCTGACGATCTTGACGATGAGGACTGGGAAGAGGACGAAGATTTCCTGCCGGTAGAAAGAAAAAAACCGGAAGAAAAACAGCGTCCGGAGAGAAAAGAAAAACCGGAGGAGAAACAAAGGCCGGAGAGAAAAGAAAAACCGGAGGAAAAACAGCGCACGGAGAGAAAAGAAAAACCGGAGGAGAAACAAAGGCCGGAGAGAAAAGAAAAGCCGGAGCGGAAACATACTCCGGAGAAAAAACACATTCCGAGAGAAGAAGAGGAAGAAGATGATTTAGAGATCATCGATTTAAATGATTTATAAATAGAAAAAGAATGGAGAAACTATGCAGATACGATATACATCAAAAGCAAAAAAAGCAATCGATCAGGCTTCAAAGATGTCGAAATCACTGCATCATCATTATATCGGAACGGAGCATATCCTGATCGGACTTTTAAAAGAAGGAACGGGCGTCGCTGCGCAGGTATTAAATGATAATGGAGTAGAACTTGACAAAGTCATGCAGCTGATCGAGGAACTCATTGCACCGGATGCACAGGTGCTGACGGCAGAGGCTAAGGAATATTCGCCGAGGGCACTGCAGGTGTTAGAAGGGGCAGCAAGGGAGGCAGCGCGTTTTCATGCAGAGGAGATCGGGACGGAGCATATCCTGATCGCGATGATGAAAGAGACAGAGTGTGTGGCATCCCGCCTTTTAAATACCTTAGCGGTCAATATCCAGAAAATGTATGTGGATATCCTGATCGCAATGGGAGAAGATGCGAGCCTGTACAAAGAAGATTTCATGAATGGTAAGCCGGTGAAAAAAACAGCATCGGATACACCGGTATTAAATCAATACTCCAGAGATCTGACTGCATTGGCGGCAGAGGGAGTATTAGATCCGTTAGTCGGCAGACAGGAAGAGATCGGCCGTGTGATTCAGATCTTAAGCAGAAGGACAAAGAATAACCCATGTCTGATCGGTGAACCGGGCGTTGGAAAGACTGCGATCGTTGAGGGAATTGCGGAGCGTATTACAACCGGAATGGTTCCGGATACCGTTGCGGGAAAGCGGGTGGTATCTTTGGATATGTCCGGAATCGTGGCAGGCTCAAAATATCGCGGTGAGTTTGAGGAGCGCATTAAAAAGGTACTTCAGGAAGTACGGGCAGCCGGCAATATCCTGCTCTTCATCGATGAACTGCATACAATCATCGGAGCGGGCGGAGCGGAAGGAGCAATCGATGCTTCCAATATATTAAAACCTGCACTTGCGCGTGGGGAACTGCAGCTGATCGGTGCAACGACAATCGATGAATACCGCAAATATATTGAAAAAGATGCTGCGCTAGAGCGCAGATTCCAGCCGGTTACGGTAGAAGAGCCGTCGGAAGAGGAGGCAGTGCAGATTTTAGAGGGACTGCGGGAACAGTATGAAAAACATCATCAGGTAAAGATTACGGATGATGCGGTATCGGCAGCAGTACGCCTGTCTGCGCGCTATATCAATGACCGTTTCCTGCCGGATAAAGCAATCGATCTGATGGATGAGGCTGCAGCAAAGGTACGTCTGCGCGCGGGTGGAAAACCGGAGGAAGTCGTTGAATTAAGACATCGCATCAACCTGTTAGAAGAGGAAATGTTAGAATTTCTGCACGATGGTGATGTGGAAGGTGCAAAGCAGAAGAAGAACGAAAAAGAAGCGTGTGAAGAAGAGCTTGCCAAAATACAGGCAAAGACAAAGAAAGACAGCCGCAGTAAAAAGTTAAAAGTGACAGAAGACGATATTGCGGATGTGGTATCCGGATGGACGAAGATCCCGGTAAGAAAGATTGCCGAGGGGGAGGCTGCCCGCTTAAGAAAATTAGAGGCTACCTTACACAAACGTGTCATCGGTCAGGAGGATGCGGTGAGTGCAGTGGCAAAAGCTGTGCGAAGAGGACGTGTCGGATTAAAAGATCCGAAGCGCCCGATCGGTTCTTTCCTGTTCTTAGGCCCGACCGGTGTCGGAAAAACAGAGATCTCAAAGGCACTTGCGGAGGCAGTGTTTGGCAGCGAACAGTCTATGATCCGTGTTGATATGTCGGAATATATGGAGAAACACAGCGTATCAAAGATGATTGGTTCACCGCCAGGATATGTAGGCCATGAGGAGGGAGGACAGCTCAGCGAAAAGGTGCGCAGAAATCCGTATTCGGTGATCCTGTTTGATGAGATCGAAAAGGCGCATCCGGATGTATTTAATATTTTACTGCAGGTGTTAGACGACGGTCATATCACGGATTCCCAGGGACGCAAAGTGGATTTCAAAAATACGATCATTATTATGACGTCAAATGCCGGAGCACAGGCGATCATTGAGCCGAAAAAACTTGGATTTGCAGTTTCGGATGATGAAAAACAGAATTATGACCGCATGAAAAACAGCGTGATGGAAGAAGTACGCCGTATTTTTAAACCGGAATTTTTAAACCGTATTGATGAGACGATCGTATTTAGAGCGTTAAACAAAGACGATATGAAACAGATCGTTGCACTGATGTTAAAAGAACTTACAGATCGCTGTGAAAAACAGATGGGAATCCACCTTACCGTGCGTGACAGCGTCAAAAAGCATATTGTCGATAAAGCGTATGATCCGAAATATGGTGCAAGACCGCTGCGCCGTCAGATCCAGAACGATATCGAGGATGAACTGGCAGAAGAAATCCTGTCCGGCAAAGTGAAAAAAGATATGGAAGTGGTCGTGACGATCCACAAAGAAAAAGTCGTGTTCGAAACAAAATAAAATTTTACTGAAATATCCGGGAAAGCACTGGAAATCGTGACGGGGATATTATATAATAAGGGCACAAAATTTTACGATAAAGAGAAAACTACTTTATCACAGGAGGAAAAAATGGCAACGATCAGCGAATTAATTCGTTCAGAAGCAGATGGAACGATCAGTTTTGGGGATTACACATTAGGTGCAAAGGCGAAACTTGATAATTTCGAACATCAGGGAGATATCTACAAGGTGAAGACATTTTCCGAGATCACCAAGTTAGAGCGCAATGGCATGTTCGTATATGAATCTGTTCCGGGAACGGCTGTCATGAATCTGAATGCAACAGATACAGGCCTGACATTTCAGGTAGAGGGACCGGAAGATGCACAGATCACAGTAGAACTTGAGGATGAGTCAGAGTACGACATCACGATCGATGGCGCAGATGCAGGAAAGATGAAGACAAATCTTGGCGGCAAATTAAGCTTAAGTGTAGAACTTGGCGACCATCCGGTAGATGTAAAAGTTACAAAGTGTTAAGAACGGAAAAGTGAGATCAAAAAAGCTTACATGTCAAAAGGGCATGTAAGCTTTTTTTGCGCTTTCAAGTACGAAAGTACGATTGACGGGGATAAACTGTTACATTAACATAAAAAATGCGCGTGACAATGTGCAATAAATCAGAAGGAAAAAAGTTATGAAAAGAAAGAGACTCACGGGTTGGAAACGTATGGCGGCATTTGCGATGGCGCTTACGCTGACGGTCGGAGATTGGACATCAGTAGGTGCTGCTGGATTGCCGCAGACAGATGTACAGACAGTAACAGAGGCTGTGATACAGGAAGAAGATGCGATGGAAGCAGCTTTAGCAACAGAACAGACAGAGAAAGAAAGCGAAACGGACAGTGAGTCTGCAGAAAATGACAGCGGGCAGACAGAGAACAGCGAGGCATCGGAAATTCCAGAAACATCAGAGGCATCAGAAACTGAGAAAACTGTAGAAGAGACAGAAAACGTGAATGATACGGAGGCTGTTGATGATACCGAAGTGATGGAAACAGAGACGGAAGAAGAAATAGAAGAAGAGACCGAAGAAGAGACTGAAGAGGAAGAACTCGCTGCAATTGATAAACCGTCAAATGTAATCAATGTAAGAGGAAAAGATGACGGAAGTATTATAACAACAGCGTCTGGCCGGCAGTTGAGATATGCTTATGTGAATCGGTTCCAGAACGGAGTGATTGCAGCAGTACGGATATTGATGGATTTGTAAACCTGTATAATAAGGCAGAAGCCATACTGAAAGGCAACACAGATAAATATCAAGATGCATATGGAATGTATAGAGTCAATGGTAAGACGTATAGAGCATTGCGGTCATGTGATGCGACAGGGTATCATTATGTGACAGAAGGTGATGAAATTACAGAAATTACTGTAAGTGATTCATCGGAAAATGCCAAAAAGCGGATAGATGAGTATGCAGTAAAAAATGATACACAGGTTCTTTATTATAGTTATAATGGACATTTTTATAAGCAATTAACGTATGAATCGGTATATGATTCAGCATCGAAAAAATATAAATATGTTGTATATGCAAATGCTTATGAAGAGATTTCTTTTGAAAAAACTTATGTAAAAATAAGCTGGAATCCGGTTAATAATGATACGGCCACAATGAAAAATAAAGCCGGAGACATGATGAAGGTTGGATATGAAGTGGTCTGCGATGGAAATACCAAGGTCTATAATATGCCGGGATTATTTTTGGATGCGTCAGACGGAACCATACATGAGATGATAACATCAGATGCAGCAAGACTGCCATATGTCATATTGAATTCAGGACAGCAGGTCAGCGTAAAAGTCCGTGCTGTATATTATCATGAAGTGACAAGTAACAAACAGGAGGTATATTGGAACTGGAATGATAATAGCCAATATATTATAGAATCGAAACAGACGAAATATGTGGTGGACATGTATGGTAAATGGTCGGACACCTATACTTATAAAAATTACTCTTTAAAGAAGTTATCACCGGTAACCGGTACAAAAGTTTCTGAAAAGGGAAAAGAGATGTCAGTTACCTGGAATGCACAAAACGGAGTGGATAGCTATCGTGTGTATTACCTGCGAAGCAGCAAACCGTTAAATATTACGAATATAGAGAGCTTTTTACAGTTTTACAATAAGAGGGGAACGCTGTACGATGCTTATGTAAATGCAAAAGGAGAAAACGATTCCTATGAAACGGATTCAGAGTATGCATCAGATCCGTATTGTAATATTACAATAGATTCAGGACTGCCATATTTTTATTGTTCCGTCAGACTGGAATCTGCGGAAGAGGGATATTTTTCAGATGGAAGTTATTCAGATGTCATAACTGCAACGGCCAGCATTAATGGAAACATACCGACAGTAAAAAATCTCAAAATAGAAAAGACGTACAATGGAGATGACTGGCAGCTCTCATGGACGCCAATCGATGCGGATGTAGTCATTTATGTTTTTGAAGAAGGAAAGAAGCCGGCGCATTATAATTATGAGCTTTTGAACGCTTATGGTTACTATACGGATGGTCAGGGACAGCAGAAAAAACTTTATTTAAAAGATGCACTTACGGAGCTTGAAAGTAAGGAAATAAGCAGTTATGTACGTTCTTACAAAGTGAAGGGAATCGATGGATCATACAGTGCAATCTCTTTAAAACCGGGCGTAAAATATACATTTGTTGCGCATACCTATGATGCAGGCAGTTCTCTTTATAACATACAAAAGAAGCCGGTGTTTACCGTAAATAAGGAAATAAAAGTAACAGATGCTCAAAAAAATCAAACGTATAAAAATATATCTGTTGGCATGACTTATTATACGGCAATGAGTCCTGCTTCGAATATGGTAAGCTATACGGATAAGGTATCCGTACCGCGTGTATATACAAAGGCGGGAAAAAACAGTATAAAGTTATCTTTTACCAGAGGAAGCTATACCGGATATGAGATTTATCGTCTTTCAGGTAAAAAATATAAGAAAATAGCAACGACCACAGACTATGTCTATACAGATCAGAATTTAAAGGCAGGCACAAAATACTCCTACAAGGTACGCTCTTATTATTATGATCCGGACAGAAAAACGAAAAGTTACAGTATATATAAAAATTTTACTGTAAGTACCAGCCGTGTAAATAACATTGTATTAAAGGTGGCTAAGAACTCAAAAAATACAGTGAAACTGACCTGGACAAAAGTAGGTTCTGCAACAAAATATGAGATTTACAGAACTTCTGAGAGTGACAAGGATATCACAGAAATTTCAGGATGGATCAATTCGGGCAACAGTGCCGTAACAGTAGAAAATACAAAGTATGAACTGGTGAAAACGATCACAAACGCAAAAACGACAACATACACGGACAAAAAGTTAAAATTCGGTGAGAGTTACACCTATCTGATCTGTGCATATTATAAAGACGGAAAAACATTAAAATACATTACCGCGTCGACCAGAGTTAAAATGCAGCTCGAGGAGCCGCGAAATCTCGTCCTTACCAATAAAGGCAAAAATGTAAGCGTTAAATGGGATGCGGACAAGTACGCTGCAGGCTATCAGATCCGATACATGGTATATGATAAATATGGTGAGGAAAAAACAGTTGCAGAAAAATATGTAACGGTAAAGAAAAATAAATACACCATTAAAGGATTATCGAGCGGAGAATACGTCAATGTATCGGTAAGGGCTTATAATTCCAAAAAAGAATACAGTGGATGGTCATCGTCAAAAGAATCTACATCACTTGCAGCAGTAAAATCCATCAAAGCTGTTTATGATACGAAAAAGAATGCAGTAAAGATTACCTGGAAAAAGGTAAAAGGTGCGAAATATTATAAAGTCGTCCGTTCTGTATATACGCCGTTATGTAATACGGACGAAAAACTTTATGCGGCAGCAGGTAACCTGATCGCAAAAGATTCCAATGATGAGACAGGATATTACAGTGAGGTTCACTATCGGGAATATTATGGCGAAGACGGATCCATTACAGGCACGGCGGCATATGACAGGGCACGGTTGAAAAAAGGTGTGAAATATTATTATATGGTCAGTGCATATGGGGAAAAAGGAACAAGAATTGCCTCTTATATGACCTCGGAATATGGTACACAGGTTGCTTCCGGTAAGCCGGCAGTCATCATATATGGTGTCAAAGTTGCTGCAAAAGTAAAAAATAACAAAAAAGGAACGGTTACCGTTTCTTACAATAAGGTAACAGGTGCCAAAACTTATCAGATTTACCGTGCAGAAAAGAAGAACGGTAAGTATACTCTGATTGGAACCACAAAGAAGACGTCTTTTGCAGATAAAAAAGCAAAGAAGAAAAAAACATATTATTACAAAGTGGTTGTAAATGGCAGGAATGAATTACTTGCAGACTTTACAATCAGGAGTTCAGCAGTGAAAATTAAAGTAAAAAAATAATTCTGCAATAATAATAAAAACCGGAAGAAGCGGATTGCTTTTTCCGGTTTTTGTCATAGAAAGTAAGTTGCTTTTTACAGATAAAGTAAGTATACTGATAAACAATAAAAAGAGATGGAGAAGGAATATGCCGAAGGGAAAAACAACAGTATTTTTTTGTCAGGAATGTGGTTACGAATCATCAAAGTGGATGGGACAGTGTCCTGCATGTAAGGAATGGAATACATTTGTTGAGGAGATGATCGATAAAAAAAGTGCAGCAAAAGGCGGCAGGGTAGCGGCAAAAGCGGCAGAGGCGAAGAACGTTCCGCTCTCACAGATCGAGATGACACAGGACAAACGCATGTCGACGGATATGAAAGAGCTTGACCGTGTACTTGGCGGCGGAATCGTACAGGGATCTTTAGTGTTAGTGGGCGGTGATCCGGGAATCGGTAAATCAACACTGCTTTTGCAGGTATGCCGGAATTTATCGGAGAAAGGTGTGCGCGTATTATATATATCCGGAGAGGAATCCCTGCAGCAGATCAAAATAAGGGCAGAACGTATCGGAACCTTTGGCGATTCGCTGACACTTTTATGTGAAACGAACTTAGACACGATAAAAACGGTGATTGACCGGGAAAAACCGCAGATCGTGATCATAGATTCCATACAGACCATGTATAACGAAGAAGTTTCCTCTGCACCGGGCAGCGTATCACAGGTGCGGGAATCCACAGGGGTATTTATGCAGATTGCAAAGGGGATGGGAATTTCCATCTTTATTGTCGGTCATGTGACGAAAGAGGGCGTGGTTGCGGGTCCGAGAGTTTTAGAACACATGGTGGATACGGTACTCTATTTTGAGGGGGACAGGCATGCGGCATACCGTATACTGCGCGGTGTCAAAAACAGGTTCGGCTCAACGAATGAGATTGGCGTGTTTGAGATGAGACAGAACGGACTGATGGAAGTGGAAAATCCTTCGGAATACATGCTGAGCGGGAAACCGGAAGGTGCATCCGGTTCGGTTGTTGCGTGTTCTATGGAAGGAACCAGACCGATTCTGGTGGAAGTACAGGCGTTAGTCTGCCACAGTAATTTTGGAATTCCGCGGAGAACGGCTGCAGGCACCGATTTTAACAGGGTAAATCTTCTGATGGCAGTACTTGAAAAAAGGCTGGGATTAAAACTTGGAGACTGTGACGCTTATGTGAATATCGCGGGCGGCGTAAAAATGAATGAGCCAGCGATCGATCTTGGCATTGTGCTTGCCATTATATCCAGTTACCGTGAAAACCCGATCAATGAGAAGACGATCTGTTTCGGAGAAGTGGGCTTAAGCGGAGAAGTGCGTGCCGTCAGTATGGCAGAGCAGCGCGTGACAGAAGCAAAAAAACTTGGATTTGATGAATGCATTCTGCCCCAGGTCAGCCTGGATTCCATGAAGGACAGTGGATCTGTGCCAAAGGGAATCCGCCTGACTGGTGTGAGGTCAGTGAAAGATGCGATGGATGCGATATTGAAATAAAATACGGTGGAAATATATCTTTTCTGGAAAGATGAACTGAAACAGTAAAATTCACTTTGCGAAAGTACACATAAGAAAGTGAAATTTTTGGAAAAAATGGGTTGACAAAATAATACCCAGATGGTAACATAGTCAAGCTGACCGCAGGACATGACATGATCTGACAGCGGACAACAAAAAAGTTGTTGACAAACAGAACAACACATGATAAGATATCAAAGTTGTCGCGTTTAAGATAACAGATCGGACAAAACCGATTGAGAGAAAAACTTTCAAAAAAAATGAAAAAAGTTCTTGACAAAACAGACTTGATAAGATATAATAAACAAGCTGTCGCCGAGAACGACAACAAAACAAAGAACCTTGATAACTGAACAGTGAAATAACCTTGAAAGATTCAATGAATTTCAGGGTGTTGTGAATAACAACACACGAACGTTTCTATAAAGAAACAACCTTAAAACAGTAAATCAGATTTATCTGATTAAGCCAGTTTATAACTGGACAGGAAAACTTTTTAACATGAGAGTTTGATCCTGGCTCAGGATGAACGCTGGCGGCGTGCT
>OMEV01000676.1_pt1 | contig 20755 bp, 15 predicted proteins | sample 1645491 | NCBI WGS metagenome assembly OMEV01 (sample SAMEA103958122, study PRJEB25191) | human gut metagenome | biome: human-associated habitat [ENVO:00009003]; feature: intestine environment [ENVO:2100002]; material: feces | place: Germany | collected 2013/2015
CTTCCGGCTTCATTCCTTTAAATTCATCGACTGTTTTCACCAGAATATGTGCTAAAATACGCTTTTTGACATTCTATATTCTTAGTAATCCAACACAACTTTCCGGCACGCTTCACAGATTGCCGCTTTAATATGCGTTCTGTGACTCGGCTTTAACTCTGTAATCTTCACAAATCCATCCGCATTTTTTGCATTCTCAAACACTCCCGGAACTTCATTTGCGAAACTGAATGCACCATCTTTGCTGCAAAATAGATAACCATCTCTCATTTCTTTTCCACAATTTGGACACTTCATAATGCTCTCCTTTTCCGACTGCACATAGCGCAACTCCATTATTCAACGCCGGCAGCCTGTTGACTCAACCGCAATGTTTCTCTCATTTTTTCTTCAAATTCTTCTGCTTTTACTAACGCAATCCCTTCCGCCTCATCACCGAGTACAATCAACCGATCCCCACTATTCAGGTTAAAAATATCTCTGGCAGCCTTCGGAATCACGATCTGCCCTTTGCTTCCAATTGTCACCGTCCCCCACAGATGCTTTCCTGGTGGTGCCGGAGCCAGTCTGGTATTTCCTACTGTATTTTCCTGATGAAGCAATGCATCAATGGTAATATCATAAAATTTTGCCAGTCGATCACATTTTTCAATATCCGGAACCGTCTCTCCCTGTTCCCATTTTGCGTAGGACTGTCTGGAAATACCGATCACTTCCGCAATCTGTTCCTGCGACATTCCTTTCATATTTCGCAACAGTATCAGATTTTCAGCAAGCATGTCTTTCATCTCCTCTGTGTGATTCTATTATATTTCTCATTTCGCACAATTTCTACCATACAAACTTGTCATATTATTCTTTTTTATGTTAAGTTTGGTTGCATTATCAAACGAAACTCGCAATCCACTAAGTTTCCAATTTGTCGCATCCGTCTGCAAATCAACCAATTTTCGATACAACCCGTTTTTCTTCATAAGGGTATCGTACTTACCTGCTTCTGCCACAACACCTTTATCCAGCACAACACTTACCTCATATTCATTCCATTACTGCTTGAAAGAATCCCCTTTGCCTCAACAAAATGCATCTGTGTTCTCCTCACGAACTTTAAAAAAATCAGCCCCACTAAAACGTGGGGCTGACTATTAGAATTTATAAATAATTATTCAAAAATTATTTAGCTGCCTTCTCAGCGATTGCTGCCTGTGCTGCTGCAAGACGAGCGATCGGTACACGGAATGGAGAACATGAAACGTAATCCAGACCAATCTTGTGGCAGAACTCAACAGATGAAGGATCTCCACCATGCTCACCACAGATACCAACGTGAAGCTTAGGATTAACCGGCTTACCAAGTTTGATAGCTGTCTCCATTAACTTACCAACACCTGTCTGGTCAAGCTTAGCGAATGGATCGCTCTCGAAGATCTTCTTATCATAGTAAGCATTTAAGAACTTACCTGCATCATCACGAGAGAATCCGAATGTCATCTGTGTTAAATCGTTTGTACCGAAGCAGAAGAAGTCAGCCTCTGTAGCGATCTCATCAGCTGTAAGAGCAGCTCTTGGGATCTCGATCATTGTACCAACCTCGTACTCAAGTTTTACACCGGCAGCAGCGATCTCAGCATCAGCGGTCTCTACTACGATATTCTTAACATACTTAAGCTCCTTAACTTCACATACAAGTGGAATCATGATCTCTGGCTTAACTGTCCAATCTGCATGCTCCTTCTGTACTTCAATCGCTGCACGGATAACAGCCTTTGTCTGCATCTTGGCAATAGAAGGATAAGTAACAGCAAGACGGCATCCTCTGTGTCCCATCATTGGGTTGAACTCATGAAGTGATGCACAGATAGCCTTGATCTCTTCTACTGATTTATTCTTAGCCTTAGCAAGCTTCTCAATGTCAGCGTCCTCTGTAGGAACGAACTCATGAAGAGGTGGATCCAGGAAACGGATGGTTACCGGGCATCCCTCAAGAGCCTCATAGAGAGCCTTGAAGTCAGACTGCTGATATGGAAGAATCTTGTCAAGAGCAACTTCTCTCTCTTCCTCTGTATCAGAACAGATCATCTCACGGAAAGCAGCGATTCTCTCCGGATCGAAGAACATATGCTCTGTACGGCAAAGTCCGATACCTTCTGCACCGAGCTCACGAGCCTTCTTAGCATCAGCCGGGGTATCAGCGTTTGTACGAACCTTAAGAGTTCTGAACTCATCAGCCCAGGCCATAACACGTCCGAACTCACCAGCGATAGAAGCATCTACGGTTGGGATCAGTCCAGCGTAAATGTTACCAGTTGTACCATCGATAGAGATCTCAGATCCCTCTGTGAATGTCTGTCCAGCGAGTGTGAACTTCTTGTTCTCCTCGTCCATGTTGATGTCGCCACATCCAGATACACAGCAGGTACCCATACCACGGGCAACTACGGCTGCGTGGCTTGTCATACCACCACGTACGGTAAGGATACCCTGAGCAGCCTTCATACCTGTGATATCTTCTGGAGATGTCTCAAGACGTACAAGAACGACCTTCTCTCCTCTTTCAGCCCAGCTTTCAGCATCGTCAGCTGTAAATACGACCTTACCACAAGCAGCTCCTGGAGATGCTCCAAGACCCTTTCCAAGTGGAGTTGCAGCCTTAAGTGCAGCAGCATCGAACTGTGGATGTAATAATGTATCAAGGTTACGAGGATCGATCATAGCAACTGCCTCTTCCGGAGTCTTATGTCCCTCGTCTACTAAATCGCAAGCGATCTTAAGTGCAGCCGGAGCTGTTCTCTTACCGTTACGGCACTGAAGCATGTATAACTTCTTGTTCTCAACGGTGAACTCCATATCCTGCATATCATGATAATGATTCTCAAGAGTCTCACAAACTTTTAAGAAGTCTGCATATGCCTCAGGGAATTCTTTCTCCATCTGAGCGATTGGCATAGGTGTACGAACACCTGCAACTACGTCCTCACCCTGTGCATTGATTAAGAACTCACCCATCAGTTTGTTCTCGCCAGTTGCCGGATCACGTGTAAATGCAACACCTGTACCGGACTCGTTATTTAAGTTACCGAATACCATAGGCATTACGTTAACTGCAGTACCCCAGGAATATGGGATATCGTTATCACGACGATATACGTTTGCACGTGGGTTGTCCCATGAACGGAATACAGCCTCGATAGCAAGTTTTAACTGCTCAACAGGATCTGAAGGGAAATCTGTACCTAACTGATTCTTGTACTCAGCCTTGAACTGCTCTGCTAACTCTTTTAAGTCAGCTGCTGTAAGGTCGATATCAAATTTAACGCCTCTCTCTTCTTTCATCTTGTCGATGAGCTGCTCAAAGTATTTTTTACCAACTTCCATAACTACATCTGAGAACATCTGAATGAAACGTCTATATGAGTCATATACGAAACGCTCGAATGCAGGATCCGGATTACCTTTGATCATTGCAGCAACTACTTCGTCATTTAAACCAAGGTTTAAGATGGTATCCATCATACCTGGCATGGAAGCTCTTGCTCCTGAACGAACAGATACTAATAACGGATTCTCAAGATCGCCGAATTTCTTTCCGTTGATCTCTTCCATTTTCTTAACGCCTTCCATAGCCTGAGCCATGATCTCGTCGTTGATCTTGCGACCATCTTCATAGTACTGTGTACAAGCCTCTGTTGTGATTGTGAATCCCTGTGGTACAGGAAGTCCGATGCTTGTCATCTCTGCAAGGTTGGCACCTTTACCGCCAAGCAGGTTACGCATGGTCATGTCGCCTTCGCTAAACATATACACCCATTTGTTTGCCATTTTGATAATTCCTCCTAAAATAAATTACTATGTAATTATGGACACCGTATTTGTTTCCATAATCAAGCCATGTTATGTGCCTTTCTAAAACGCACATATTTATTCTAACATATTTTGTCTAAATAGCAACATTTTTTTTACTGTTTTTCCCTGTTTTTTTGTAACATTTTCACAATGTAAAACTTTGTTCCGTTATGTGGAACATTTTGGATTTGTTTATTTCTTTTTCCATTTTGCATACAGTGTGATTTTCCCCGTGCTGCCTTTCTTAATAGAGGTTACCTTTCTGGTACATTTTTTATCACGGTACCATCCTTTAAACACATACCCTTTTCTTGTTGGTGCTGCCAGTTTTATCATCTTTGAAGTAATGGTATATATTTTCGGATTTTTCTTATTATTTTTGCCTCCGTTTAATTTGTAGGTAATGGTGTACTTTTCCTTTGCCCATTTTGCATACAGTGTTACTTTTCCGGTACTGCCCTTTTTAATAGAGGTTACCTTTTTGGTACATTTTTTATCACAATACCATCCTTTAAACACATACCCTTTTTTTGACGGATTTGAAAGTTTTATCGTCTTTGAAGTGATTTTATATGTTTTGGGATTCTTCTTATTATTTTTGCCTCCATTCAGGTTATATGTAATCTGATACTGTGCTGCTTTCCACTGGGCATATAAAGTTACGACCTCATCTGCTTTTTTTGTCAGATTTTTTACATAGGCATTTTCCTCATAAAAGGTTCCCTTCCCATCTGGCTGCCTATTCCAGCCTGCAAATGTATATCCTTTCTTTTCAAACTTATTTTTTGAAAGTTTTTCCTTCTGACCCGCCGCACATGCTTTCTCACTCATTTTCCCTTTTGCTGCACCATTTCCATCAAATTTTATTGTATAAAGATATGGACACACGACAACCGGGACATTCCTCTTAAATGATTCTGCATTGATTTTATCTTTGGAGAGACTGGTTATTACATATATTTTTTCAGGTCCGTCTGTCGTTTCCCAGGAAAATGCTTCGCTGCCAATCTCTGTAATCGTCTTTGACAGCCTTATCTTCCCAAGCACGCCGCCGTCCTTATAAAACGCACAGATTCCAATTGTTTTTACCGCGGTCTGGGAAAGATCAAGTTCCCCCGTTAAATTTTTACAGGATAAAAAAGCATAACTGTCAATCGCCGTTAATGTTTTGGGGAATTTCACGGTTTTTAATCCACTGCAGGCAGAAAATGCACTACCGCCTATTTCTGTAACCAAAGTCTGGGATAAATCCATTTTCTCCAGTGAACTGCAGCCTGTAAATGTGCCAAATCCAATTTTCGTTATATTCTCTGGCAATTTCACCGTTTCCAATGCACTGCACCCCTCAAATGTTCCTTCCAATTCCGTTATCCCTGTCTGTGACAAATCTGCTTCTTCCAACAGCGTGCAGTCTGCAAACACACCCGTTCCATCATTCACTTCCAGCACGTCAATATCTTCAAATCCGCCACACTTTACCTGACGGATGTTTTTATTTTTTACAGCAGCTAAGTCGAAATACCAGTTTCCTCTGCTCCATCTATAAGAAATCAGACTGTAATACAATCCATCCTTCAGCAAGCCATCAACTCTATATATCTGATGATTTGATAATTCTGCAATCTCCTCCGGGGACAGGTCAAAATACCTGTCAGAATACCCCTGATACTCCCATTCTTTATCTACCGAATAAGAGTTGCGGCTGCACCATGTAGCATCTGCAAAAATCCATTTTCCATTTTCACTGTCATAAACAGCATTGTATTCATGGGCATGCCCCTCTAAATCCATGCACGGAATTCCAATGGAAATGCACAATGTTCTCATAAGGCTTGCATAACCCGAACACATGGCCCGTTTTTGCTCGTATACCTCATAAGGTGACCAATAACTTGGCTTATTATTATAATAGGCATAATAATCATAATAAGTTCTGTCCGCAACAAATGCCATAATCGCTTTTATTTTCTCATACTGTGTAGTACACCCGGCTACAGCCTGTAATGCAGCCTGTCTTAATTCCTCAAACTGGGCATCTGTTATAGCATTCCTTTCAGGATCTGTTAAAAAGTAATCCGGGTCTGCATATTTATTAATCAGAGTCCAGGCCTTCTGTTCCGCTGCAATCTGCTCTTCACTTGCGTCCCCCTTGATTGAAGTTTCTTCCCGTTCTTCTGTTTCTTCTTCCATTTCCGGCAGTTCTGTTTCTGTGTCTGGCTGCTCTGTCTCCTCCGGCTGTTCTTCTGTGTCTGGCTGCTCTGTCTCCTCTGACTGTTCTTCTGTGTCTGGCTGTTCTGTTTCTTCCGACTCTGGCTGCTCCGTATTCTCCCGTTTCTCCTGTTCGCCTGCCTGTGTCTCCTGACGTTCACGATCCATCAGATCCAGTTCTTCCGTATCCGCATATTTTTCATTTACTTTCTCTGATGCCGATTCCGCTTTTTCTGTCTCCGCAATCACATTCGCCTGCATATTTACCGGCATCCCACCAACCAAAACAGTCGCAGCCAGCAATGCCGTAAAAGCTTTTTTCATCCCTCCTTTCATAAACTAAAACTCCTCCTTCATTTGTACCGCTATGTTACATTACCTTTTCTATATTATAACCGCAATACGACTATTTTCAATTGTTTGCGAAATCATTTCTATCATATCTCCGCAGACTATCTGCCTGTACATACTTCAAAATATTTTTCTTCTCCTCCGCGAGGTGCGCATCCCGCCCGGAGGGCGTTTTCATTCATAGGACGTAATTTCCTATGAATGAAAAACAGACGGATCATTCCCACCCAACAGGAATAATCCGTCTGTCTTTTTCTTTTTATTCTCCGCTTCGAAAAATCCTAGAAATCTACTTCCGTGTCATAGTAACAGCATTTCAACAGCTTTTCCATCTCCTCCTGGCTCGGCTGTCTCGGGTTTGATCCTGTACATGCATCTAAGATTGCATTGGCTGCGATCTCCGGCAGTCTCTCTAAGAACACTTCTTCCGGTACAAAGCCCTGCTCGGTCGGATAACTGTCTGCGCCATAATTTTTAATACAGTGCGGAATCTTTAAGTCATCATTCATACCACGCAGGTATTTGATCAGAAGATCCACTTTCTCGTCTAATGAATCACCGCCAAGTCCCATGAAATCTGCGATCTCACCATAACGTTTCTTTGCAGTTTCATCTTTGGCGTTAAATGCGATCACTTTCGGCAGATACATTGCGTTGGCTGCACCGTGGATGATATGTGCGCCGTAATCCGCAAATGCAGCACCGGTCTTATGTGCCATGGAATGTACGATACCAAGCAGTGCATTGGAAAATGCCATACCGGCAAGACACTGTGCATTATGCATGTTATCTCTCTTTTCCATATCCCCGTTATAAGATCCTACCAGATCACGCTGGATCATCTTGATTGCATGCAGGGCAAGCGGATCTGTGAAATCACAGTTCGCTGTCGATACATATGCCTCGATTGCATGTGTCATCGCATCCATTCCGGTATGTGCTACCAGTTTCTGTGGCATTGTCTCTGCAAGTTCCGGATCAACGATTGCAACATCCGGTGTGATCTCAAAGTCAGCGATCGGATATTTGATACCTTTCTCATAATCGGTGATGATGGAAAATGCAGTTACCTCTGTTGCAGTTCCCGAAGTTGAGGAAATCGCACAGAAATGCGCTTTCTTACGAAGTTTTGGAATACCAAACACCTTGCACATATCCTCAAATGTGATATCCGGATATTCGTATTTGATCCACATAGCCTTTGCCGCATCGATCGGCGAACCTCCTCCGATCGCAACGATCCAGTCCGGACCAAACTCTTCCATCGCCTTTGCGCCCTTCATTACGGTCTCCACCGATGGATCCGGCTCAATTCCTTCAAAAAGCTGTACTTCCATGCCGGCTTCTTCCAGATACTGTTTTGCGCGGTCAAGAAAACCGAAACGTTTCATGGAACCACCGCCTACGCAGATAATCGCCTTTTTGCCTTCAAACGTCTTTAATGCTTCCAATGCCCCTTTTCCGTGATACAAATCGCGTGGTAATGTAAATCTTGCCATCTTTCCTCCAATCTGCCGCCATCAAAAGGCCGCCCCCTGACACATACACATGCCTGTATTTTTTGTGTCATTTACTGTGTGCAACTTTTATATAACCATCACATATTTTGTTAATTAAATAACAATATGTATGGTAACATTATATCATATCTTTCAAAAATAAGAAGCATTTTTATACATTTTTAATAATTCTTAATATTTTCTAAGCATTGTTTTTAAATCCACATTTTGGACAGATATTTCCTCCCTTATATACATAACCACAGCGGAAGCAGCAGATCGTATCATGTTTTTCTTTCGCCAGATAAGAAATATTTCGCGAATCCGGTTTTTCCTGTAAATAATGAATAAATTCATTCAATACCCCGGCATATGCCGTGAGCTGGAATTTTCGTCTTTTTCCCATTTTTCTCTGTCACATACACACCACGGTTTAAAAGTCCTGTGGATGCAGTGATCTCATCTATGGACGGAACATCAATACGGTAAGATGTCATCAGTGTGCTGTAATATAGATGTTCCGGTGTCAGGATAATCCCCTCTTTTCCACTGTTGTTTCTCGATGTGTCCACCACAAAAATCGGATATTCAAACAGACCGTTTCCTGCGGCATAGGATGCCATGGCATAATCGATAACCTCTGTTTCCTGCGGCGCTGCCTGCTTTAACAGCACTTTTCTCGCCGGGTAAAAATAATGTTTCTGGCTTTCTGTGATTCCCGCCTCTTCCAGTTCATTTTTCAGCTTATTTACAAGCTGTTCACACTCATCCGTCTTGATCTTGGAAAGACGCCTGCTTAAAAGTTCTAATGCATTATCCTTTAAATCCGGTAAATATGGTCCTTCTGCAATCTTCTGATACGCATCCATTCCCTCATCAAAGGACATGTGTGCCGGATCACCGGTAATTTCTGCGATCTCATTTTCATCCATTTGACGGATTTTATTCTCGATCTGCTCAAAATACGGCAAAACCAGCCCCGGCTCAAACTCCTTTTCTTTCAGACGCTCCTTAAGCTCTGTCAGATCATCTCTGGTGATTTTTCTCGACTGGCGGATCATATTTTTTATTTCCTGCTGTTCGGCAAGATTTTTCTGCGATTCTAACCGTTCCTGATATGGGGTTAAATCTACTCCTTCGTATTCTTTTAATTTCTCCCGAAGTGCATGGTAACGTGCCCTGTCCATATTAGGCGGCATTTTTCCAACCAGCTCTGCGACTTCCCGCTCTGCCTGTGTCTGCATTTTCTGTTTCAGATTTAAAAGCAGATTCTGTTTTTTCTCCTGCGGCAGCTTTTCCTCTGCAATCTCGTCATAGACACGGCGCATCACGGCATAATTTTTATCTGCGCAGCTCTCTGCCTTTTTATTTAACGCGGCAAGCTTTCTGTCCTGTTCTTTTTCCTCTAACACATCCAGGTATTGTTTCCGCTCTTCGGGCGAAATTCTTGTTTCATGCATGAGCTGGTGTTTTAATTCGGAAAGCTGGCGCTCTGACATACGGTCTGCGACTCCAAATTTAGCCTGATAAGTCTCGCGGACTTTCTGCGCCTCCGCATTATTTACCTGTGCATATTTTTCATCGGACGATTCCCCGCTGATCTGCCCAGCTTCGTGCGGCTGCCTGCTGTCACTCTCATATCGGGAAACTTTCACATGGCGTCGTTCGGTTTCATCCTGACGTGCATCTGCATACAGCCTTTCGTTCTCATTCCGCTTCCATCCACTTTCACTCGCGCTTTCATTTCCATGCTGTTTTTCTGCGTGCCGGTTCTTGCTCTCATCCTGCTCTTCTTCATCATCTGTGACTTCGTCCTGATCTGATGCAGGCGTACTCTTTAACTTTTTACGATGCTTTTTTTCCTCCTGTATGGCAGGTTCGCAGGCTGCAATACTGCTTTCCGGGAAAAATCCCTCTTCTATCTTATTTAATAATTCCTCAAAGTCTGCATCTGAATATTCCGGCAGATCCTCGCACAGTTCCTCAAGTGGCTGCTGCTCGTCCTCGACACCCGCCGGCTTTCTGCCGTCCTCATACTCATTATAACGGCTGTTTGCCTCATGCTCGCCGTTACGCCCCATCAGCTCAAGATAATCTTCGTATGCCTTTTTATCCTCCTCAAAATCCATCAGATAAATATCGCCGTCTCCAAGAAGTTTCCATGGGCGCGGCGTATAAAATCTGTGACACGCTGCACAGGTACATGCTTTTGCCAAAAGGACTACTCCCTCAGGCGTCTCGATTCGAAACTCTTTTCCTTTCGGATACATGATCATATGCAGATTTCCTTTGCATTTTGGGCAGCGGTAACCAACTTTATAAAAGTTATTGCCAATCCTGCCTTTTGCTCTTTCTGACAGTGAAAGTTCTATTCTCTCAAAAACAGTATGCGCCATCTTCCATTCAACTTTATGCCAGAGTCCCTGTTCCTCGTCTGCTTCCTCTTCCTTCTGCACTGCTTCTTTTGCCTCAAGTGCCGCCTGTATCACATCTTCATAGGTAATACGCTTTCCTGCATGATAAAAACGAAAATACTGCGTGGTATATTCCGGTTCAATATAGATTCCTGCAAGCACATGCCCGAAAAGAGTATTCAGCTGCTCCGTATTTTTTTCCACACGAAGTCCCTGGATCGTTCCCCATTTTCCAAATGCATACAGGATCATATTGATCACATCCCGTACTGCTGCCTCATCGGTATCTTTGATCTCATCTTCTTTGATCGGCAGATCTACAATATTTTCCGCCACTTTTCTACTGTCAAAATGAAAAAACAGGGAGCGCACTTCCCCCTGTAAAATGAGATAATTATCAAGTGCCACAAAAAGACCTGTCCAGTTTACATTTGCATGCATGGTCTTTATCAGCCGTTCAAATGTCATTTTTAATTCGCTATCTGCTTTTAATACGATCACTTTTTTCACCTCTTACTTTTCAAATGCAGATTTTTCCTTCAAGATCTGCGCAAAACCCATATGAAGTTCTTCTTTTGCCCACTCAAAATCAATCTCCTGATTGCTGTCATTCAAACAGACGCTTCCACTCTTCTGATGACCTATATCAGCCACAATCCTGCTGTTATCATTTGAGACATCATAATACCGGCAGAGTCTTCTTACATTGCCGGGAACAAAACCGCCAGTCAGTTTCTGATACTCCCTGAGCACATACTGGCTGACATCCTCTTTCTGACGGAATTTATGGCTGCACACCTCGTTTAACAACTCCGGCTCTAATTCCCACATTTTCACAAAAGTACTCTTTTTAAAAGGAGACGGCCCATGAACCGTGTAAAATCCTGTAAACAACGGGAACGCCAGTTCTAACATATTATAAATAAAATACATAAACGGATAACCGGGATGGAAATATGCTCCCGGCTGTTTTTTCATATTTTCACGTTTGTCAAAATATTTTGCCAGAAGCATGGCATTATTCAGGTAAATATATGGCATGACCTGATCTTTTGTATTTGCCACATCAGGCTGAAGAGCCAGCATATCCACCGGAAGATCATTTTTAAAATACTGTTCCGGTCTGACCTTTTTTATCAGAAACATATCATCATTAAAATATACAAAATTCTCTGCCAGACCTGGGATTCTGTGCATATTCCACTCAATGGCATGTGAATTAAATGTCGGCAGATATTTTTCTGGAATAAAATCTTTATGATTTACAATATTTAACTTCGGCTGTTCTTTATTTAACCAGGATGGCAGATGCCCCCATGTAACAAAGTGTATCCTGCGCACCCATGGTGCAAAACGCTCCACACCACGAAACCAGTACCTCAGCAGATCCCAGTCTCTGTATCTCTCTTTTCTGTCATCCTGTTTCTGCGACAGATCCGGCTGCATACTGTACTCCATTTTCTGTTTCTGCCAGTCCGGATCATTGCCATCTACCCATGTGATCACAAAATCAATTTCCGGAATGTTATTGTCGCGTGTCATAATAATCTCCATTTCTGCCCAGCAAACATCTTTTTCATCTGCTTAATAAATTTCACTGTTATCATGATAAAACAAATCCTGCAAAATGAAAATCCTATTTATCTGCTTAATTTATATTTTTTTAAGAAATACTGGTTTTTCCCTGTTTTAAGGCATTTCCGTTTCTTTTGTTAGCACTCATTAAAAAAGAGTGCTGATTTTCTATTGACTTTTGAAATTTGCGGTTATAATATTAGATTCAGGCAGCAGCGAGGCGGATCTGCCCACTGCATTTTATTACGATTATAAAGGAGTGTTTGAATATGGCAGAGAAACATGGAAATCTTTCAATTAACAGCGATAATCTGTTCCCGATTATCAAAAAATGGTTATATTCCGATCACGACATCTTCTTCCGTGAGCTGATCAGTAACGGATGTGATGCGATCACAAAATTAAAAAAACTCGAAATGATGGGCGAATATACATTACCGTCTGACTACAAACCGGAGATCCACGTTGTTGTAAATCCGGAAGAAAAAACCTTAAAATTTATCGATAATGGTCTTGGTATGACCGCAGACGAGGTTGAGGAATACATCAACCAGATCGCATTTTCCGGCGCAACAGATTTCATTGAAAAATACAAAGACAAAGCAAACGACGATCAGATCATCGGTCACTTCGGACTAGGCTTCTACTCCGCATTCATGGTAGCTGATCAGGTAACGATCGATACATTATCCTACAAAGACGGCGCAACGGCTGTTCACTGGTCCTGCGACGGCGGTACTGAATTTGATATGGCTGATGGCACCAAAGAAGGCGTCGGTACAGAGATCACCCTTTTCTTAAACGAGGATTCCGTTGAATTTTCCAACGAGTACCGTGCAAGAGAAGTCATCGAAAAGTACTGCTCTTTCATGCCGACTCCGATCTTCCTTGAGAAGGCAAACGCTGAGACAGAATATGAGACGATCGACGCCGCTGATAAATTAGACACAGACACCGTCGTTGAGACGATCCATGAGGAAGCAAAAACAGAGGAGAAAGAAAACGAAAACGGCGAAAAAGAAGTTGTTGAAGTTTCTCCTGCAAAAGATAAATTAAAGATCGTAAAGCGTCCGGTTCCATTAAACGATACCAACCCTCTCTGGGCAAAGAGTCCGAACGAATGCACCGACGAAGAATACAAAGCATTTTACCGCAAAGTATTCTTAGATTACAAAGAACCATTGTTCTGGATCCACTTGAATATGGACTATCCGTTCAACTTAAAGGGTATCCTGTACTTCCCGAAGATCAATACCGAGTATGATTCCATTGAGGGAACCATCAAACTTTACAACAATCAGGTATTTATCGCCGACAACATCAAGGAAGTCATTCCTGAATTCTTAATGCTCTTAAAAGGTGTGATCGACTGCCCGGATCTACCGCTTAACGTATCCAGAAGTGCACTGCAGAACGATGGTTTTGTAAAGAAGATCTCCGAGTACATCACCAAGAAAGTAGCTGACAAGCTGATCGGTATGTGCAAGACGGATAAAGAAAATTACGAGAAATACTGGGACGACATCAGCCCGTTCATCAAATTCGGCTGTCTGAAAGATACCAAGTTCTGTGACAAGATGAACGATTACATCCTGTTCAAGAATCTGGATGACAAATATCTCACTCTTCCGGAACTCTTAGTCAAAGAGGAAGAAAAGAAAGACGAAAACAAAGATGAAGCTGAGGTATTAGATGCTGACGGCAATCCGATCAAAAAGGAAAGCACCGATGCAGCAGATGAGAATACTGAGGAAAAAGATGAGCGCAAGGTAATCTACTATGTAACTGACAAACTTCAGCAGGGTCAGTACATTAAGATGTTCAAAGAGCAGAACATGGACGCTGTCATCTTAGACCACAACATTGATACTTCTTTCATCTCACAGCTTGAGCAGCGCAATGAGCATTATAAATTCATGCGTATTGATGCAGATGTCACAGAATCCTTAAAGGACGAGACTTCCGCTGAGGACTTAAAGGCTGAGACAGATACCCTGACTGATGTGTTTAAAAAAGCTTTAAACAACGATAAACTGACTGTCAAAGTTGAAAAACTGAAAAACGCTGATATCGCATCTGTCATCACCCTTTCTGAGGAAGGCAGACGTATGCAGGATATGATGAAGATGTATGCAATGAACGGCATGGGCGGCATGGATCCGAACATGTTTGCTGCGGATCAGACCCTGACCTTAAACGCAAACAATGAACTTGTAAAATATATCTTTGAGCACAAAGATTCCGAGCATGTTCCGATGTTCTGTGAACAGCTTTACGATCTTGCAATGCTTTCCAACCAGCCGCTGTCTGTTGACGCTATGGCAAAATTTGTACAGCGCAGCAATCAGATCATGATGCTTCTTGCAAAATAATTTTTACAGAATACAAGCCCCTGCAAAACCTGTAGATACGAGTTTTGCAGGGGTTTTCTCATGCTGTTTTTTATCGTGTTTATACCTGAATTTCTATAAAAATATTATTTTGCTGCGGTATAGATTGCGATCATATCTTCCACATCCAGATGCTTTACTTTTCCAAGATTGCCTCTGACTGCCGCATTACACTTTTCTGCCAGTTCTTTTATCTGTTCTTCTGTCGGCGCAATGCCAAGTTCCGTTAATGATGTCGGCATATGGATTTCCCGATAAAAATCCTCCATTGCAGCAATGCCTGCCTCTGCCGTCTTCTGTTCTGTCTCCTGCGGCTCCACACCCATAACGTGCTCTGCAAACTGCACAAATCGTTCAATACGCTCCCCGCAGACATAGCGTGCCCAGCTTCCCCAGATCGCGGCAAGCCCTGCTCCATGTGCCACATCAAACATTCCACCAAGCTCGTGTTCTAATTTGTGCGTTGCCCAGTCACCACCATCCGTTCCGCAGCCGGTCAGTCCATTATGGGAAAGACTTCCCGCCCACATGACTTCCGCGCGCGCATCATAATTTTCCGGCTCTTTTACAAGGATTTTTGCATTTCTGATCACCGTGCGCATCAGTGCTTCGCTGATCCCGTCGGTCAGTTCCATGTTTTCACTGTGATTGAAATAACGCTCCATTGTGTGCATCAGGATATCCGTACACCCGCATGCCGTCTGATACGGCGGAAGCGTCATCGTAAGTTCCGGGTTTAAAACAGCAAACTTTAATCGGCTGTAATCGGTCGTGCATCCTCTCTTCATGCCGCCATCTTCCTTTGTTATTACGCAGGAACCGCTCATCTCACTTCCCGCCGCCGCGATCGTAAGCACTACACCGATCGGCAGACATGCAGTCGGTTTCCGTTTAAAATCAAAGAAATCCCACACGTCTCCTTCATTTGCAACACCATATCCGATCGCCTTTGCGGAATCAATGACACTTCCGCCGCCGACGGCAAGGATGAAATCGACATTTTCTTTTTTACAGAGTGCGATTCCTTCATACACCAGAGAAAGTCTCGGGTTTGGAACGACACCGCCCAATTCGACGTAAGTGATCCCCTCTTTATCAAAGATTGCCTCGATCCTGTCTAACAGACCGGAGCGTCTGGCACTGCCGCTTCCATAATGGATGAGAACCTTTTTACAGTTCTGTTCTTTTATCAGGTTTCCAACTTTTTGTTCCGCACCTTTTCCGAAAACAACTTTTGTCGGTGCATAATAATTAAAATCGTTCATTTTGCTCCTCATTCCCACATGTAAAAGTTCTTATTTCCTCTTTTCATAACTACTTCTAGTTATATAAGCTATTATCGGTAAGAAAACGTATCTGCTTTAGTCTGAACAAGCTCGCAGGAAACCATCAACGGTTCTTTGCGGGCTTACACTCTCTTATCGTATCTTCTTATTATATATCTGTCTGACAAACTATCTACATTGAAATTTTATCAAGTATTCCGGTCAGATGTGCGATCGTCACCCCATAATTTGTCATCGGAACCTGCTGTTTTTTGGCACGGTCGATCCGCGACATCACATATTTGCGGTTAAACATGCATGCACCGCACTGGATGATCAGATCATAGCCGGATAAATCTTGTGGAAAATCCGTTCCACTCATGATGTCTACGGTAATGCTCTCTCCTGTGCGCTTTTTTAACATGCGCGGGATTTTGACTCTTCCGATATCTTCCTGCAGTGGCGCATGGCTGCAGCATTCTGCGATCAGAACATGCGATTCATTTGTCAGGGAATCTAACATTTTTGCACCTTCCACATAGTAAGGAAGATCTCCTTTATACGCTGCAAACAAAACAGAAAATGAGGTCAGCATGCTCTCTTTCGGCTTGTGCTCATACACATAGCCGAATACCTGTGAGTCTGTGATGATCAGTTTCGGCGGTTCTTTTAAGGCTGCAAGTGCCGGCAATAGTTTATCCGTTGTCACACTCATGACCAGGCACTTTTTATCCAAAAGTTCCCGTAATGTCTGCACCTGCGGCAGGATCAGCCGTCCTTTCGGCGCCTGGATATCCTGCGGCATGACCAGTAAGACGAAATCTTCTTCTGTGACGAGATCTCCCGTGATCAGCCTCTCTCCGTAATTTTCCGGCACAAGGCGGGCGAGTTCTTCCCTGACTGCGTCGATCCCTGCCCCCGTTTTGGCACTGACTGTGAGCGCCTGTTTTCCTGTTTTTTCTTTGATATAAGAAGCAAGTTTGTCCGTATGCGGATCAATATCTGCTTTCCCGACGAGGAATAAAACAGGCGTATTTTTTTCTTTCAGAAACTGATACCACTTTAATTCTTCTGTGAGATCCGGTAAGTTCTCCTGATTTTCTTTGGACGACTGTTGTAATTTTTCTTTTGCATCTTTCGTCTCTGAAGCATCCTCTCTGCAGGCATCCGCGCCAGATACCACGATCACAGCGATATCCGCCTTTTCCACTGCCAGTTTCGTTTTCTCCACACGGCGTTCCCCAAGCTCAGTCTCATCATCAAATCCCGCTGTGTCAATAATCACACAGGGACCAAGCGGACTGATCTCCATCGGCTTATAGACCGGGTCCGTCGTCGTTCCGGCAACATCTGCAACAATGGAGACTTCCTGATGTGTGAAGGCGTTGATAAAAGAAGATTTCCCGCTGTTTGTTTTCCCGAACACACCAATATGCAGACGGTTGCTGCCTGGTGTATCATTTAATGTTCCTGCCATAGTACTCCTTTCGGACAATCTACCCGGCAGCACGGATTTTCCCGCTCTGCTTTCTGTTTGTCCATTTAAGATATGCATCCCGTTTTTCTTCTCTTAAAATCTGAAATCACGTTTTCCCTCTGCGATATCGTGGATGTGCTCGTATGCAGTCTGTTTTACTTTCGGATTCGGAATTTTTCCAAGTTCTCTGTCGATCAGCTCCATACCAAGACGTTTTGTCTCTTCGCTTGCATAATCTTCCAGATATTCTTTTAATGTCATCAGCGCATTCGGGTGACAGCAGTTTAAGATCTGCATGTTTTTACAAAGTGCCATAAAACGGTCACCGGTTCTTCCCTCGCGGTAACATGCAGTACAGAAACTTGGGATATACCCCAGTTTGATCAGCCAGTTCACAACTTCATCTAAGGTTCTCTGGTCGCTGACATCAAACTGCTCGCTGGTCACTTCTCCCTCTTTTTCCGGCTCTGCGTAGCCGCCGACGCTTGTTTTTGATGCACCGCTGATCTGGGAAACGCCAAGCGGAAGGACTTTGTTTCTCACTTCCTGGCTCTCTCTTGTTGAGATGATCATTCCGGTATATGGCACGGAAACACGGATCAGAGCACAGATCTTTGCAAATGTGTCGTCAGAGATGCCATTGTCAAATGCAGACGGATCAATGTCATCTGCATGCTTGATTCGCGGTACACTGATAGTATGCGGTCCGACTCCATGTACTGCCTCTAAGTGTTCTGCGTGCATCAAAAGTCCTGCAAACTCATAACGGTAAAGGTCAAGTCCAAACAATACGCCAAGTCCTACATCATCAATTCCGCCCTCCATTGCACGGTCCATCGCTTCTGTGTGATATGCGTAATCGTGTTTCGGTCCGGTCGGATGCAGCTTTTCATAGCTTTCTTTATGGTAAGTCTCCTGAAACAGGATATAAGTTCCGATTCCAGCTTCTTTTAATTTGCGGTAATTTTCCACGGTCGTTGCAGCAATATTGACATTGACACGGCGGATTGCACCGTTTTTATGTTTGATGCTGTAGATGGTCTTGATGCACTCTAAGATATATTCGATCGGGTTGTTGACCGGATCTTCGCCCGCCTCAATGGCAAGACGTTTATGTCCCATATCCTGCAATGCAGTAACTTCTTTTACGATGTCTTCCTGCGTCAGTTTCTTTCTTGCAATGTGTTTGTTTTTCAGATGATACGGACAGTATACACAGCCGTTCACGCAGTAGTTTGACAAATAAAGCGGTGCAAACAATACGATACGGTTTCCGTAAAAATCTTTTTTGATCTGCTCTGCAAGTGCATAAACTTCCTGGATTTTTTCAGGAATCTCACATGCTAATAGGACAGATGCCTCCCTATGATTTAAGCCCTTTCTTAATTTTGCCTTCTCGATGATCTCATCGATCAGTGCCACATTGTCCTTGTTGGCATCTGCATAGGCAAGTGTCTCTCTGATCTCCTCATCTGAAATAAACTCTTCTGCTTTTAATGATTTTGCGCTATACATACATTCTTCCTTTCTTTCCGGTCAGTTTGCGCCCGCTTGCTTTCCGGTTAGTGTATTTTTATATGGACGACAGACTGCTCTTTTTGCAGAACTGTCGTATAAAACCAGTAGATCCGCCTTAAGTCTGCTGGCTTTTTGTCAATTTGTGATTTCTGAAGTTATCTTATGTCCGCCCGTTCTGTCTCACAGATGGCTGATACTTTCCATTCTGCTTCCTTATGGCTGAAAATCGCCCCTGTTTACGGCTACCTGATAGCCAATGCTTTCCATTCGTTTCTGCATGCAGAAGCGGCACTCTGCTGCCTCGTCACCGGTGCAGATCTTATTATCATATAATTTATATTTCTCCCGCACGGCAACCGGGGATAAATTCGGCATGACGACATTTGCTCCCGCTAAAATTCCAAGCTCCCTGCCCTTGGGATGAATCGTTCCAAGCGCTGTGGTCGCCGGGAGAAGTACATGCGGATGGATCAGTCTGATAATGGAAAGCAGCCGCAGTGTCATCTCCATAGTGCCCGCTGTCTCAGTACCAAACGGCGTATCTTTCTGCGGGATAAACGGACCAATACCGACCATCTGCGGTTTCAATCTACGGATAAACTGCAGATCTTCCCACAGGGTATCTACGGTCTGATAAGGCGAACCTACCATAAATCCGCATCCGGTCTGATATCCGATTTCTTTTAAATCTCTAAGACAGCGCATCCGGTTCTGATAGGACATCTCTGCCGGGTGCAGTTTCTTATAATGTGCCTCATCTGCCGTCTCGTGGCGCAGCAGATACCGGTCTGCCCCCACATCAAAATATGCCTGATAGCTCTCTCTTGATTTTTCTCCGATAGAAAGTGTCACCGCACAATCAGGATATTCTGCCTTGATCTTTGAAACGATCTGACAGATCTTTTCATCGGTATAAAATCCATCCTCCCCACCCTGCAGTACAAAGGTGCAAAATCCCAGCTCATATCCGATTTTACAGCAGGAAAGAATCTCTTCTTCCGTCAGCCGGTAGCGGTCTGCGTGGCAGTTACTTCTGCGGATTCCACAGTAAAGGCAGTCATTTTTGCAGTAATTTGTGAACTCAATCAGTCCGCGGATGTAGACATTTTTTCCATAGATGCGGTCACCTGTGTTCCGCGCACGCTGTTTTAAATCCTGTATCATCGCATCGTCCTCTGTGGCAAGAAGAAATGCAAGCTGTTCTTTTGTGATATCTGCTGTCTTTTCTATTGTCTCTGGCAGATTTTTAAAATTCTGCGCTGACATGCCATAGTTTTTCTGTTTGTTTTTGTCTGGTGTTCTCTGGTTTTGTAACATAAATTTATCCCTGTCCGATCATAATGGTCTTTCTGCTAGTGAGATTGGGCATCCGACATATATTTCTTTTGATTTTGCCCAATGTGTATATTTTCAATTCATATCCACGCCAGCTTATGCCATGCCAACATTCGAATACACCGTCTTTGCCGTGATTCCATCAAGTCTGCCGATTTTCCCGGAAAGTGCATTGATAACATCCTGCGGCGCATCGATTGCAACGCTGATGATATGCACATTCCGCTCACGGTATGGCAGACCCATCCGTCCGATAATATACGAGCCGTATTCATGCAAAAGTTTATTTAGTTCCGGCGTGGAATCCATATTTTCAACGATGATCCCGATCAAAGCTACTCTTGTATCCATTCGTTTCCTCCCTGATTATCAAATTTATATGATTTTCATACACGAATCTATGATACAGATTTTGGAATAAAAAAACTGTACCCCTAATTTCAGGTACAGCCTAATAAGAGTCGCATTGCGCCTCTTACATTTTCCATTTATGCCATACCTTTCATCTCAAGTGATTCTTTTGATGTCAGCGTCTTTTCTTTTTCTAATAAACAATCTTGTACAAAAAGGACTTTACATGTGCTCTTTGCAAAGATTTATAATCTCAATTTAGATGCATTTTACGGGCAAATTTCTTATTATAACAATACCCTCTGCATACACAAAAATTATACAGCAAAATTTTTTGCCTATATAAATATTATGTATACAAAGGGTATCATGATTTTTTAAGAATTGCAATTATGTTTCGATTCTGTACGATATAAAATACAAAAAATGTGTTACTGTTCACACATACTGTGTGAGCAGTAACGATTACAGCCCATTTTAAATGCATCTTCGATGCATGGGGCTGTAATCTGGCATGATATAGTCTTTG
>OMEV01000682.1_pt1 | contig 20557 bp, 29 predicted proteins | sample 1645491 | NCBI WGS metagenome assembly OMEV01 (sample SAMEA103958122, study PRJEB25191) | human gut metagenome | biome: human-associated habitat [ENVO:00009003]; feature: intestine environment [ENVO:2100002]; material: feces | place: Germany | collected 2013/2015
TGAAATGAAAAAAGTTTCAGCGGATTTTTTTGATGGACAATCGTTTGTCCGGATCTTATTGTATAATAGAATCAATGAAAGATTAAAGCTATTAGTCAGGGTTGGCAATTGGGATAGTGACATCAATCAGGTCGTAAATTTCAACGGACAGTACCTTAGACAATGCTGCAAGTTCAATATCAGTAACAAATCTTTCGCCGTTCTCAATTCTGCGGATAAAATGATGGTCTACATCATAGCCTGCAAGCTGCATCATTTTAGCAAGCTGACGTTGAGAAATATTCTTATCATGGCGGATTTTAGTGAGATTTTTTCCGCAAATGTTATTTGATCCTGTTGCAGTTTTGAGTTTGAACATAAGCAAATTCCCTTCTTAAAGTGGTAAATACTATTTGACACCATACCAATTATATGCTATAATAAAAATGAATATGGTATATAGTATTTACCACAACGGAAGAAATAAAAAAATGAAAGTGAGCAGAAAAAATGAGCATGAGCGTTATCAGAAAAACAGACCGTAAATGCGTACTATGCAAGCATTGGAACGGTGCTGTAGGTAGTACAACAATTCAGCCTAAGTTGGGCGGACAGTTTATATATGAACATGATGAAAAACAGTCTTGTTTCAAAAAATGTGTACCTATGCCAGCATGGGGAACTTGTACAAACTTTGAACCAAGATACAAATAATGAAAGGTCGTTTTGAAAAATGAGTAAAGTTGTTAAAGTTACATACAATGCTGAAACACTTCTTACAGAGATCACAGTTGACGGACAGTCTTTTGACACTTCCAGAATCAATGGAAAGGAAATTGCAGACTGGGCTTATCCTTTCATGATGAGAAAGGTAAAGTGGAATGGTTTTTATGATGAAATGGTAGAGGCTTTGGGCGGAGAAAATGAATTTGACCTTGTTTTTGAAGGCTCTGAGGAAGATTTGAATGAGCTGAAAGAAGCCTGGGAAGATGCACCTGTTACCATTATTTCCGGAGAAGATTCGGGAAATACTGTCGTAATCGAATATGATGAAAACAGCCTTACTACTGACATCACTGTAAACGGACAGCCTTTTGATACCTCCAGAATCAACGGCAAGGAAATTGAGGACTGGGTATATCCGTTCATGATGAGAAAAGTCAAGTGGGACGGTATCTTTGAGGAACTGGCAAAGGCTGTTGGCTCTGAGGAGTATGCTATCCAGTTTTCTGGAAGTAATGTAGCGATGAAAGTGTTGATGGAAGAATGTCCAGAAAGCGTTGAAATTAAAAAGATTGGGAAATCGGAGAAAAATGCTGCTGATAAATCATATTCAAATGATAATGATGATATTGACGAATTATTAAAGCAGAAACTTAAAGCAAATGAATCTGTTATATATGATAACAATTCATCTGATAGGGATAAAGAACAAGCTTATAAATGGCTTGTTTCTCATAAAAATGTAAATCATTCACAAATTCATTTTCTTATTGGTAAGTGCTATCATGAAGGAATTGGTGTAACTAAAAATTTTGAAGAAGCTGTAAAGTGGTATACAAAGTCGGCTGAACAAGGAAATGCAGATGCTCAGGATTCATTAGGAGATTGCTATTATTATGGTGGTGGTATAGAGCAGAATTATAAAAAAGCTGTAGAATGGTATACCAAAGCTGCTGAGCAAGGCAATGCATATTCTCAGAATTCTCTTGGAAAATGTTACTTTAATGGAAAAGGTGTTGAACAAAACTATACAGAAGCTGTGAAGTGGTGTCGAAAGGCAGCAGAACAAGGCGTTGCAGTTGCTCAGTTCAATCTTGGTGACAGTTACCATAATGGAAAAGGTGTTGAACAGAACTATACTGAAGCAGTGAAATGGTTTCGAAAAGCTGCTGAACAAGGATTTTCACATGCTCAGGAGTCATTAGGTGATTGTTATCGTGATGGCAAAGGTGTTAATCAAAATTATGCAGAAGCTGTAAAATGGTACACCAAGGCTGCGGAACAGGATAATGCAGAAGCTTGTAACAAATTAGGAGTACGCTATTTAAATGGCGAAGGAGTAAAAAAAGACAGAGCAAAAGCAATGGAACTGTTTGAAAAAGCCAAAGATTTGGGCTCAGAAAAAGGAAAGAGCAACTATAACTCTGAAAAAAACTGGGATAAAGCTAAGAATATTGCAGGAAAAGTAGGAGACGGTGTTCTGAATTTTTTGGGAGCATTCGGTGGTGCATTTGCACAAGGTTATGCTCAGTCGGTATTGAACGATAATAATAACGATTATGACGATGACGAGTATTAATATGATTAATAAAATACCGCTGTCAAAAGCCATTATAATCATTTTGATACTTACGGTTCTTGATACATTTACCTGTGTAGCATTGCTGATAGGCTCTTACATATTTGCTAAAAAAGGTCAGAAAGGTCTTGCTATGGCATTGTGTGTTGTAAATTTTGTGATGCCGGACGCTCTTCCTTTGGTTGACGAGATATTCCAGTTTGTAGCGGTTGCTGTTCCAGTATACAAGCAATTAAAATCTGATAAGACATAATATGAATGGGCGTATCATTCCGCTACCTCAAATATATATTATAATTCCGATAAGGTGATTTCTTTCAGCCTTATCGGAATTTTTGTTTTTGGGAGGTACTTGAAAAATGGAAGAAGAGAGAATTTGTACTCACTGCGGAGAGGTGATAAGTAGGGGGGAAGGAACAACAGTAAGCGGAGATCTGATGTGCGATGAATGCGTTGAGGAAATCTGCATAACCTGTGAGCATTGTTCTGAGGTTATTTATTCAGATGACTGTATCACCGATGACCACACATGGCTTTGTCAGGATTGCTATGAAGATTACTACCACAGATGCGAAAGCTGCAACAGAATCATTCATGACAATGATGTTAACTGGCACTATGACCTGCCATACTGTGACAGCTGTTATGATGAAATTGATTCAGATGATGAGATTGAGGAGTACAGCTACAAGCCAACACCATTATTCAGAGGTGACGGTAAACGATACTTTGGAGTGGAGCTTGAAATTGATGAAGGCGGCAAGGAAAATGATAACGCATACAGACTGAAAAATATCGGCAACAGTCAGCTTGAAAACATCTACATAAAGTCTGACGGAAGTCTTGACGAGGGTCTGGAAATAGTGAGTCACCCTATGACATTAGACTACCACATGAACGAAATGGACTGGCAGAGAGTAATGAAAGAAGCTGTAAACCTTGGCTACCGTTCTCATCAGACAAGCACCTGTGGTCTGCACGTCCATGTAAACAGAAATGCTTTCGGGGATAATCAGTCGGAGCAGGAAGAGGTCATCAGCAAGATACTCTTCTTCGTTGAGAAAAACTGGAATGAGGTCTTTAAATTCAGCAGAAGAAACAGCTATAACATGAACCGCTGGTCAGCAAGATATGGCTTTGAAAAGACAGGCAAGGAAATTCTTGACAAGGCTAAGAACAGCAGTAATGGCAGATATGTTGCAGTAAACCTTAACAACTACCATACCATTGAATTCAGACTGTTCAGAGGCACACTCAAATACAATACATTCATAGCCACATTGCAGATGGTAAATAAAATCTGTGATGTGGCTATTTCTATGTCTGAGGAAGAAATTGATAATCTGAGCTGGTCAGAGTTTGTAGGAGAAATCGTGGAAAAAGAACTGGTTCAGTATCTTAAAGAAAGAAGATTGTATGTTAATGATGCTGTGGCAGAAAGCGAGGAAGTCTGATATGAATAGAGAGGCAGTTGAAAGATTAAGAAATCGTTACCCTACCGGAACAAGGATAATGCTTGATTACATGGAGGATATTCAGGCAGTTCCGGCGGGCACAAAAGGCACAGTAGACCATGTTGATGATGTAGGAACAATTCACATGAAATGGGATAACGGCAGTAGTCTTGGGTTATGCCCTGATACTGACAGATTCCATGTTGTAGGAAAGGATGGTGAATGACATGTGTGCGATTTACGGATTCTTAAACTACGGCAGAAAAGTCAAAAACAGGGTTCTGAAAAATATCATAAGAGAACTGTCAATTGCAGCTGAATGCAGAGGTACTGATGCTACTGGTATTAGTTATGTAAATAACGGTGAAATCGTAACATTCAAACAGTCTAAAGCCGCATATAAAATGAAACTGTTTTTTCCGAAAGATACAGTAGCAGTAATCGGACACAACAGGCTTACAACTCAGGGTAGCGAAAAGAAAAACTGCAACAATCATCCGTTTGAGGGTAAAACTCCACAGCACGGTTTTGCCCTTGCTCATAATGGTGTGCTGTACAATGATAAGGAGATAAGACGTGAAAAGAAATTGCCCCAAACACAAATCGAAACGGACTCATATGTTGCGGCTCAGCTTCTTGACCAGGCTGAAAATGTCGATATGGATGCTGTTAAAGATATGGCTGAGATAGTTGACGGAAGTTTTGTTTTCACGATTCTACGTGATGACAATACACTGTTTCTTGTAAAGGGAAGTAATCCGATTACGCTGTATCATTTCCCGGAACAGGGACTGTATATTTACGCATCAACAAAGGAGATTCTGAAAACTGCATTGAAAAATGCAAAGTTTAAAGAACCCTATGAAAAGATAAAAATTGATACTGGCGATATATTGCAGATAAATTCAGACGGTGAAATTTTCTGTGATACCTTTGAAATATTTGGCGGTTACAGTTTTGACTAGCATGACTGGTACGGTCTGTATTCATGTGAGGATTCAGAAGATGATTTGCTTGCAATATGCAACTGTTTTGGTGTTGATAAAGAAGACGTTGAATTTCTCTATTCATGCGGCTATACACCGGACGAGATAGAGGAAATGCTCTTTGATACAGACCTTTTTGAGGAAACGTTAAACGAGGTAAAAACACTGTTGAAGTGTTAAGCATAAAAAATGAAATGGAGGAAATCAACATGAAAGAATTTTTAGCAGGACTGATTCTGACACTTGTTGTCGGAGGGGTAGGTGTGGCACTTCAAATGCAGCAGGAAAAAGAGGTGAAATATATCGATGCCAATAGCAATTGAGATGTTTCTTGCAGGTGTTGCGTGTGGAATGGAGATTCTGGCACTTGTAAAGAATAAGAAGTAAAACCGTGAGGCTTGGCATATGCTGAGCCTCATTTTTTTGGAGGAAAAAATGAAAACAGAAAAATCAGTCATAAGCAATGAAACCGTGTTTTCAGATGATGGTCTGCATCGCTTACTTCTGCGTAAACAGTGGGATAATGAGAAACTGTCGGCAATGATTATAATGATAAACCCCAATTCTGCGGACAATCTCAGCATGGATATGACCACAATGCTTGTTGTGAATAATCTTAACAGGCTTGAATTTGGCAGTGTGGATATTGTGAATCTTTACACAAGAATCACTCCTAAAATCCATTTCCGATTTTATTCAGATGAGGATTTACTGCACCCTGACAATGATACCATGATATTGGAATCTGCAGAAAAGGCAGATAAAATAATCATTGGCTGGGGTACTGTCGGAAAGCATAATCAGCGTATTCGTGAAAGAGAAAATACTGTCCTTGAAATGCTGAAACCATACAAAGATAAACTTTTTCAGATTGGTGAAAATGGTTGTCATCCTCTTACACCAACAGTAAGAAATGAATGGGTTCTTGAACCTTTTGAAATGGAGGATATCAAAAATGATTAAAGTTACAAATCTTAAAGAAACTGATGCGATTAAACCTTTAATGCTGAGGGCTTACATAGCAAAGAAAGTCACTTCTTTAATGGAAGAATACAGCGTAGATAATCTTGATGATATAGGCTGTTTTGTTGTGCTTGATAATGATGAATTTGCTGAGTTCCCAATAAGTGAAATGGAGTTTGTTGAAGTGCTTGAAATTGGCAACAAGAACTACCTGCATGGTGTGAAAATCATTGGTGACAGTTATGGTGAGGACATATTTTTACCTGTTGAGGTGGTTAAAGTATGAGTAGTTTGGTAATACAGAGAGCTGCACTCTATGCCCGTTTTAGTTCTGACAATCAGAGGACTGAATCAATTGATGCACAGATAAGGGCAATGACTGAATATTGTCATCAGCAGCACTGGCAGATAGTTGCAACATATATAGATGAGGCAAGGTCGGCAACTACTGATAACCGTCCTGACTTTCAAAGAATGATTCTGGATAGCAGTAAAAATCTGTTTGATATAGTTCTTGTGCATAAGCTTGACAGGTTCAGCAGAAACCGTTACGATTCGGCGATTTACAAGAGTAAGCTTAAAAAGAATCATGTCAGCATTGCAAGTGTTCTGGAAAGGATAGATGACAGTCCGGAGTCGGTAATCCTTGAATCAATGCTTGAGGGCATGAACGAGTACTACAGTAAAAATTTAAGTAGAGAGACTAAAAAAGGCTTAAAAGAAAATGCTCTGAAAGCCATTCATAACGGTGGGTGTTGTCCTCTTGGGTTTTGTCTGAATGATGAGAGAAAACTTGAAATTGAGCCCAATGAGGCTGAGGCTGTCAGATTGATTTTTGAAATGTACGACAACGGTTACGGATACGGTGAGATAATAAATTATCTCAATGATAAAGGATACAGAACAAAGAAAGGCTGTATCTTTGGTAAGAACAGCCTTTACGAAATCCTCAGAAATGAAAAATACAGCGGCACTTTTGTTTACAACAGGAGTGCCGAAAAATCTTTTGGCTGTAAAAGAAATAATCACAGCAGTAAGCCAGACAGTGAGGTCATAAGGGTAGAAAACGGCTGCCCGCAGATTGTTTCAAAGGAACTTTTTGAAAGAGTTCAGACACGCATGAACCATAATAAAAGAAACGCCGGACGTTACCATAGTAAGGAATTTTATTTGTTGACCGGAAAGATTTTCTGTGGAATCTGTGGAAAAAGAATGCAGGGTAATCTGAGGTTTTCCGGAAGAAATAAGACAAGGCTATGTACATACCGATGTAAAACTCACCGTTCTGAATGCAGAAATAAGGAGATAAACAAGGACTATCTTGACGTTTACATTGTTGACCTGCTCAGACAGAAAATCTTTAATGCAAAGTCACTTCGCCGAATTGTACAGAAGCTGAATGGTTACATTAAGACTTACAACAGCGATTATGATAAGCATTATGAAAGCGTTAAGGCTGAGTATGATGAAGTCTGCGAAAGTCTGAAAAATATAACCGATGCAATTGAGAAAGGTATAATTACTGAGTCAATAGTAAACCGTGCTGAGAAACTGGAAGAGCAGAAAAATGAAATTCAGAACAGGCTTGGGAATATGCATCAGTTCACACCTTTGGAGTATAAAGACTTCGCTCTGCTGATTGATGAATTTAAGGGACTGAAAAGAAGTACAGAGGAGTTCAGGACTTTTGTGCAGAGGTACGTAAACAGAATCACAGCTTTTCCATATCACCTTGAAATTGAACTTAACACAGGTCTTGGAATGGCAGAAGAGCTGAATGATGTTGTAACCATAAGGCGTGGAGAACTGTATGAAATGTTTGAATCACGAGTAAAGGAGTAGAATTATGTTTGAAAAATCAAAGGGAAGATACCTGACAAGAGGCGTTAGCAATGAGATACCGCTTGCCCTGCAAATATTTATGTGGAACCGAATAGATGAGATGCCTGAAAAAAGAGATTATCTGCAGGTGTTTGACCTGTCAACTACAGAGTCAGGACTGCAGAAAATCGTACACAGGCAGGAACAGCCGGAGTATCGTGTTGAGTATATAATCACAGAGGAGATTTCTCCGGAGGCTGTTACAGCTAAGGTTTATGTCATTGATGATGGTGAGCATTGTACAATGCTGCTGGCAGAGGAGTATTAATAATACTTTTATTCCAATAATTAATATTGCTGTATCATATCAAAATGATACAGCAGTATTTTTATCATATATAGTCTGGAAATGATTTATCCCTAGAAAAAGAGCGTATGAAATCCTTTCCTTTCGGATTGTTCATCACAAATATACAAATAGAAGTACAATAATTCACAGGATTATCATCTTTCCGAACTCTTTTTACTTTGAGTGATATACATGGGTTATAATCTGGAATAGCCGCTATGACACAGTCTTTATGAGCCTTTTTAATACATGTACATATATGGTTAACAATTAGTATTTTAGCAGTGATGTGTGAAATGCGTTTTTTATAATTATTAGCAACGCCTTTGGCAAGATAATCAAAGATTTCTTTATCAGGTAATTGAATTATACATGGGATAATATCCTCAGAAAAAAACTTGAATCTGTGTTTGGATAAAAAATATTCAAAATCATCAGTATATTCATATATTTCTGTTAATCGATAAACAACGGATGATGTAATTGGTTCATTTTCGTTTATATCAAGTTCATTTATAAGTTCATCTTTTAAGTATATTCTTGCCTGACTTAATTTCGGCATTGACGCATTGCCGTATTCACTGACAATATTAGAATACAGTTCTTTAAAGGTCAGTGATTCAATAGTTTCCTTATCATGAGTAAAAAGATATGTTGCAACATTTTCCAGAAAAGTATCTTTATCATAAATATTTTTAGCAGACATTTTTACCTCACTTTTTTTGATACATGTCAATAAAGTTATGAATTTTATCTTTTGAAGTCTGATCTTTGCAAATAATCACAATTGTTGTGCTGTCATATGAAATGAAAAGAATATCTTTACTAAACTTGTTTTTTAATTTATAAACCATTTCATACAGGATTTTTAGATTATCAGCTGTTTTTCCGCCTTTATCGTCTAATTGCAAAAACAGATATGTCATATTGTCTGGTACAGCTGAAATAATTTTGAAATTCTGAGCCATAGGTTCAATTGACTGTGGATAATAAGCGCCGATAAGCTGATATATAGAAGTTTTATAAATGCGTTGTTTATCATCCGGATGAAGATAAGCGTGTATTTTTTTTGTAAATGTATTCTGAGCGGGGAGGGGCTTTGAAAGTTTTTTATACTCTGATTTGAGCTTTTGATAAAGTTCTGAAACTTTGGTAATGTTATTTTTAGAATCAGATAATGACTCGGATAGAATCCTTGCAGCATCTTTAAATATAATTTCCCAGTCAAAATGGTCAGTATTCACAAGTATGCCTCCTTGATTTTGTTCAAAAAGTAGAAACTAAAAAACGTGATTTTTTATGGATTATGACTATTGAACGCCTTGATGTCAAGCGCTAAAAAAGTGATTTTTAGTAAACTGAAGTGATTATTAATATAATATAATTCTATCATAAACAGCGTTAATAGTCAATATATTCCTAATCATATTTTTCCTTTTAAGCATATAAATCAGACATGCAAAAAATATGTGATGTGGTATAATGTGTATACAGTCATGAAACGATGTTACTGCGCAGTACTTTTTCTGACTGAATTTATATTAAAAAATGAGGTTTGGTATAATGAAATTTCTAAATGAACCACTTGCATTATATGGATTCGGCGATGAGGATGACGATATGGATATCTCTGAGTATAAGATTGATGTTCCTGAAACACTTGAATTTCTGGTTGTGTCGGCAAAAGGAAATGAATTAAAGGTTGTCCGTAACGGCTCTAGGATTTACACATTAATGCTAACTAAAGAAGAAATTATGTTCAATTTCATGCACTATTATTCTTATTGGAAGTCAAACGATCTTTCGTTTCTGGAAGGAAGAAAAATAGAAATGAAATTAACGGAGTATTTGACTACATCTGATTACGAAGAAAAATTTATTTATGCTATCAATAGTTTGAAAATTCCCAGAATAGCCAAGACTGGACTACCTCCGAAAAATTGTAATGAAGTAGGTTTTAGTAAACCCATGGAGATGGAAACAAGAATCATAGGCTATAAACCGTTATCCATAAATATGGTTAAAATTTATTTTATGTATGACAATAACAATTTTTTTACAGACATAATTAGTTATCAGATGCTGAGAGATATGGTAGGCGAGAAATATAATTACAATCCAATTCATGTTCTCTACTATCCAGTGGTGATTAATACTGGTGTATATAAACAGTATATAAATGGTGAAGCAAAAAAAGTGAAATTCACCTGACATCACTTAAATTTATGGAAGATGATGATGAAAGAAAAAGCCTATATTTCAGCAATTTACATTATGAATTATGTTAAAATATTGAGATTCGATTGAATATATTAAATAAATTAATCGCCGGTAATCCGGCAGAAAGAAGGAATTATTTATGTACTTAGGATTATTATATTATGTTAACGAACTTGGTGAAGATTTAATCTGCAGTATCACAGATGTAACACCAACACCAGGCTATGAAGCTGAGTATTTGGATCTCAGAATCGAACCAGATTATAAAGCTATGAAGGACAGAGCCTATACATCGGATATTCCGGATATTTCTGATGATCCGATTCTATGTGTAACTCTGGAAGACTTTAGAATACATTTTGGGCATCTTACAGAAAATGCTGACTATAATTCAATCATAGGGAAAAAGGTTATTATTAGTTATGAAGTAACGTATTATGATTTGAATGAACCTAAGGTCTTGATTAATTATGTTAAAGAAATGTAAGAAGCAGTAATCAATATATATTTCAGCAATTTAAGGAGCAATATCACCCTTAAATTGCTGAAATTAAGCGAAAATATAAAGGAGAAAAACATGAATTACATTTTTAGTAAAGATATATCTCCCTTTTCAGAGTATACCCTTACAGCAGACGAGTTTGAAGAAATTATGGTAGAATCTTCATCACAGGATGTAATTGTCTGCAGTAATTGTTTTGCGGTTATAGATTCAGAGAATGCATCTGATCAGAAGCTTACATGGGCAATGGATAGTATCACTCTTAAAAGGAAAATCAAATCGTCTGATGGCAGAATACAGGTTGAATTTGAAAAAAGTGATTCAGATGGAACAAATCTGATTATAGTTCCGTCAGAATCATTTACAAAGAACAAACTTGATTCGCTATCTAAATACGGAATATATTGCAGCCACTCAGATGATATTAAAGCAAAGTTAAGCAGTTATTTCATCGCCAATCTAAATGAATTACCTGTTGAACCGGAAATTCAGAATATCGGTTTTTGTTTTGATTCAGATGGTTCTCTTGGCTTTTCGGGTTATGATAAGGACGATCCTATAACACTTGAAATTAATAATTCATTCTCTTCTGAAAAGCAGTATTTCAAAAAATTAAGTAAGCTTATTAAGGACAGTGCGCCTCTTCAGTATGCTATTTCAGTATCGGTTGCTTCTGCCTTGCTGGCATATATTAGCATGGTGTACAATGTTCCGGTTAAATCATTTGTTGTTAACTGGGTTGGTAAAAGCTCGACAGGTAAAACTACTGCACAGGAATTATGTGCCAGTATGTTTTCATCAATTGACGACCAGAATGTTTTTTCACCATTCTTTGGTACAGAAAATGCGATCCTGAAAAGTATGAATGTTACAGGTGTGCCGAAAATATTTGATGAGTCTACTTCTTTAGCAAATTTTAACAGAGAAAATTTCATTTACTCTGTTTCAAACGAGACTGAAAAGAAAAGACTTACACAGTCGCTTACACTGAAAGAAAGATGCTGCTGGAAGACAATCCCGATAATATCATCAGAAGAAAATTTTCTTGATTTGAATCAAAATAAACGTAATGGAATAGCTGTAAGACTGCATTGTATTCACGGACTGAAATTTACCAACAGCAGAGAGCACGCAGAGGAAATACACAGCTTCTGTACTCAGAATTACGGTATCGTTGGCTTTAATATTGTTAATATGCTCATGGAGGAAGATGGCAGTATAGAGTCTGATTATAATCAGTGGCGCAAATATTTGAGAAATCGTATAGGATATGATTCCTTTAGCCTTACCGAAAGGCTTATCAATGAATATGCTCTTATATTACTCTCAGCAGAATTGCTTGAAAGGCTTGGAGTAACTGTTGATAAATCTGCAATAGCCGATATACTTCTGGAACACCATTCAGAGACTGCCAGAGATACAGACATTGCAAAGAATGCGTATAAATCACTTATGTCATATGTTGCCCGTAATCCGTACAATTCAGGTATAAAAGTCATGTCAGATAATCATGAAACAGCTATTGAGGAAAGCTTATTCAAAGAAATACTTAAGAAAAATCTATTTTATGATATAAAGACTGTGGTGAATGAACTGGATTCTCAGGGCTATACAAAGCGCAGAGAGAAAAATCGTAAAAAAGTTAAGCTAAGTCTTAACGGCAGCAGTTGTTATTGCTATCTGCTTGATACATCCAGGCTTGAGGGAGAAGAATATACTGGGGTTATTGTTGAGGAGGCTGATGATGAGATCATTAGCTATGATAATGAAACAGTGCATTTCGATGAGGAGGTTGATGTATGAATGTAAGCAGATTAAGAATAACAAGAGATCATCTGAAAAAAATCAGAAAATTGCATATGTATGACGGCATATGGAAATATAAGAAATCAAAAAATAACCCTGAACTTGAATCATTGACGGTCATGGTTATGTTTGATATATACAAAAAAATTAAATAATAACTGGAGGTAAAAAAATATGTTTATTGAAGGAATGTGGAGTTTTTACTCATTAAATGAATTTGGCGGTACTGAAGCAATTACAATAACAGACGTCACTGTTGAAGGTACAGATAATATCTGCCTTCATTGGAGTAATGAGGAATATGATGAAGAGACATTTGTATTTACTATGCAGGATTTTAACGAACTGTTTGGACACTTACTGATAAACGGTCAGTATGATTCTCTTAGAAATCGCAAAATTGTAATTGATTTTGATATTTTCTTTGAGGATGAAGACGGTAATGAATGCTTTGAGCCAAATGTACAGATTAACTGGATAAAAAATTATTCTGAAGACCTGATTGTATTTTAAAAAGGAGATTTTAATTATGATTAATGAATATTTAAAAAGATTTTTTATTGTTGCAAATTCGTTTAATAAAACATATTTTCCGGCATTTGCTGATACTATGCCAGAGGATGCGGACAGTTACGAAATTAATGTTTTTTACAACTGCAATATCAGAAAGACCGGAGAGAAAAGCTATAAAATAAACGATATTCTGACCGTTTATGATACAGACAACCTTATGAGCCAAATCAATGCGTCACACATTGTAGTACTTACACATAACAAATATGATGGCACAACAGGTCATATTTACAGCGCCAAGCCAAGAATTATTCATGCAGGTTATGTTGATAAAGATACGTCATCTGATTTTCATATGCTTTTCTATTTCAAGGGGAACAGCGGAAACTTATGCTATGATATATGCGATAGTATTCAGAGCTGTGATGGAGTAATTGAAAAAGCCGCCGAAATGAATGCAAATTATGTTGTTTCATTTGTTACAAATGTATTTACCTGCAAAAATGTTGAAGCGGCAGCGTTTAATAATATGTATTGTGAGATAATAACAGATGATAAGCTCAACAGACTTCTGAATTTTAATGGAATTAATAAGGCATTACACGAACATAAAATCGTTATGACAGCGGTAGTAGGATATACGGATTTTCAGGAGGATTTTTTTGGAATCACTGAGCACTTGTATAATGATGTCGATTTCTTTGAATAAAGTTGACAGGTTCTAAAAATGGAAGAATTATGGCGGCTCAGTACTGATTTGCTGAGCCGGCAAATTCATATAGTACATATAAAGGAGAAGTTTTTATGAGTAAAAAAGTAAAGGAAATGCTTCAGTCTTATGCATATTTACGTTATTCGTCCCATAATCAGGATGGTGGCTGGAGTATCGAAGCACAGAAGAAAGCAATAATGAAGTATGCAAAAGCAAATAATATACATATTGTGAAATATTTCATTGACGAAGCAACGACAGGCAGAAATACAAACAGATCCGGATATCAGATGCTTATGAATGAAATTGAAAATGGTGATGTCAAGCTTTTGATTGTTCATAAGCTTGACAGAATGCATCGTGATACTGAAAATCAGCTACATGATTTTAAAAAACTTGAAAAGCTTGGGGTAAGGTTTATTGCAATAGCAGACGGTATTGATACAGCTGAAGCCTCTACAAACCTTATTGCCATTATTAAAGCGGCAATTGCTGAACAGTACTCAGTTAACCTTTCCGCCGAAACAAGAAAGGGACTTATTGAAGCAGCAGAAAACGGACTGCATTGCGGAGGAAGACCACCATATGGTTTTGTGGTGAATGAAGAAAAATATCTTGAAATTGATGAAACTACTGCTCCTGCTGTTCGTCAGATTTTCAAAATGTATCTTGCAGATATGGGTTATACAGCTATTCTTAAGTGGCTTAAAGATAATGAATATCGTACCTCTAAAGGAAATGAATTTACAAAGGGAGCAATTAATGCTATTCTCCACAATGAAAAATATGCCGGAGTATATGTTTATGACAAGGCATCTCCAAGAGATGAAGATGGCAAACGTAATTCCCATAAATACAAGAATAATTATATTCGTATAGAGGGAGGATGTCCTGCTATTGTCACACCAGAGGAATTTGAAAAGGTACAGCAAAAAATGAAGAACAGGTCAGATGCCAGGTGCAATTACAGTACTAAACATTATTATCCTTTAAACGGTAAGGTATGGAATGATGATGGCACAGTGAGGTTCAGTGGCAGTGTAAATCACAGCAGCGGCAAAAAATATTATCAGTATCGTTGTACAAAACCGGGAAATAAATCTGTAAATGCTGATTCGCTGGAAGAGGCGGTTTTCTTTGCATTGAGAGAGCTTCTGATGTCAGATGATAAATCGGACAAGCTTATTGATAAGCTTAACAGCTATGCTGAGAATATGCATGAGCAGTTTGGAAAAGAATACACTAAGATGAAAAATAAAAAGGTTGCTCTTACAAATCGTTTAAACAATATGCTTGATCGTATTGAATCGGGAAAAGCTCCAAAAGCCGTAATGAACAGAATAAAGGAACTGGAAGATGAAATAAATCAGCTTGATTGTCAGATGGATCAGGCAGATACTGAAGCTCATGTGTTCTCGCATGATGATTTTTGTAAAATAAAAAAACAGTTTATACCGTATATGAAAGAACAAAATACTTTAGAAGCTAAAGAACTTATGAACAGTACTATCGACAAAGTGATGACAGGTCAGGACATAATAGATATAAAATTCAGAAATGGTATTGAAGCACAGAAAAATACAATGGAATTTTTTGAATAACAGGAGGAAAAGGTTATGGCTAAAATTATTGTAAACAAAGATTATACTAATCTTGAAAACGGAGATTATACAGGAACAGTCAACAGAGCAGTTCTCTGTAAGAGTGAAAAGGTTATGCTGAAAATTGAGATGGAGGACGGTACATTTTTTGTGACTTTTCATACTTTGAATGACATAGGCAGATATCCTTTCAATCAGCTGTTCATGGCTGTTGATTCTGATAATCTGGAAGATATTGAAGGTCTGAAAATACAATTCAGAGTTGAAAATAACAAATCAAAAAAGAATGATATTATGTTTTCAAATATTCGTAAGATTAAAGTTCTTGAATAAGGTCTGATAATTGCCCATAGCAAAGTGAGTGTTCACCTGCTATGGGCAATTTTATATTACTGGAATAATTGAAGAACTGATACAGAATATATCATATATCTAATTAAAAATGATAGTATTTGTATGATGACACCCCTATATTCGTTTCAATAATACGTTTTAATTTTGGAGCTTGATATTACTATTGCTCTTATTGTGAGAAGATGCGGAAAATGAGAAGGCTTTGTGAAATATGTATTTTTGGGATTGTAACTCCGAATTTCTTTGTTATATGCGGAGTTTTTTTCTGCCAAAGCTAAAAAATAGTAGCATTTTATCCTGAAGCGTGTTAAAATCATAATGCTGCAGCGGAAGGAGATTATATATGTTTGAAATTAAGAGGGCTGTGTTATATGCACGATTTTCTTCGGATAATCAACGTACTGAATCTATCGACGCACAGGTCAGGGCAATGAAGCAGTTCTGCATTGAAAACAAATGGAAAATTGTTGGAGTATACGTTGATGAAGCACGCTCGGCAACAACTGACCAAAGACCAAATTTTCAGCGTATGATTGAAGACAGCAGTAAAAACAGATTTGATATTGTGCTGGTTCATAAGCTTGACAGGTTCAGCCGCAACCGTTACGATTCAGCAATCTACAAAAATAAACTGAAACATAACGGAGTACGTCTTTGCAGTGTACTTGAAAGACTTGACAATACCCCGGAATCAATTATACTTGAATCCATGCTTGAAAGTATGGCTGAATACTATTCATCTAACCTTGGACGTGAGGTTATGAAGGGAATGCTTGAGAATGCGTTTCAATGCAAGCATACGGGTGGCAGTGCACCACTTGGATATGATATTGATGAAAACAAACATCTTGTTGTCAATGAACATGAAGCAGAGGCAGTAAAAATAATTTTTGATATGTACATAAGTGGGTACAGTTATCAGAATATAGCTGATTATCTGAATTCAAAAGGCTATAAAACTAAAGCAGGCAAATCGTTTCGCAGTAAAACTTCATTTTTAGATATACTTAATAATGAAAAATATACTGGCACTTACGTTTTTAATCGTGCCGAGTCAAAGGATTATAATCATAAGAGAAACAGTCATCGCAACAAACCGGATAATGAAATAATTCGGATTGAAAATGGCTGCCCGGCAATTATATCAAAGGAAACATTTCAGAAAGCTAAAGAACGACGTCAACTTAACAACAAAAAATGCGGACAGTTCCATTACAAAAGCTTTTATCTTTGTTCAGGTATTGTTGTTTGCGGAGAATGTGGCAAAACTATGGGTGGAAGTAAGCGATGTCATAAACAGTCATTCAATGTTTACTGTTGCAAATCACATAAAAGTGATTGTTGTAATATCAAGGAGATAGACAGGGATAAGCTTGATAATTTTGTAGTTAAATTGCTTGAACGGGAAGTGTTCAGTGAATTGTCCATGAAGAAAAGAATCAATGAACTTAACAGGAATATCGTAAGATATAACAGAACACTTCCGGCTCTGAAAAAATCTTTGAATAAGCAACTTGATGAAGTGAACACAAAATACATTGATTTACAGAGCATAAAAGAAAAAACTGTTGAAATATATGAACAGGAAAATGCTCTTGAATGTCAGCGTAATTCTATAAATAAACAGCTTGAAAAGCTGAATGAAATTGACAGTGTTAACTTTGAGGATTACATCGGACAGATTGCCTTGTTTTCGGAATTAAAAGACGATAAGATACGCTTTCGTACATTCTTGCAGGACTATCTGAAAAGTGTTACTGTGTACAGAGAAAAGGTTGTTTTTCTTCTGGATTTGGGCTTTGGAGTGCTTGATGATATTAAAAAGGAGTATACATTTGAACGAAGGTTGTTTAAGACACCATCGCAGAAAAAGTGATAAAAAACTAAAAAGCTTACTTTTAGTAATAGAATGAAAATAAAATAGTTGTAACAGCATAAATTTAAATCCGTAGCAGAGGCTTGTAACTGCTGCGGATTTTTCTGAAAAAAGTAATAATTATAATAATCACCAAAAAATTGCTGTTATATTTGTGATAAAATAATTTGATAGTATGTCTTTAAAACAGTATTGTATTTTTTCATTCATCGTGATATAATTAATTTAGAGAAAACTGAAAAACAACAGGATAAAAAAAGCATATGCATAAGCATTAAGGCAAAGAGAACTGATTATAATAATAGTTGAGGTAATTGATAATGGGAAAAATATCACTTAAAGAAAAAAAGAATATATACCGATCAAGAAGAGAGGAACTTGAACTCACAAGAGATAAAGCCAGTGAACTGCTGAAGGTTTTACCACCTGAACGTATTGAAAAAATCGAAAATGAAAAATCTTTACCACATCCAGATGAAGTACTGGTAATGGCTGAAGGATATAAAATGCCAGATTTATGTAATTATTATTGTGCAAATGAATGTCCTATTGGAAGACAGTATGTGCCAGAAGTAAAAATCAAAGATTTATCTCGAATTATTCTTGAAATGGTAGCCTCTCTTAATACAATGCACAGAAAACAGGAACGTTTGATAGAAATAACAGCAGACGGAGTTATTGATGCTGATGAAATCGAGGATTTTGTAGAAATTCAAGAAGAACTTGAGAAAATCTCTATTACCGTAGAAACTTTGCAATTGTGGTCAGAGAAAATGCTTGCTGAAAATAAAATAGATATGGAAGCATATAATGCTTACAAGAGCAGAAAAACTAAATAATTTTTTGACACTTCAATTTCGGTTGAAGTGTTGTTTTTTTACTGTAATAGTGAAAATAATCATTCATTTTTTGCTGTTATTGTTATTTAATTTTTGCATGTAATGGGTTATAATTAACTCATAGAAAAAAAGGAGGCGATAATTTGACAGTCAGAGAAAGAATTTCCATAATATGCTTCTCAGACAAAATCAACAAAAGTCCGGAATATGCTAAACAACTTGGGGTTTTCGTTATTAATAAAAAAGATGATAACGTAATAAAACCTATCAGACAATCGGTTAAAGATAAAGAAAGTAACAGGTGAAAGTGATGGATATGAATCAATATGTAATTGTTGATTTGGAAATGTGTAAAGTACCGTTAGTTAAAAGAACTGAGCAATTTTCTTGCAGCAAGGAAATTATTGAAATAGGTGCCGTTTTAATTAATGAAAAATTGGAGATTGCTGATACGTTCAAGACTTATGTGGCACCAGAGTATGGAACTTTGGACGATTATATTCGAAATCTTACAGGTATCAAAAATTCGGATATTGAAAATGCACCTGTGTTTCATAAGGCTCTTGAACAGTTTGTAAAATGGTTACCTGATAATGCAATTATAGTATCGTGGAGTGATAATGATGAGCGTCAGATATCTAAAGAAATGTATTGTAAAAGCATAGAAATTCCTGAGTTTGAAAAATATTTGGATAACTGGGAAGATTGTCAGGAAGAGTTTAGTGAAAGAATGAATACATCAAAATTATACAGGCTTTCAGAAGCATTGATAATTACTGATTTGGAATATGACGAAAGTTTTCATGACGCTCTTGTTGATGCAAAAAATACAGCATTGCTTTTTGCAAAAATGAAAAAAGAAACTGAATTGCAATTGAGTCCGTATTATGTGGTTGAATCATGTTCTGATACATTTACATATAAACCGTTTGCAAGTATGCAGATTAAGTGTAATTGTGTTTGAACTTTGGTATCAAGAATTGCTGTTTAATCACAGCAAATAAAAGGAGGTTGTTATATGGGACTTTTTGGAGGAAAGAGAGAAACGGGTAAAGTAACACAAAGATTTTCTGATGGTGGATATGAAAAAAAGTATAAGGACGGAACGACAGAACGTGTACGCTTTACAAAAACAAGAGAAGTTCATGAATTTGATGGACCGAGAGGAAAAGCAAGTATTTGGAGTAAGAGAAAATAGGAGGTACATATTATGAGTATCAGAAAAACAAGAAGCGATTGCAGAGTAGGAACTTTTGAAAAAACCAGAGGATTGCCACCGGGAACAATCAGAAATCCTAATGGCAGAGATGCCCGAAGCGATAAAAAGATTGGAACCATCCGGAAAGAGTGTGCTAAAAAGAACGGAAGGTGATATGAGAAAATAGAACTAAAGCGTGTTCACATAAAAAATGTGCGAATACGTTGGACCATAGTCAATAATCTGGACACAAAAAGGCGAAAAGAAAAAAGATTAAAGTAAAGATTTTTCAAAATGAATGGGTGACAAATAATTAATAGCCGAGTGAATGCGATTAAGATTATAAAAGCCATTAATATAATCAAAGAGTCTGATATTAGCCTCATAGAAAGAAGAATAGTGTTTGAGGTAGACTTCTTCCTTTTTCAAAACAGAATGAAAGGATTCCATGGGAGCGTTATCAAAAGGACAGCCCTTTTTACTGTAAGAAAGTCTGAAGCCCATCCTCTCAGCAGCCGCAATATACTCAGAAGAAGTATACTGGCTTCCACGGTCGCTGTGAAGAATAACATTATTGGGATAGTTCTGATTTTGCCATGAATTTGTCAGTGCAGAAATAACAAGAGAACGATCCATTTTTCTTCCATAACTGTAACCGACGATTTTTCTTGTACAGACATCCAGAACGCTAGCAAGATAAGTCCAGCCATGCTTTATGGTGTGGATATATGTAATATCTGAAAGCCATATCTGATTAGGTTTTTGAGCGGAAAAATTCTGATTGACCAGATTTTTAAGTTCAGAATGTTCATTTTGCTTATTGCGGTAATTCTTGAATTTTCTGATAGTTATAGATCTGATACCAAGCTGTTTCATAAGTCTTGAAACACGATTTACACTTAATTTCGGATAACCGTTATCCCGCAATATACGGGTGATTTTTATAGAGCCGTATACTTTTCGATTATCACAGTAAACTTTGAATATTTTTGACTTCAGAATATTGTTTTCTATTTCACGGTTGGACGCTTTATGATTTAAAATGCTGTAATATGTGCTTCTGGCTACCTTCAAAACTTTGC
>OMEV01000715.1_pt1 | contig 19832 bp, 13 predicted proteins | sample 1645491 | NCBI WGS metagenome assembly OMEV01 (sample SAMEA103958122, study PRJEB25191) | human gut metagenome | biome: human-associated habitat [ENVO:00009003]; feature: intestine environment [ENVO:2100002]; material: feces | place: Germany | collected 2013/2015
TATTTTAAAATTCTTATATAGAATACTACATTTTTAAGAAAATGTAAATTATTCTTAATAAAATTTAACATAAAGTTAACGTTAAAACTTTAAATAGCATATACTATTATAAATTGATTTTACTTTTTGGATAAGGCAGTTTTTGTGGTAAAATATAAGAAAAACTATCGGAGAAATATTTATGAATAAACTTTACTATGTCCCCCTTGGGTGCAGTGCCAGAGGATATTTTATTAATGAAATAGCAGAACAAGGCTGGGAAAATTCGCTTTTGGTTTTACCGAGCGGAGTTTTGCAAAGCCGTGCTTTTAAAGAAGGAGCCGTGCGTGTAAAAAATTTTGACGATGTCGCAACAGGCCTGCTTAATGCCAACGGTTATGCCGGTTTGCAGCGCATTTCACGCCGCACGCAGGAGCTTATTGTCGAAGAAATTCTGCAAAAATATGCCCACGATAATAAACTTGATTATTTTAACGTTCTGGTTGAAAAGAAAGGCTTTGTTAAAGCTGTAACATCGCTTATTGGGCAGTTATCGCGCAGCGGCGCCAAAATGGAAGAAATTTACGAAGCACTTAACGGTTGGGACAGGCCGGGAAAACTTGGGCTTAAAGACCGCGAAATTGCCGCCGTTTATACGGCTTACCGCCAGAAATTAAAAAAAGAAGACTGGTTTGACGTTGAAGGCTTGTACCGCCTTGCTGTTTATGTGCTGCAAAAAGATAACCCGGTTGTTCCGTGGGAAAATTTATATTTCAGCGAGTTTTACCGTTTTGACGGATTGCAGATAGAACTGCTGCGCGAACTGAAAAAACATTGCAATATAAACGTTGGGTTAATGTATGACCCCAAGCGCCCGGAAATTTTTGCTGCAACAGAACATGCCTTTGCCGATTTAAGCCGTTTTTTGGATATGGAAAAATTACAGCCGGAACTCCCTGAACGTGAAAACAGTTTAAAAATACTGACGGAGTATCTTGGTGGAGAAAGCAGTGCCGTATATTCTGGCAGCGGCATAAAGCTGCTGGAGGCCGCAAGCCGTGAGCAGGAAATACGAACTGTACTGCGCAGTGTTAAAAAGCTTTTGCAGAAAGGTATAAAAAGCAGTGAAATTATTATTTTACTGAGGGATTTTTCGTTTTATGCCGGCCTGCGCAATTTAAGTGATGAATACGGCATTCCCGTTTCTTTGCCGCTGACGGCAAAATTGAATAATGAGCCTTTAACGGAGTTTCTGTATCTGCTTGTTAAAACTGCCGCTTATTCTGCACCGGCAGCCGCAGCCGGTAATTTATGCACGCTTATGGGCTGTCAGGCAGTAAAAATGCTGTTTGAATTTGACACGGAGCTGCTTTTGCGTTTGAAAAAGGAAAAACTCTATCAATCGGCGGACAGTTTTGTTGCTGACGGCATGGAAGTATTAAAGGATGAAGAACAGCAGGAATTAAACCGTTTGCTGGATTTAATAAAAACCGTTCCCGAAAATGCCTGCATCAGCGAATATTGCACGGCGGCAGAAAATATTCTGGAAAAGCTGGACATTGCTTCCAAACTTGGCAGCGCCTATAAAAACGGCAGTGCCGGTTATGACGCAATAAAGAACTATGTTCTTGCTGCTGGTAAATTAAAAGATATTTTATCGCTGCTGCAAAGTGATTACGCCGCCGGAGGCATGCTTAACAAAAAAATAACGGCGCAGGATTTTGCCGATATTTTGTATGAAGCGGTACAAGGTGTTGAGCTTGTTCTGCAAAAAGGCGATATGAACGGCGTGCTTATTACAGAGGCTGCTAATATACAGGGTGTTTATTATCCTTATGTTTTTCTGCTTGGCGTACGCGAAGGTGAATTCCCGTCAGTAAAAACGGAAAACTGGATTTATAACGATTATGAGCGTGCGGAAATGGAAGCGCTTGGTATAGATTTGCCCGGTACTATTGCCGGTTTAAAAGAGGATAAATACTTTTTTGCCGCTGCGGCAGCAGCAGCCCTGCAAAGCCTTACCGTAAGCTGGTACAGTGACGATTCCGGCGGCGCATCTGCCTATGTGGAAATGCTGCAAAATACTTTTGCGGATAATTCTCTTAAAGCAGAAAAATGTGCGCCGGTTTATATTGACGCTTCCTTATCGGGCGATGAACTGCTTGAAAATCTTGCTTCTGCAAACAAAAATAATAATATGCTTGCAGAAGCCGTTGAAAACTGGGACGAACGCAGCAGCATTGAATATATAAGAGAAAGCGGTTTTAACCGTTACAGCGGCATACTGCAAAAAAGTGAGCTGCTGTCTGAACTCCCACGGAAAATTGGCAGCAGCTTCAGTGCTTCAAGACTTGAAACTTATGCGGATTGTCCGTTTAAATTTATGGTAAGTTATTTGTGGCGGCAGGAAGAATATGCCGAAATGGATGAAGATATAGATGCTGCTGACGAAGGAAGCCTTATGCACGCCGCAGCAGCACAGTTTATAGGCTTGCATTTAAATAAAAGCCTTGCAGAGTATCCGCTGGAAACTTTATGTGAAGAAATGCGGCGCATTTTTGATGCTTTAAGCAGGGAATACGAGCAAAGCGGCAAATTGAAAGACACTGTATTTTTAACTTATCAGAAAGAAAATATTTTAAAACGCCTGCTTAAATTTGTTAAAGCAGAATATGAATATGCAAAAGCATGGTACGGCTATAAGCCTTTAAATGTGGAAATGTCTTTTGGACCGGGTACATCTCTGCCGCTTAGTTTAAGTGATGAAGACGGTGCGGTTTATAATTTTAAAGGACGTATTGACCGCATTGACGCTGACGGTGAAAGAATTTTTGTTACTGATTACAAGCGCAGCAAAATACCGGACCCAAAAGATATAAAGGAAGGTTTGGATTTGCAGATGCCGCTTTATTTACTGGCAGCGGAACAGCTTACAAAAGATAAAACGGTTTTGGGCGGCGATTATTTTTCTTTTAAAAGTTCCGAACGTGATAAAGGAATAGTTTTTGACGCTAAAAATAAGCCGCCGTTCTTTACAGCAAAATCCGTAGGTGAATGGGACAGTTTTGTTGAAGAAACAAAGCAGTTTATTACCGGTTACATAAAAGCCATGCGCAGCGGCAATTTTAAGCCGTCTGCAAAAAGAATATGCTCAAATTATTGCCCGGCGCGTGAAATTTGCAGGCGTTTCAACGAAAAAAACAACGGAGGTGCAGACGGAGATGTTTAATTTTACAGAAAATCAGGCAGCGGCCATTAATACTCTTAACTGCAACGTCTCCGTATCTGCCGGTGCGGGCAGCGGCAAAACAAGGGTGCTTGTTGAACGTTTCATCAATATTCTTGCCCAGGGCATAAAAAATCCGCAGCAGGCTGTGCAGCCAAAAGAAATACTGGCAATAACTTTTACGCGCAAAGCTGCGGCAGAAATGAAGGAACGCATACGCAAACGCCTGTATGAACTTGAAAAAGAGGATGCCGTAAATAAAGAGTTCTGGCATAACCACAGGCAGCGTTTTGACCAGGCCCGCATCAGCACAATTCATGGTTTCTGCAACGGCATATTAAAAGAAAACCCGGTAGAAACAGGGCTGGACCCTTCCTTTAATGTTGCGGAAGAAAATGATATGCAGGAGTTTTTGGAAACCAATATTACGGCTTTTATTAAAAAAGCGCTTGCAGAAAATGATTCCGGTATGGAAGAACTTATCCGCAATTACGGAATTGAAGGCGTTAAAAAACAGCTGCTCAGCATTTATGGCATTGCAGATGAGGTTTTGAAACTTGAAAATCCGGCAGAGCCGTATAAAAAAAGTGCGGATTGTGCGCCGGAATTGCAGGCAGAGCTTACCGCACTTGTTGATGAGCTTATTGCAGGTATGGACAGTGTTGTCAAGAAAACAACCAAGCAGTATCCTAAATTGCAGAATTTAAAGGAAAACCGCCATTTGGTTATTGAGGCAATTCAGAAATATGAAACTGAAGAAAGCCGAGCGGTGCTAAACCAATATATTGGAGTGCTTACCATGCAAGCTAAAGATAAAGCAGTTGTTGCCGAAGCTAAAGAAGCACTGAAAAAACTATACCAGGCTGTTATTGATGCCCGTGCAGCAGAATTGGTTACTGTATGGCATAATGTTTTGCGCAGCTGCCGTAAATTTGTGCTGGCAAAGCAGGAAGAACTTAATTTAATCGGTTTTGATGATTTGGAAAGCCTTGCCTTGAAACTTTTGCTTGATTCACAGGAAACACGGCATAAATACCAGCAGAATTTTAAATACATAATGGTTGATGAATTTCAGGATACCAATGAGCGCCAGCGCGAGATTATATACCTTTTATGCGGCGACGATAAGGACAGTTTGAACGGCAATAAGCTGTTCGTTGTTGGCGACCCCAAGCAATCAATTTACCGTTTCCGCGGTGCCGATGTTAATGTTTTTGCACGTGTGCGCAGAGATATTGCCGCTAAAAAAGGCAAAAACATTGTTTTGGATGACAATTTCCGCACGGTGGATAAAATTCTTGATTTCTGTAATGCAACCTTCCCGGATTTGTTGGGGCTTGACGAAACGCAGGATGTGTTTTTTGAAGCGCTGCGGGCCAACCGTTCAGGTACGCTTTTGCCGGAACTTATTGTAATAAAGCATGATGAGCAGACGGTGCAGATGGATGCACGCGAAGCGGAAGCCGCTTTTATTGCGCAGAAAATAAAAAACCTGCATGATGAAGAAGGCATTTTATACAGCGATATTGTTATTTTGCTGCGTGCCATGACAAAGGTTGATTATTACGAAAATGCACTGAACTGCTGCGGAATACCTTGCAATGTTGTTGACGGCAAAGGATTTTATGGAAGGCAGGAAATTATTGATTTTATCAATTTGCTGACGGTTTGTGCCGACAGCAGGCGTAATTTGGAGCTGGCAGGTGTTTTGCGTTCGCCATATTTTGCTGTTGATGACGAAACGCTTACTGCTTTGTTCTTTGAATTACAGGATAATGCAGATAAATATGAAAGTTTATGGCAGATTCTGCAAAGCGGAACATATCCTGAATATTTAGCTGAAACGGAAAAAAGCAAATTAAACCGTTGCAGCAGCGTTTTAAAACAAATTTATGATGCTTCCATGTCATTGCCGCTTACGGATTTATTCAGCTTTATCGAACAGATTCTTAATCTTAATGCTGTTACTGCCGTACAGCCGGGTGGAGAAGAAAAAAACGCCAATTTAAAGAAGTTATTTGCTCTTGCCGCTGAATTTTGCCTGCACAGGCAGGGCGGACTGCGTGAATACCTTGATAACATAAAACGCCTGCGAGCGCTTAATGCGCGTGAAGCGGCAGCTGTTGCCGGTAATGCACAGGAAGCCGTAAAAATTATGACTATCCATAAATCAAAAGGGCTTGAGTTTCCAACCGTTATTTTGCCGACACTTGATACAGGGGTTGGCGACGGCAGCACGCAAATAAATTTTAATAAAAACACAGGGCTTGGCATTAAAGTTGATGTTAATGGAAACTTGCAGGAAAGCAGCGTTTTTAAAGAAATAAAAGCCTTAAACAGTGAACTTGACAAGGCAGAAAAGGAACGCCAGTTTTATGTTGCTGCAACGCGTGCAAAAGACAGGCTGATTTTATCCGGCGTTACAAAAACCAAAGGTGATAAAGGCACATGGTTTAAAAATCTGAAAAATATATTAAGCGGCTATGAAGGCATGATTTTTACCGATGTTGACGCGGCGGAAATATTATCGAAGGAAATGCAGGCGGAAGAAGATACCGAAAGTTTAATCGGCGAAGAAGTGATTGCCAATACTCTGCCGCTGCCGGAATACGGAAAAGCCTGGCAGCAGAGTTTTTCGGCTTCATCTTTACAGCAGTATAATATCTGCCAGCGCAGTTTTTATTACCATTATATTTTGCAAATGCCGCCTGTTGAGACTCAGCTGAACGGTGAAAACGCAATTGATGCCAGAACCTTTGGTACTTTGGTGCATGAAGCACTGGAAAAATATGCCGGTAATGTAAAAAAAGCCTTAATGCAGGCTGCTTATGATAATAATTTACAGGATTATGACCTTAGCGAAGCAGAAAAAATGCTGGAGGAATATCTGCAAAGCAATTTGTATCCGGGACTGGAGGCTAAACAGCTGCACGAAACCGGCTTTACGCTGCCGGTACTTGCAAAATACGGCATAAATGCGCAGTGCTACGGCTTTATAGATAACATTATTTATAATTCTGACGGCAGTTTAAGCATTATTGATTATAAAACAGGTCATGTTCCTGATGCGCTTCCCAAAGGCTATAAATATCAGCTGGGCTTGTATAAGCTGGCGGCAGAAGAAATGTTTAACCTGCCTATTAAAAGTACAGAACTGCATTTTCTGCGCGGTTGTGTAAGTTTTGAACTTCCGTCAGACTTTAACCCGGAAGAAATTGCAGCTGAACTGCAAAGCATTTTTGCCAAAACAGATGAGCGGGAATTTGCATGCAGCACAGCTTATTGCCACAGCTGCCCGTATGCGTATTTCTGCAAAAAAATTTAAGGCGGGCGCGCATATAGTAAAATTTGCTTTAGTATAGTATAATGTATACAAAAAAGAATAAGAGGTGTTTACATAATGAAAACAAAAATTACCGAACTTTTAGGCATTAAATATCCTGTTATCCAGGGCGGCATGGCGTGGACTTCCGACGCTAACCTTGCTGCAGCTGTTTCTAACGCAGGCGGCGCAGGCATTATTGCTACCGGCGGCCGTACCACCGAATGGACCAAAGCAGAAATTCAAAAATGCAAAACTTTAACAGATAAACCTTTTGGCGTAAACTTAATGCTGATGGCACCGAATGTTAACGAAATTATCGAAGTCGTATGCGAAGAAAAAGTTGCTTTTGTAACTCTTGGTGCAGGCAACCCGGTTCCGCATATTGAAAAACTGCACAGTGCAGGCATTAAGGTTATTCCTGTTGTGCCGAACGTAAAACTTGCAAAACGCGTGGAAGCAGCAGGCGTAGACGCAATGGTTATTGAAGGCATGGAAGGCGGCGGGCATATCGGCCAGCAGACCACCATGGCGCTGATGACCAACGTACTGCCTCTGGTTAAAAACGTACCTGTACTGGTTGCAGGCGGTATTGCCGACGGCCGCGGCATTGCAGCAGCACTTTTAATGGGTGCAGACGGTGTACAGATGGGTTCCCGTTTTATTCTTACCACCGAATGCCCGACTCATCCGCGTGCTAAACAGGCAATTATTGATGCTACCGACACCGATTCCGCTGTTACCGGCTTCAGCCGCAACAACGCAGTACGCTGCCTGAAAAATGAATTTACCAAAGAATATCTTGCCAAAGAAGTTGCAGGCGCTCCGCAGCAGGAACTTAATGATTTTGCAACCGGCACCAACCGCATGGGTGCAGTAGACGGCGACATTGAGCATGGCGCAGTGCTTGTAGGCCAGAGCCTGAACGCTCTTAACGAAATTCTGCCCTGCAAGGAAGTTATGGAAAAACTGATTGCCGAAGCAAGAGAAACCCTTGCCAACGCTAAAAATATTGAACTGTAATTGTAATTAAGTAAAAAACGCATTACACTTTTTAAAGTGTAATGCGTTTTTTTAGCTATTCTTCAAAATCAGAAGTTTTTACCAAACCTTTGTCCAAAAGGAAACTGCGTGCTACTTCGGCACGGTCGCGGCCTTTTTCTACAACTTCATAGTTAAGGCTTTGCATGGTGCTGTCATCAATAGCGTTATCCAAAACTTTAAGTGCTTCAATAAGTTCCGGATATTCTTCTGCGGTTTCGCCGTTTATAAACGGGCACATATAGTAGGGTGGGAAAAAGTTTTTGTCATCCTCCAGCAATACCAAATCATATTTCTGCAAAAGCCCGTCCGTAGAAAACGCCGTAATAACATCAACATTATTACTGGTAATGGCAGTATACATAAGAGTTCCGCTGAAATTATTGACAGATTTGAATTTTATGCCGTAAGTTTTTTCGATACCGGGTAAACCATCTTCACGTGCCGCAAATTCCGGCGAGCATCCGAAACGCAGGTTATGGCTTACGCGGGTTAAATCCGTTACTGTTTTTAAATGGTATTTTTCGGCAGTTTCTTTGGTAACAGCTAATACATATGTATTATTAAAGCCTAAACTGCCAAGCAGTTCAATGTTGTGGTCACGCCGCATCTGCTTTTCAACCATATTATACATTTCTTCCGGCGTAAAACCAGGGCGCAGTTTATTTTTTAATATAGTGCTGTAACCTGTGCCGGTATATTCAGGGTACAAATCAATTTCACCGCTGCGCAGTGCTTCAAAGGCAATCATTGTGCCGCCAAGCGCAAGGCGCCGCTCAACCTTGATATCGGTTTTGGCTTCAATTAAATCAGCAAGCATATTGCCGATAATCACGCTTTCTGTTGCATCCTTGGAGCCGATGCGGATATCCGGACGGTTTACAAGTTCGCGCCCGAGCAAAAATCCGCCGCTGATAAGAATGATGCATGCGGCAACGGCCAGAGTTTTTTTGCGCTGGCTTTTAATTTGCTCAATAGTTTTGGTTGACATTTTTTTGGAAGCGGGCTGTAACGAAACAGGAGTAACTGCTGTTTCGATTTTGCTCATTACAAAATCCATTAAAAGCGCAAGGCAGCAGGCAGGTATTGCACCGGCCAGAATCATGGCGGAATTATCGGTTTGGATACCGCTTAAAACAAGCGTGCCAAGCCCTCCGGCGCCTATGTAGGCGGCTATGGTCATCAGCCCTACGGCGTTAACGCTTGAAATGCGTATACCGGCCATAATTACCGGCAGCGACAGGGGCAGGCGCACTTTAAATAAAATCTGCATGTCTGTCATGCCGATACCTTTTGCTGCTTCCAAAGTTTCGGAACTTATATTGCGCAGCCCTGTACAGGTATTTTTTAAAATAGGCAAAAGGGAATAAAGCACAACCATGGATACGGCGGTAATAGAACCGATACCCATATAAGGAACGAGAAAACCAAGCAGTGCAAGGCTAGGCAATGCCTGGGCAAGATTGGCAAACCCCATAACAGGCTTCATAATTTTATCGCGCCCGGAGATATAAACGCCGAGCGGTATGCCAAGGCAAACCGCTATTGACACAGAGAGCAAAGTAAGCTGTATATGCCCTAAAAGCAGTTCAAAAATATATTGGTGCTGCTCAAGCAGAAAGGTGAGAAAAGCAGTCATGCTCCGGCACCTCCTTTAACACCAATAAACTGGTGGCTCATTGTTGTTACAAGGCTTGAGTTTGTTATGAGCCCTGCAAGCCGGTTATCTCTGTCTGTAACGGGAATATTTGAGATGTTAAGCCCGTTGATTTTTTCTAAAAGAGAAACTATATTTTCTTCCGTATCGGCGGTTACACGTGCGGGAGTCATAACTGTTTCGACCGGCAGGCTTTTGTCGGCGGAATTCAGAATGCTTCTGGCACGTACAATTCCGAGCAGGTGATTATCTTCATCAATAACGATAAGGCTGTCGACTTTATCAATACGCATTTTTTCAAGCCCTTTAAACATTGGTACATAAGGGTATGTTGTTTTGGGCGAGGTTATCATAATATCTTTGGCGCGTATTAACTGCGGGCTGCTCCAGATACGTTTACTGCCAACAAATTCACTTACAAAACCGTGGGCAGGATTTTTCAGGATGTTTTCCGGTGTATCGTACTGCAGAATGCGCCCGCCTTGTAAAATGCAGATGCGGTCTGCAATTTTTACGGCTTCGTCCATATCGTGCGTAACAAAAACTATTGTTTTATGCAGTTTTGACTGCAAACTTACGAGTTCGTCCTGCAGCTGGCTGCGGGTAAGAGGGTCAAGCGCAGAAAACGGCTCTACACGCTGCTGCTGTCCGCCGCTTAAATGATTGGGATAGCGGTCTAAAAATTCTTCGGGTAAACCGACCGTTTCCATTAATTTTACTGTACGGTCAACAATTTCGGAAACCGGCATTTTGGCAAGCCGGGGAATTATTTCGATATTTTCCCGTACTGTCATGTGTATAAATAAGCCTGTCTGCTGAATAACGTAACCAATATTGCGGCGCAGTTCGATAGGGTCTTGTGCTTCAATATCGGTACCGTTAATTTTAATCTGACCATCACTTGGTTCGATAAGGCGGTTAATCATTTTTAAAATAGTTGTTTTGCCGCAGCCGGAGGGGCCTATTAAAACAACCAGTTCGCCTTTGTTTATTTCCAGATTGATATTTTCAATAACATTGTGTTCTTTATAAGCCTTGCTTACATTGATGAATTGAATCATGAGGTCACTTCCTTTTTTGTTTTTCTAAGTTTTGAAATTTTGAATGGCTTTTAAACATACATCCATAATATCAGCCTCCTCTCTATAAAAAATAGATAACAATTTATAATTCGTGATAATTTATAAAAAATCCTGTTTTGTTTTATTAACTAAAAAATTAAATTTTTGTAAAAACACAAAATCTTTTAACGTTTTCAGAAAACAGTACATAATTAATGAAAATGCTTTAAAAAATTTGACTTCCAATACCCGGAAGTGTTACAATAATAACAACATAAAACTTACCTTTAAATCGGTCCTGTGAGACTGTAAGGTAGACTTTTAGGTAACTTGTACTACAAGCCTTCCTATCCTCATGGGGACCGGAAGGCTTTTATTTTTGTAAGTAAGCGGCTTTAGCCCGCAAGTTATGCTTAAATTAACAAACAGGAGGTTTCTGCAATGGCAAAAGCAACAGTTTCTCTCGGCGGACGGGATATACTGGATTTGGATTCGCTTTCCGTTGAGGAATACGAACTCATCCTTAAAACCGCAGCTGAGATGAAAAGAATTATGAAGCGTGATATTAAAAAGGTTCCTTCGCTGCGTGGCAAATCTATCATCAACTTGTTCTATGAACCAAGTACGAGAACCCGCACTTCTTTTGAACTGGCAGGAAAATATCTTGGCGCTGATGTTGTAAACATTACTACTTCAAGCTCCAGTGTTGTAAAGGGTGAATGCCTGCGCGACACAATACTTACCGTACAGTCCATGGCATGTGATGCCATTGTAATGCGCCATCCTATCGAAGGTGCCGCAGCCTATGCTGCCGATGTTTCCAAAGCTGTCATCATCAACGCAGGTGACGGTGCCCATGCACATCCGTCTCAGGGGCTGCTTGATATGTTTACCATCCGTGAGCAGGGCAAAGATTTTAAAGGCCTTAAAATGGCAATTGTCGGCGATATTTTATACAGCCGTGTTGCACGCACCAACATTGCTGCATGGACGAAACTGGGAGCGGAAGTACATGTTGCAGGCCCGATGACTTTAATTCCGCACGATATTGAAGCACTTGGTGTAAAAGTGCATAAACGTGTTGAAGATGCTATTGAAGGCGCGGATGTTATTGATATTCTGCGTATTCAGCTTGAACGCCAGCAGAAAGGTTTGTTCCCGTCTGCACGCGAATATGCAAGAATTTTTGGCATTAACGAAAAACGCCTGGCACTGGCCAAACCTGATGTAACCGTGCTGCATCCGGGCCCGATGAACCGCGGCCTTGAAATTTCCTGGGATGTTGGTTACTGCGACAACGCCAAAATCAGGGACGAAGTACAAAACGGCGTTGCCGTGCGTATGGCATTGCTGTTCTTAACGCTGACAGGAGGGAAACAAATTGAAAACATTAATTAAAAACGGACGTGTGGTTGACCCTTCGCAAAATCTTGATGCAGTAATGGACGTGCTTATTGAAAACGGCGTTGTTGCTGCAATTGATAAAAATATCGAAGCAGCTGCCGATGAAGTTTATGATGCTTCCGGCCTTGTGGTTGCTCCGGGGCTTGTTGATGTCCATACGCATCTGCGCGAACCGGGCCTTGAAGCAAAAGAAGACATTGTTACCGGCACCATGGCAGCAGCGGCAGGCGGTGTAACCACTATTGCCTGCATGCCTAATACCAAACCGGTTGTAGATAACAGCATTATCGTCAGCGGTATTAAAGAACGCGCTGCCCGCGAAGGTTATGTAAATGTAGAAGTTATCGGCGCCATCAGCAAAGGCGAACAGGGCAAGGAACTGGCAGAACTTGGCGATATGGCTGAAAAAGGCGCTATGGCTTTCAGCGACGACGGCCATTATGTAGAAAGCAGCCGCCTGTTTTTACTGGCTGCAAGATATGTAAGCGCTTTTGATAAAGTTTTGATTTCCCATTCTATCGAAGAAGAACTTAACCACGAAGGTTATATGCATGAAGGCGCTGTTTCCGCACGCATCGGTGTACCCGGCATTCCGTATATCTCTGAAGATATCGCTGTAGCGCGTGACTGCATAATTTCCGAATATACCGGTGCGCATGTACATATTGCACACGTTGCTTCCAAAGGCGCGCTTGATATTATCCGCCGCGCCAAGGCAAGGGGAGTAAATGTAACCTGTGAAGTTACCGTTCACCACCTGACTTTAACGGATGAAGCATGCAGCACATACAGCACGGCTACAAGAGTTTCGCCGCCGCTGCGCAGCATGGACCACGTTGAAGCATGCCGCCAGGCATTGAAAGACGGTACTGCGGACGCTATCGTTACGGACCACGCTCCGCACGCACCGGAAGAAAAAGACGTTGAGTTCCGTTATGCACCGAACGGTTTTACAGGCCTTGAAACTTCTCTGGGTGTCATTTTAACCGAACTTTATCATACAGGGCTCTTCACAATTAATGAAATTATTGATAAAATGAGTACAGCGCCTGCGCATATTTTTGCATTAAATGCTGGAAGTTTAAAAGTTGGCTCTCCGGCAGATGTAACTGTTATCGACCTTAATAAGGAATGGACAGTTGATAATACGAAATTTTATACACGCGGCAACGTAACACCTTTCAATGGCAAACATTGCAAAGGCAAAGCAGTTGCCACTATGGTAGCAGGTAAATTTGTTATGAGAGATGGTGTAGTATGCGGCAAATAGGCAGAAAGGGTAAACTTGTTTTAAAAGACGGCAGCGTTTACAGAGGTACTTTGTACGGTAAACGCAATGCTGTCGGCGAAGTTGTTTTTACAACTGGCATGAGCGGTTATCAGGAAACTTTGACTGACCCCTCGTTTTGCGACCAGATTGTTGTAATGACTTATCCTTTGGTAGGCAATTACGGTATCAATAAAGATTTTAACCAGGGCAGAAGATGCTTCTTCCAGGGCTATGTTATCAGCGAGCTGTGCGACCACCCGAGCAACTGGAAAAACGAAAAATCTCTGGAAGATTTTCTTGACGAACAGGATGTTCCGGTACTGGTTGGCGTAGATACGCGTGCCATTACCAGAAAGCTGAGAAACTACGGCGTTTTGCAGGGCGTTATCGTTCCGGATGAAATGCCGCAGGAAGAAGTTGACAAACTGCTGGCGCTGCCGGAAGTTCATGACCAGGTAGCCAAAGTTACAACTCCGGAAATTTATACGATGGGCGAAGGCAAATACCATGTAGCTGTTATGGATTACGGCATTAAGCAGAACATTCTTAACTATCTGGCAAGCTTCGGCTGCCGCCTTACCGTGTTCCCGGCGTTTACAAGCGCGCAGGAAGTTCTTGCTTCCCAGCCGGACGGCATCTTCCTTTCCAACGGACCGGGGGACCCGAAGGATTTGACTTCCGTTATCGAAGAAGTTAAAAAATTTATCGGCAAACGCCCGATTTTCGGCATCTGCCTCGGCCATCAGCTGATGGCGCTGGCAAATGGTGCCGATACATACAAAATGAAATTCGGCCACCGCGGCATTAATCATCCTGTTAAGGATTTGCTTGAACATAAAGTTATGATTACTTCCTAGAATCACGGTTATGCCGTTGATGAAAAATCTCTGGAAGGCAAAAATATTGAAATTACAAATATTTCGCTGAATGACCATACAATTGAAGGCGTGCGTTATCTTGACCACCCGACCTTTACCGTGCAGTACCACCCGGAAGCAAGCCCGGGACCTGGCGGACACGAATATTTGTTTGAACGTTTTATTAAAATGATGGGAGGCCGCTAATATGCCGAAACTGCAAAATGTAAAAAAAGTACTGGTTATCGGTTCCGGCCCGATTATTATCGGGCAGGCGGCAGAATTTGACTATTCCGGTACACAGGCCTGCCGCGCATTAAAAGAAGAAGGGCTTGAGGTTGTACTGGTAAACAGCAACCCGGCTACTATTATGACGGACGTGCATATTGCCGACCGTGTTTATGTTGAACCTGTTAATGTGGAATTTTTGGAAAGCGTTATTAAACGCGAACGCCCGGATGCTTTGCTGGCAACCCTTGGCGGGCAGGTTGGTTTGAACCTTGCCATTGATCTTGATAAACAGGGTATTTTGCGCGAATATAATGTTAAACTTCTGGGTACCCAGATTGAAAGCATTAAACGTGCGGAAGACCGTGAGCTGTTTAAGGAAACGATGGAAAAAATCAATCAGCCGATTCCGGAAAGCACGATTGTTGAAACCGTTTCCGCAGCTAAGGAATTTGCGCGTGAAGTTGGTTATCCGCTTATCGTACGCCCGGCATATACTTTGGGCGGTACCGGCGGCGGCATTGCCAACAACGACGAAGAACTTGACGATATTGTAAGTAAGGGCCTTTTGTACAGCCTTATCGGCCAGGCCTTGATTGAACGCAGTGTTGCCGGCTGGAAAGAAATTGAATATGAAGTTCTGCGCGACGCTGATGATAACTGCATTACCGTTTGCTCCATGGAAAACCTTGACCCGGTTGGCGTGCATACAGGCGACTCTGTTGTTGCCGCACCGGCACAGACTTTGAGCGACCATGAAGTACAGATGCTTCGCCAGGCTTCTATTGACATTGTACGCGAACTCGGCGTACGCGGCGCCTGCAACGTACAGCTTGCACTCGACCCGAATTCCTACCGTTATTATGTAATCGAAGTTAACCCGCGTGTAAGCCGTTCTTCGGCGCTTGCTTCCAAGGCTACCGGTTATCCCATTGCCAAAGTGGCAACCAAAATTGCCGTTGGCTACACACTGGATGAAATTCAGAATGCCGTTACCCAAAAAACCACGGCATGCTTCGAGCCTTCGCTGGACTATGTTGTTTTAAAATTCCCGCGTTGGCCGTTTGATAAATTCGTTACCGCAGACCGTACCCTCGGCACGCAGATGAAAGCTACCGGCGAAGTAATGGCCATTGAAAGAAATCTGGAAGCCGCGCTTTTAAAAGCTGTACGCTCTTTGGAAATCGGCCTTATTCACCTTGAAATGCCGGAACTGAAAGCACTGAGCGATGAAGAAGTGTACGAGCGTATTCATCTGATTGATGACCAGCGTCTGTTTGTTATTGCCGAAGCATTCCGCCGCGGCGTAACGATTGACGAGGTACACGATATAACCAAAATCGACAAATGGTTCCTGCAAAAAGTAATGAACATTGTTGAGATGGAAAACCGCATTAAAACCGAACCAATGACGGCAGAGCTGATGCTTGCCGCCAAGAAAAAAGGCTTTGCGGACGTTACCATTGCAGGATATATCGGCAAAACATGGCAGGAAGTGCGTGAAATGCGCAAAGGCTGGGGTATTATTCCGACCTATAAGATGGTTGATACCTGCGCCGCAGAATTTGAAGCCGCAACTCCGTACTATTATTCCACTTATGCGGAAGAAGACGAAGTTGAAGTAAGCGATAAAAAGAAAGTTGCCGTACTTGGCAGCGGCCCGATCCGCATTGGCCAGGGCGTAGAATTTGACTACTGCTCCGTTCATTCTGTATGGGCGCTGAAAGAGCTCGGCTATGAAACCATTATTATCAACAACAACCCTGAAACTGTAAGTACGGACTTTGACACCAGCGACCGCCTGTATTTTGAGCCGCTGACGATTGAGGACGTACTGAACATTCTCGATAAAGAAAAACCGGAAGGCGTTATTGTGCAGTTCGGCGGTCAGACGGCAATTAATCTTGCCGGTCCGCTGGAAAAAGCAGGCATTAAAATTTTGGGCAGCAGCGTGGAAAGCATTGACCGCGCCGAAGACCGCGAACGTTTTGATGAACTTTTAACTTCCTGCAACATTCCGCGCCCGAAAGGACATACCGTATTCGACACTGAAGGTGCTCTGAAAGCAGCTGCCGACGTTGGTTATCCGGTAATGGTGCGACCGTCCTATGTACTCGGCGGCCGTGCTATGGAAATTGTTTATAACGACGATGAACTGAAATATTACATGACAAACGCCGTTAAGGCTTCGCACGAACATCCGGTACTTGTTGACCACTATCTGCAAGGCACTGAAGTTGAAGTTGACGCTATCTGCGACGGCAAGGACGTACTGATTCCCGGCATTATGGAACATATCGAACGCGCAGGCGTACATTCCGGCGACTCCATTGCCGTATATCCTCCGCGCACGCTGGCAGAATCGGTTATTAAAACTATTATCGATTACACAAACAGAATTTCCATCGGCCTTGAAGTACACGGCATGATTAACATTCAGTACATTGTACGCAATAACGAAGTGTTCGTTATCGAAGTTAACCCGCGTTCTTCCCGTACCGTGCCTTTCCTCAGCAAAGTTACCACCATTCAGATGGTTGACGTTGCAACCAAATGCGCAATGGGGCAGAGCATCCGCGAACAGGGTTACCGCCCTGGCCTGCAGCTCTTCCCGGATTACTATGCAGTTAAAGCACCGGTATTCTCCTTCAACAAGATGAGCAATGTTGATATTACCCTTGGGCCTGAAATGAAATCTACCGGTGAAGTAATGGCTATTGACTACCAGTATTCGCGCGCACTGTATAAAGCCTGCATTGCTGCCGACATTAATGTGCCGCACGAAGGCGCAATTCTTATTACCGTAGCCGATATGGATAAAGAAGAAGCCTGCGAAATTGCAGCCGGTTTTGCAGACCTTGGTTATGAAATTGTAGCAACCGGCGGCACTGCGGAATATCTGAACAACCACGGTGTAAAAGTAAGGGTTGCAACCAAAGTAAGCGAAGGAAGCCCGAATATTCTTGATGAAATTAAAGAAGGCCATATCAGTATGGTTATCAACACAACCAACCATGGCCGTGATGCTGAACGCGACGGCTTTAAAATCCGCCGTTCGACGGTTGAGCATGCCATCGCCTGCCTGACATCCCTTGATACGGCACGCGAACTGCAGCATGTAATGAGCGCTATGCGCCGCCGCCGTGTAGTAAGTATTGTTGCTTTGCAGGACCTTTCCTGGGAGGGCTGATAAATGCCTAAGAAAATAGTTGAAGCTAAAGTTATTGGGCAGCATGTTTTAAACAATTCAACAAAATTAATAGAAGTTTACGCACCGGAACTGGCAGAACTTGCCGTTCCGGGGCAGTTTGTAAACGTGCAGGTATTTAACTGCACAGCTCCGCTTCTGCGCCGTCCTTTTGGCGTTGCTGCCGTTAATAAAAAAGAGGGCACCATTACCATGATTTACCGCATTATCGGCGAAGCTACCAAACTGCTGGCAGAATATTGCAGCGGCGATAAATTAAGTATTGTAGGCCCGCTTGGGTGCGGTTTCGATATGAATGCGCAGCATCCGCTTATTGTCGGCGGCGGCCTTGGCCTGGCACCGCTTTTGTTCCTTGCTTCTGCTTTTGGCAAAGGCAAAGCGGAAATTGTTATGGGCGGGCGCTGTGCCGATGAATTGTTCTGGACAAAACTCTATGAAGAATACTGCTCTGTAATGCACCTGACAACGGATGACGGAAGCTGCGGCACCAAAGGTACGGTTATGGCCGTACTGCCGGAGCTTCTTGCCAGCGGCAGATATGACGCGCTGTATGTATGCGGTCCTGTGCCGATGATGAAAGCAGTTGCGGAAGCAGCTGAAAAATACGGCGTTAAATGCCAGGTTTCACTTGAAAAATATATGGCTTGCGGCCTTGGTGCATGCCTGTCCTGCTCTTGCGGCGGCATTGGCAAACGCCTTAAGGTTTGCACTGACGGCCCGGTATTCTGGGCTGAGGAGGTGGGAGAATGGTAAGCGCAAAATTGTATGACGGACGGCTGGCAGTTGACATTGCCGGTTTGAAAATGCAGACTCCGGTTACCACCGCTTCCGGTACTTTTGGCTTTGGCCTTGAATTTACCGATTTCCTGGATTTGGAAAAAGTTGGGGCAGTATGCGTAAAAGGCACAACGCTTCTGCCGCGCGAAGGCAATAAAGGCCAGCGTGCTGTTGAAACACCTTCCGGCATGCTTAACTGCGTAGGGCTGGAAAACCCCGGCAGCGATTACTTTTTGAAAGAAACATTGCCGAAGCTGCGCAAATATGATGTGCCCGTAATTGTAAATATTGCGGCTTCTTCTCCCGAAGAATACGGCGAACTTGCCCATAAGCTTGATGTTGACGGCGTAGACGCGGTAGAAATTAATATTTCCTGCCCGAACGTTAAACAGGGCGGCATTGCTTTCGGCACATGCCCTGACAGTGCTGCTGCCGTTGTAGAACAGGTAAAAAAACATTTTACCAAAACTGTTATTACCAAACTTTCTCCTAATGTAACCAGCATTACGGAAATGGCACTGGCAGTTGAAAATGCAGGCACTGATGCAATTTCGTTAATTAATACGCTTATCGGCATGAAAATTGATATTGAACGCCAGCGCCCTGTACTTGGCAATATTACCGGCGGTTTAAGCGGACCGGCAGTACGCCCGGTTGCGGTGCGCATGTGTTATGAAGTAGCACAGAAAGTGCATGTGCCTATTATCGGTATGGGCGGTATCGAAACAGCTGAAGACGCCGTGGAATTTTTCCTCTGCGGTGCAAGTGCTATTGCTGTTGGTACGGCTAATTTCCGCAATCCCTGCATTGCCGAAACCATCAGCCACGGCATTTTGGACTATATGAACCGCCACGGCTACAATAAACTTACCGATATGATTGGCGCGGCTCTGCCGGAAGGCAGCTTTGCCCTGCGCAGCGGCAGGAAGGAGTAAGTTATGCAAAGTGATGAAAGATTAATAGTTGCGCTTGATTTCCCGACTGCTGATTTGGCAAAAGCCTGCGTAGAAGAACTTGGCGATTCCGTATGCCATTATAAAGTAGGCATGGCGCAGGCAGTGAAATCATCCGCTTTTTAAAAGAACATAACAAAAAAGTATTTTTGGATTTAAAACTGCATGATATTCCCAACACTGTTGCCAGCGCACTGGCTGTGCTTACGGAACTTGGCGCAGATATGATGAATGTACATGCCATAGGCGGCAGAAAAATGATGCAGGAAGCTGTGAAAGCCGTGCATGCCAAAGCTGCTGAACTTGGCAGGCCTGCTCCTAAACTGATTGCCGTAACAATTCTTACCAGCATTAACGAAGAACAGTATGCTGACCTTAATTACAAAACAGGCATTGCCGAACAGGTAATCGCTTTGGCTAAACTTGCCAAAGAAGCCGGTATGGACGGTGTTGTTGCTTCTCCGCAGGAAGCAGCGGCCATCCGCGATGCGTGCGGCGAAGGCTTTTTAATTGTTACACCGGGCATCCGCCCGGCAGGCAGTGATGTGAACGACCAGAGCAGAATTGCCACGCCTTCCGGCGCGCTTAAAAACGGTTCCACCCATATTGTAGTTGGCAGGCCAATTACGAAAGCTGAAGATAAAAAAGCTGCGGCACAAAGCATTGCAGCAGAAATAAGAGGTGTATAAACTTATGATGCAGGAAAAAGAAGTAATGCAATTATTGGAAGAAACCCAGGCAGTGCTGCATGGACATTTTTTACTGACCAGCGGTTTGCACAGCCCGATGTACGTTGAAAAATTCAATGTGCTGCAGCATCCCAAATATACGGAAATGCTTTGCCAGGAA
>OMEV01000739.1_pt1 | contig 19126 bp, 20 predicted proteins | sample 1645491 | NCBI WGS metagenome assembly OMEV01 (sample SAMEA103958122, study PRJEB25191) | human gut metagenome | biome: human-associated habitat [ENVO:00009003]; feature: intestine environment [ENVO:2100002]; material: feces | place: Germany | collected 2013/2015
ATAACCTCCTGTGGAATTCCGCTGATCCGACTGATTTCGTCGTAATCACATCCGTCATTCAGGAGGAGGGCGTAAATAAGATTGCGTGCCCCTGCTGCCATCTCGCCTGAAAGAGCGATGGCTTCCATCAGGACGACATCGTTTTCTTTGCCCATGAGGAGTTTGATTGTTCTGCGTATTGCCTGTTCCTTGAACCAGGCTGGCGGCATGATTTCTTCCCGGGCATATGACTTGGCAATGATCCAGCCGGCATCGGGACACCCCAGCAAGGTCTGAATCCTCCTGATTCTATTCGCCATCTCCAAAGGGATAACCCGGAGAACAGGATCGTCATGCTGCGGGGAAAGCCATGTATCGGGATGAGGGACTAGTGGGGCGATTCTTTCGATGATTGCGCGTTTCATGAAGGAATTTTAAATACTGCACTAACAAAAAGCAACACATTGATATTCAGCTTGAAAACAAAGTATTTTTCATGGCTGACAGCTAAAAAACAACTCTCCTTCATGATGAAGAAGAGCTGCTGAATGTCGGCCTTATCCGTCCCTGGCTTCCAGCGTCCTGACGATCGCCTCGGCTCCTCGTTTGTACACGGTCACGGCCAACAGCTCTCCGTCGCGGAAGACGGCCCAGAAGCGGGTGCCCTTGTACTTTTCAATCGTCAGCATCAGGCAACACCTCCTTTCCGGGATGATGGCGGGACTTGAGCAGATGTCTCAGTACGGCCCCGATATTGGCTTCATACATGTCCCGTGTGTGCTTGTTGCAGGCTATGACATACAGGCACCGGGCATCAAGGATGTCAATGCCTTCACCACAGAGCCGGATGCAGCTTTCCAGTGTATCCAGTTCCGTCTCCGGAATCGGCGAATCCAGCAGGATGCTTTCGTCGTCGTCCAGAGACTTCTGCTGTTCTTCCGTCAGTTCCGGGAGGTTCACCAGTGCCGTCATGGACGGGCCGTGAATCGTCAGCTTGCTCAACCCCAGTGAAGGATCATTCTGATGGCTGCTGTAAAGCGACACCACCTTCTCGATCCGGGCCAGTAGCTCCTCGTCCAGTTCCAGATACACGTACGGAGCGTCCGTATCGTATCCGCTCGTGGAACGCAGTTGCGCGATGATGGGCATCGTCTTCATGTTTCGTTCTCTTCCTTTCCTGTCAGAGTTACTTGCGGAAGAAGGCGATGACGCCCAGGATCAACAGCACGGCGAGCAGGTACGGAGCTACGGCCACCAGAGCCGACAGGATGCCGACGACGACAGGCCCCAACAGACACAGCAGTACGAGCACTACCAGGGCGATCATGATGCCTTTCATGTTCATGGCCGTACCTCATGCGGTAACCCTTGTCCGGGATGATCGACGAGCCGGAGCGGCAGAGAATACCCATTGCCTGAGCGCCTGCCGTCCGGCATAGGTAATCAGCCAGCAGTCGGGACGAAGCAGGAATTCCTCTTCCTTCGTACGGATGATGAATTCCCGCCCTGCCAGACCACGGACGGCATGCCTGACGCTCTCTTGTTCGATGCCACGGCATTCCGCCATGATCTCCTCGTCACTGCGTTCGAAGTCGCCGTGAAGGTACAGGAGAATGGACAGCTCCAGACCGGTCAGGGATGGAGTCCGCCCCATAGGCTTCACCCTCGGATGATGTTTTCTTCTCATGGTCGTCTCGGATCAGTTGTTCAGGGTATAGCTGTCGGCCAGATCCCAGAGTTCCCGGTTCAGGCGTGTATTGCCGTCGATACCGTTGAGCGCTCGCAGGGAACGACGACGATAGGCACCTTCCTTCTGTGGCTTCAAGGGAACGCCTCCCCGGATCAGGTTTTCCTGAACCCGGTTGAAACACTGCCATACGGTAGCCGGGCCTCCCACCGTAAAGCCGATGTCGTTCCAGCGCCGGGGCGACAGAAGGGCTTCGGGACGAATCTTTTGTTCATAGTCGTCTCCCATACGCAGCCGGGCCGCTTCATGAACGAAGTCCACCTGCCGCTTGTAAGGTAGTGCGACTCCCTGCATGCGATAGATGTCGTCCATGATACGGGGCGTTTCAGAGGCGAGCTGAAGACTGGCCGCAATCACCTCGTCTCCGGTATGGCCTATATGGCGGATGTTGATGGCGGCAATACGTGCCCCGACAATCAGACCGTTGGTACACACCAGCCGGAAGATACCGGCCATGAGCCGGTAGGAGCAGCTGCCGTTGTGGCTGTTGATCATGACCACTTCGATGCGCTGGTCACGGTTGTGTTCCAGCACATCTCTGTGAGCAAAACGAATTAGGTGCTTGCGAGTGGGCGTGCCGTCCGGTTTCCGGGTACGCTGTTCCTGGGCTCCGACGGCGAGGAACCCGGCTTCTTCCATCTGGTCAAGCAGAGAGTCGGAGGAAACGAAGCGGTACTTCTTCGAGCGGCTGTCGTCCTCGCGGTCGGCGAAGACGGAGGGTGCGACACGCCGGATCTGGACTCTGTCCAGCGGGCTGTTGTCGCGGTTGCGATAGAGTTCATGTGTGGATGTGTGAGTATTCATGTTCATTGATGATTGGTTTGTTGCAACAACAAGCCCGCCTCCCGGAACAAAGCCGGGAGGCGGGCACAGACAGGAAGAGAAGAATCTACTTCCTCAGGAATATATGACGCGAGGAGAGGGGGATTTTTCAGAGTAAAGAGCTCAAAAATTGGCGTCCTCTTCTATGATGCATGATTTACTGATACATTCCCACAACGTAAATCATCACGGTCCGTCTTTTTGCCTGCAAATCCACTTGATTTCGGTAACCCGTCAATGTAGGTTATGGGAACCATTTTAGTGACATTGTGTTCTGGTTTTTCAGTAATCTTCTGGCTCTTACTGAAAACATGATGAATGAAGGCTATGGATGAAAAATGGCTGCACGCGAACAATAAACCGATCTGCAAGAGCATCAATCTCAGCAGTAAGGAGCGGTCATGACCAAACTAATATAGCAGTAACGAACAAATGCTGAACCTTTCAATTCTACTTAAACAGAACTTCCTCTGCTGTGACGCCAAAGGGTTTGTACCAGAGCGAAACTACGGTTACTTATCCTCTAAAATCCCTGACAATATTCAGGAAGAAGCCCTCTGGTTACCCATGTGGCACAACCAAACAGTAACAAGAATAGGAGGCAAATAATGGCACGAGCAGATTTACTCATTCGCCTTGTCCAATCCGGCGTACGGGGCGACAAGGTCAACTTTAGGAAGATAGTCGAAGCGATCATCGCCGAAGAACGGACCAAGCAGCACAAAGTGCTGGCCGAAAAACTTGAGGAGTTTCTCAACGCTACACCACCAGTCGAACGTCCCGTCACCAATGGCGGTGCTTCTATGCTAGATCAACGCATGGGCAATCTGTTCCATGAGGTCATGCCCCAACGAAAGCTTTCCGATCTCATTTTGCCAGGTGAGGTGCAGCAGATTTGCCAGAGCCTGATTCAGGAACAACACCGGACCGATCTGCTCAGGTCATATAACTTGGAACCTCGCAATCGTGTGCTTCTGATTGGGCCACCTGGCAATGGGAAGACATCGTTGGCCGAAGCTATTGCAGAAGCACTAATGGTTCCTTTGCTTATAGTTCGTTATGAGAGTGTCGTCGGCACATACCTGGGCGAGACAGCTGTCCGCTTGAAGAAACTGTTCGAGTACGCTTCTACTCGAAAGTGCGTTCTTTTCTTTGACGAGTTTGAAACACTTGGTAAGGAGCGCGGTGATCTTCACGAAACCGGTGAGATCAAGCGCGTGGTGAGTTCACTACTCATGCAAATCGACAACCTGCCAAGCCATGTCATGGTGATTGGGGCAACCAATCATGCCGAACTACTGGACCGTGCGGTATGGCGACGGTTCCAGGTTCGCATGACGTTACCGGGCCCAACCCGGGCTCACTTAACAGAGTGGGTCGAAAAGTTCGAACGCCGGATCAAGATACCCTTGGGATATGCCCCTAGTACATTGGCAAAACGCCTCCAAGGGTCTAATTTCGCAGAAGTTGAAGAATTTGGTATGACCGTGTTTCGTCAGTATGTGCTAGAACAACCGAACATGGACATGAAGGATATCGTATCCAAAACTCTTCAGAGTTGGTCTGCACGATCAGTTACCGTAACGCAACAGGATAAACTGGAGGTGAAAGATGCCTGAACGCCCATTACTCCTTTTCCCAAGACCTGAAGTAACTTCCAGGTTGAGTATTGGCGGTGGTGGAGGTACACCGCATTTGCCGACACATTATCGGCAAGCTGAAAGACTTGCACCCAAATTTACACAACTACAAAACGCTGTACACGCCCGAAACATCGAAATTCAACAAACAGCAATAGGAATAGATCCTGAACAGGTTCTTGTGATGGAAATCATCGGGAGCGTGGAAGACTTTGCCAATGCTGTGAAGCGTATTGAAGGCTTTGAGTGGATGGGTGAATCTGAAATCGACGAAATAAGTCCTGATCAGGACTTCTTCGATGAAAAAGATAAAGAAAAGAAATTGAGTGGTCGTTTGTACATGATTATGACCAATCAAAGAGCTCTGGATGAGATGCTTTCTATGTGGCGTCGATATATGGATCAGGACGATCCAAAACAGAAGTTCGATAAAGGATTAGCTAAGTTTCGTGAGATCTTTTTGCGCTTAAAGGACATTCGTCGGTGGGGCGTCAAGGACAGACTTTTGGAAACCGGGGTGATTGACGCCTGGCAAGAAGATCTGGAGGGTGACGGGGACAGGCTCATCCGGTTCGAAGTAGAACTTTGGTTTAGAAGCAGCGAAGAAAAGAGGAGTCAAAGCTCAACAATCGTTACTAATCAGATTCAACAGCTAGGTGGACATGTTTTGTCTGAGTTTCTGCATGAGGGTATCGCTTATCATGGCATATTGGCCGAATTACCAGCCAAAGCAATCCAGGCCATTGTCGATAATCCAAATACAGAACTGGTGATATGTGATAGTGTAATGTTCTTTCGACCTGTCGGACAAATACTTGCTGGTGATAGACTTCTCGAAGACGAGGCAGTCTATTCTGATCTTGAAGAATATTCTCGGCCAGATGGGGAACCGGTAATTGCAATTTTAGATGGGCTTCCATTGGCAAATCATCGGCTTCTGGATGGGAGGCTAATCGTCGACGACCCTGACAATGTAGAAGACAGTTATAATGCCAATGAGCGGGTACATGGTACATCGATGGCGTCTCTGATTGTCCACGGCGACCTTAACGATGGAGTGCAGCCATTAGGGAGGTTAGTGTATGTACGTCCGATTATGAAACCGATGCCAAATGATTTTCGGACGCCTCGCCGTGAATACATTCCAGATGACGTTTTATTAGTTGATCTTATCCATCGATCAGTAAAAAGGCTATTTGAAGGTGATGGTACAGAAGGCCCGATAGCTCCTTCTGTAAGAGTGATTAATTTATCTATTGGAGATCCAGACAGACAGTTTCTGCAGTCCATGAGCCCTGTCGCAAGGCTATTGGACTGGCTCAGCTTCACCTATGGCGTGCTTTTTGTTATAAGTGCAGGTAATCAATCAGGCTCCATACAAGTTGGGATTTCGCGAACCGAATTTGAATCGTCTACTCCTCAAGAACAAGAAACCGCTATTGTTAATGCTCTTTTTTCTGATGCCAGAAATCGTAAGCTTCTCTCTCCAGCCGAGAGTATGAACGGGCTGACGGTTGGTTCAGTCCAATACGATTCATCTCACTTTGGCGCGTTCTATAACAGCTTCAATCCATTTCTGAAGTTTTTGCCAAGTCCTGTTTCATCGTTCGGTAGTGGCTATCGCAGGGCAATTAAGCCAGATATCGTCTTCCCGGGAGGCAAAGTTCTATATCAGGAAGATCTCCGACTTTCACGACAAGATAACTATGTTATAAAACCTGCCGAACCATCAATTCGCAATACTCCACCGGGAAACAAAACTGCTATCCCTGCCCGGCAATCCGGGAGTCTTGAAGGTATTGCCTATTCATGTGGAACAAGTAATGCTGCTGCTTTAATTAGTCGTTCGGCTGGTATTTGTTATGACTCGCTTCAACAAATACTTGCTGAACAGGCTATAGATATTGATGTCCGAGCTTGTGAAGTACCATTGTTGAAGGCTATGCTCGTTCATGGATGTTCGTGGAGGGACATGGGTACTCAAGTCGGAAACCTACTGCGCGCTTCAGAAAAGAATCGCCAGATCAGTGGACTCATTAGCAGATGGATGGGTTATGGAGTACCTCAAATAAATCGTGTTCTGGATTGTACAGAACAGAGAGCTACAGTGTTAGGTTTTGGACAACTTTTGGATGGCGAAGCCCATGTTTTCAAATTACCGTTGCCTCCTTCCTTGGGCTCACGGCCCGAATGGCGACGTCTGACCGTTACAATGGCATGGCTCTCACCAATTTCTGCCGGAACTCAAAAGTATAGAACAGCACACCTGTGGGTTAAAGTCGGAGGAATTGCACTCGCCAAAGATAGAAAAGAAAGCTGCGGCGGTATTAACGGCTGGCGTGCGGTACAACGAGGAACAGTCCAGCATGAGGTATTCGAAGGCGAGAAAGCAGAGCCGTTCATAGAAGGGAATGTCATCGAAATCAAAGTGAATTGCCGTGAAGATGCTGGAAAAATCCAGAGTCCTATTGCATATGGTTTAGTCGTGTCATTAGAGGTAGCCGAAGGCGTCGACATCGCTGTTTATAACGAGGTTAGAACTCGAATTTCACCTGCGATTCAGATTCAACAGGTAGCAAATCAAGGTTGAGGGTAGCTAGCAGATGGAGTTGCTTTGGCAATACAGTACCGTTCATAATAGTTCTTCCAAGGACATCGAAAGGCTGACTCGTAATCTACTTGCCTTAGGCTGTGTGACTGGGGAGCGATGACGCCTCATACTAGAATCGATAGCCATTAGCCCTGCTTCTACGGCTAAAGGTATTTGCGAAGAAAACTCGTAAGGAGCCATAAAAAGAAACATTGACAATTTTTTGACCCTCTTGATCATGAAATTTCAGATTAATATTTTTGATCTGAAATTTGGCTCTGTACATTATAACTTTTCTGCCTCTTACCTGTAATGAACTGGTACATTGAAAAAAATCCTGCTGTCTTAAAATTTCTGAAATTTATTGACTGCCAAAATGGAGGTGGGTTGAAAAGCGTCCGTTGGTACAGAGGTCATAGAGATGCGACATGGGATTTGCTTCCATCTATATTAAGAAACGTTGACCCGGTAACTGAAATGATATATGATGGAATTTGTCAATATAGTGCTAGCTATAAAGAAAAACGGTTGCTATCCAAATTCAAAAGAGAAGGTGCAGCCTTTCTCAATAGATCATACACAAACATAGAGTGGTATCACTTGGCTCAGCACCATGGATTGCCTACCCGGTTGTTGGATTGGACCGAAAATCCTTTAATTGCTTTATGGTTTGCACTTCAACCCGATGAGTGTGGAGATAACTCTGGAGAAAGTTGTCTTTATTGGATTAGCCCGGAATCTTATGGTTCATATCTGGGGGTTGATAATTCTCTCTGGTGCTATAATTACAAAGAAAAGCAGGAAATAGAAGAGGCTTTTATCAATTATGTATTCGGTGATGCAGAAGAAATTAGAATAAAGGCTCCGGACTTCGAAAAAATTGCCGCCGAATATCCAGGACACATAATAAATTGCACGAAAAAAGAAGACCTAAAAATCATTGCAGATCGATCTTTAAAATCATTTCAGAATGTTTATGGGAAGATAATCTCCCTTACTCCACGTGTTTACAATCAAAGACAATCTAGACAATCCTCCTTCTTTACCCTTCACCTGCCACCCGTAGATTCACCAAATAAAAGAGAAAGCTCTGTAATCACTGTTCATGAGACACAAAAATTTATCATTAAAGAAGAAGAGAAAAACGAATTAAGAGAATACCTATACAGTCAGAACCTTCGACGTTGGGATATTTTCCCTGACTTAGATAATTTGGCTAAAGGCTTGAAGGAAGAAAGCATGAAATGGGATTACATGTAAAATATACTTCGTTCTACTAATCCCAGCTAAAAAGAAGCCAACCCTCACGGCAGGCTTCTGAATATGGTACGAATTCTCTATCCTCTCTCTCCCTCACGTGTTACACCATCCGGAGCATTTCTTCCTGTACTGGCACCACGAGCATTGCATCCCGGGCTGGGGATGGAAATGTTCGGTAGTGATGCCTTCGTACGCGATTTTGTACAGGTCGGCGACGCGCTGCTTGCGCTGATCGTCAGCGGGTGGAATCTTGACCCGGATCACTTGGGGTGTCTTCGTTTTGACCAGGTAGATCAGATCCAGTGACGGAGGCGTGTCTCCCGTGGCTTCTTCGATCATCATCTGGTAGGTGACCAGCTGAAGTTCGTAATCAAAGGCTGCATGCCCGGTGTCCGGTTTGGCGGCAGCAGACTTGTAGTCCACTGCCGTCAGGTCGTGCTGGACGAGGTCGATGACGCCTCGCACGGGAACCGGCAGGCCGGGAATGGTAGCCGATAAACCGACTTCCACCCCCAAGGGCATCTGTGAAGAAACTTCGTCAGAGTCCATGTAGGCTTTGACCGTGTTCCATGCGCAGGAACGCACTTTTTGTCTCGTTTCTTCGTCGGCGTAGTCCACCAGCCCTTCCGTCTTCTCCAGCTCCAGGAAGTGGGTGGAGAAGGCTTCTTCCATGGCCGTCTCGCTACTGTCCTCTCCCCGCCACCGGGCGAGGTTGAAGGATTGGAGTGTGGCGTGGATGGCCTTGCCGACATGCAGGGCGACCGTTGTCGGTTTCCGTATCTGCGCCACCCTCTCGAAGAAAAAGCGCAGGGAACACGACAAGTACGATTTGACCGAAGAGGGAGACAGATAGTCCGGGCGTATGGCAGAAGTAGGAGAAGCTTCCGAAGGAACCTTCTTCACCAATGCGATAGCCGGGTGCAGGGAGGATGAACGTATTGGCCGGATTACGGGAGCAATCATAGGTCAGTACGGGTTGGAGTTACCGGCATAGGCCGTAGCGGGACGACGGGTGTAGTTGCTCCTGCCTGATGCCGAGCGTTTGGATGTCGAGCCGGAACGATTCATCAGTTCGTCGATCAGCCCGGAGGCCTCCATGCGGTTGAGCATGGCAACGACCTTGTTGAATCTCCGGGCAGACAGTTCGTTCAGGGCAGTGTCATCCAACCCGGCCTTTCCGGCCAGTCCCAGGATGAGAGACTGTTGCTTTTCCGAGCATTTCCATGCGGGAACGGTTGCAACAGAGGTCTCGGGAGCGCTTGCAGGCGGCGTTTGTCTCACGGATGATGTGGATGTCGTCTGTGGACTGAAAGCCCCGGGAACAGACGTTTGAGCAGTTTGTGAGCCGTAATGTTCGTCTGGGACGAATCCGACTTGTTGGATTTGAGCATCGACGGCAGTCTGAAGGGAGCCGTAGAGGCGTTCGGTTTCCGCAGCCAGTTCGGATGTGTTGCTGATTTCGGTTTCGATGGATACCTCGAACTGGTGGGAGGAATACCCTGGCAGTCCGAGGCGTTTGCTGTAGTTGGCGATGAGTTTGATTGCCATGATGGTTGTTTCTTTCTTGTTGATGGGTAGATACAGTAAAGCCGCCATGCCCGAGGTAGGGAGCATGGCGGCTTTTGTGAATAATGACAGGCAGGTAAGTTCCTGTGTCTGGTATATATGACGGGAGGGAAGGTGTTATTTCAACGCTATTTCCTAGCCTCTGCCTCTCGCAGTACTTTTACACAACTCGTATTTCCATATTTTGATTCATTAGCCAAAATGAGAGCCGTCTTCCCGTCCTTATCTTTCGCACTTACATCAGCTCCAGCTGCTAGTAATGCCTTCACACATTCTGCATTACCCCCTCGCCAAACCGCTAACATAAGAGCCGTCTTTCCATCCTTATTTTTTGCATTTATCTTTGCCCCGGCTATTAGCAATTCTTTCACACATTCCGTATTACCCCACATCGCAGCCTTCATAAATGCCGTTTCCCCATCCTCGTCTTTCACATTGATGTCAGTCCCAGCAGATACCAATGCCTTTACGCATTCCGTATGCCCATTCCCGGCTGCTACCATGAGAGCCGTCTTGCCATCTTCTCCCTTCGCATCTACACGCGCTCCGTCCTTGATCAATTCCGTTACCCAATCGATATTCCCCTCTTTGACAGCTTTCATGAGAACCGTATTTCCTTTCGAATCCCTCTTGTTAGCTTCCGGATTATCGGATTTTCCACATGAGGAAAGGAGTAAGGTGGGAATCAACGCAAGAACGGCAACGCGACCGATTCGATATATTTTTGTATTCATATGTTTATGTGTTAGAATCTGTTCTTTCTGGTTACCACTTCATCGGGGCTGGTGTGGTTTCATTGTGCTTTCTATGATAAGCAACCGGGTTTGCCAGCCACCATATGCCTTGAATGAGAGCAAGGATGAATTCGGAAATCCATAAAATCCCAAGCGCCGGATTAGGATTAATGAATGCAGCAACAATGATCATAATATATATGATCCCCCACCCCCAGCTTCCATTGTAGAATTTATGAGCGCCAACGGGCCACAGGAAAATAGCCAGCAAACCTGCAATGATGCTGCTTTTATGTCGCCCATGAGTATGGACGGAACGAACAGGTGCAGCCTGTGTTTCTCCTCCTTTCGCTCTGGAATGCTTCCGGAACGATCCAAAGCCTTTGAATATAAAAACTGCACCTATTAATATCAGAAAGCGCCAGAATCTCACTTGAGGCCATAAATTGATGCAGATCACAAAAACCACAATTAAACCGACTCCTATTGCCATATGTAACCATGCATCCTGCAGGAAGAGAGAGGTTTTCTTTTCCTGACCATTGTTCAGTGCAACGGGCAATGGTGGTAGTGTTGCAGTTGTTGGTGGAGACGGTGGAGCTACATACCAGGAGAACGCATCTTCACAAGCTTTCCATGTTGCCCAACCTGGAGTCCATACCAGGGAATTCGGCGGAAGCTTCCTATCCTGATATAGTTTCTTCAATTCTTCTTCCGAGAACGGTCCTTCCTGCGTACCATCGGGGCGTGTTATATGATAATCGTTCATGATTTTGCCAGAGTTTATCAGTCGCTTCCCTGATAAGAACCGTCATTGAAACATACTGAATTTCAGATTGTATGCATATACTTATGCACTTTCGCATTATGAGAGAAGCATGCGATATTACTTTATCGTACTATTGTCTTTTTGCATTGAAGACTCCGTATTGCTGTTCCATCCCAATAGAGATTCCATGCAAGGATGGATTTACCAAATAGGTTCCATTTATTTCTTCCCCGGTAATAACTCCTTCCCATTGGATACCTGTCATGGTGTCGTTATCGCCGGGAGAGGTGAATGTAATAGAATTCCCATTGGTCATGCCACTTATTTCACCACTACCTCCCAATTCATTACCTTTAATCGAAATATAACCGATAATTATATTATCATTTTGTTGTATACTTATTTCTATTGGAGCACTGCCCCCATATGTTGTATTTATACATACTCCTTCCCATATACCCGAAACTGCACCCCCAGTATTGGACTGCTCCATAAGATTTTCATTAATAACGGCTATGTAATCGGCTGGTATTGGTGGTGGTGCTATCGATATTGGCAAGGGAGGAGGTACTGCATACCAGGAGAACGTATCTTGACAAATTTTCCATGTATCCCAGCCGGGAGTCCATACCAGAGAGTCTTGCGGAAGCTTCCTGTTCCGGTAGAGTTCTTTTAATTCTTCCTCCGAGAACGGCCCTTCCTGGGTGCCATCGGGACGTGTTATATGATAATCGTTCATGATTTTGTCAGAGTTTACCAGCCGCTTCCCTGATAAGTGCCGTCATTGAAACGTCCCGAATTCCGGGATCGTGGTACTTCACCAGCTCCGCCACATTGCGGGCAAGGCATGCGGTATTGATTTGATTCCGTTCGATTCCAGAGAGCCCTTCCGCTGCCCGGCGTTACAACTCCACTTCCTCCACATTTTTTGCAGATCTCCATAACATTTCTTTCGTAGGAGTTATTGGCAGCACGAATCATCTGTTGCAATTGATAGTCCGAATTGTAGCCCCCGCCCGTATTGTTCTGTATCCAGGCATTTGATTCATATCGAGGAGCCGCAGGCTTCTTCGTACCAAACGAAAGGATGGCGACCATCAGCATCAGACCAATGACACAGACCGTATAATGGTTTACTCCGTGTATTTGTCCTTTCACCCGTAATACTCGTAAGCCCCACCGATGGATCTGATTCAGAATTTCATGGTTCTGCATCCAATCTGACAAGGTTCTGTATTTCTTTGTCGTCGATGCCTTCATTTCATCTGGAGAAAAGGCTTTCTCGTGTTGTTCCGCATGAGCAGACGATGTGTTCGAATGGGATGTCGTATCTTCTGAACCGGAATGTGGAGGAAGAGGCGGCAGCTTGGCGCTGGAAATAAACCATTCAAAGGCATCTTCACAGGGACGCCATTGAGCCCATCCTTCTGTCCAGACGTAAGACCCGGGAGGCAGAAGCCGCTGATGGTAGAGTCCTTTTAGCTCGTCTTCGGAAAAAGGGCCCTCCTGTGTACTGCCGGGTTTGGCAAGATAATATGAAATCATGGGTATCAAAGGTGTGGATTCATGAACCGAACGAGAGAAAGCGCATCAGAGGAATAATGGCAACAGTCCTCCCAGGATAAGTATCGAAACAAGCATGAGACTCAGGGTGGCAAAGGAACGTTTCCATGAGCACTGGAAGTTCCGGGCAACCACAAGGATGACCAGGATTTCAACGAAGAGAAAGAGCCATGACTGATTCACCCAATTGCCAAGCATATCGAAAATGACCAGACCAACGCACCATGGGATCAATGTTTTCCGGTTTATTGTAGCATCCTTGGGAGAAAGCAGCACAATATACCCGTATAATAACAGGCCGGATATGATGCTGATGAAGAATGGAAACGAATCCGCAGGAGAAGAGACTTCCACGGTTTTCATGAATGCGTAGTATTCATCCAGTTCTCTCTGTGCTCTTGTATCCCCGGCATTTGCTTTCTGCTGTAAATGACCTGTCGACCATTCATTGTTGCTCTGAGCCATAGCAAGCTGCTGGCGCAGCGCATTAGCCTGGGCCGAATCACCCTTTCCCTCAGCTTCAGCAATAGCATTCTCCATCCGTAGGGCTCCTATAGCACGTTCCTTGGCTGTAGTGGCTCCTCCCATGTACTGCTGGTACAAGCGATTACCATACTGTTGCCTTGCCTGCGCCATAGACTTGTCAAAGTCATCATCCATTGCGGTTCTCTGCGGAGGAGCGCCGGGCTCATCTTGAGAAAACGCCTCAGGGGTATAAAGAAGGCAACAAAAACCCATCAGCAGAGCAGTAAGAATGCTCCTTTTTATCCCAAGTCTTTGTCTTTGGCGTACTGTATTCATTGTTATGTTTGTATTTGTGTGAATTTCATCCGGACAGAATCTTGCCTTCATGATAAGATGCTAAAAAAGTTAGAGCCAAAATACCGCAAAGAGTGACGTAAGAATATTTCTATATCTCTACACCCAAAATTCCTGCTGCCAGAAGTCCTCCCACAAGAGAAATCCCCGTACTGATGCCTAGTACGCCGAACGATTTGCCCAGTGTGAAATTCAAGAGTTTGTGAGCTACCAGGACAATTGCCGCCAATTCCAGCAGGACGAGGAAATCGGAGCCTATCACGGCAAGAATGAGATCGACCACGGCGAATACAATGGCAATCGTCTTGAAGTCCTTGATTACCGCCGGTTCTTTATGCTCCGACAACCAGTAGAGCGCCAGAAAAAGAGCTACCCCGCCTATCCCGGAGCAGAGCAACGTAAACAGAATTTCCCTTCCGGGTTCTGTTTTCTGCAATTCCTGCGCGCCTCTTATGAAAATATAGGGATTGATTTCCGCCAGTATTGAAGTCGTAGTCATGAAACAGATGTATTGGTTGGTTGAAGGACATGCCTTTTAACCCGCTTCCAGTTGCGGCAGGCCAACGTTCGAATCCCGGAATCCGACTGGCTGATCAGGATGCCATGCACTGCCTGCTCCCGTTCCAGAACGGTGCGGCGTTCCTTCTCGGTGAGAGTACCGGGATGAACGACCTCGACGATCACAGGCGTCATCTTCCCGTCGGGGAAACAAACCATGCACCGGTGCTCTACCGTTTCCATCCCGTCCGGCCAGGTAATGACTCCGGCGCTTTGCACCTCCTTCAGGGAATGCCATTGAAACCCTTCCGATGAATCATTCCCATGGCAATCCGGATGACGGCAGTCCGCGCAGCGGTACCCCAGCGGCTCTCCGCATAAATCGTCCACCAGAACCTTGTGTCCGACAGCCAGCCCTCCCTGACGATCGGCCTCCAGACTCTGGACGACATAACGGTGCATGGCCCGTTCGACGAGCATCAGTTGATGGCCTCCGCATCGGGGACAGGTGAACTGGATGATACTTTTCATTGCCGGCATCTCGTTTACATTGCCTGTATATCTCCTTTTTACGATTTTAGTCAACATGAAAATCTCAGTTTAATCTCAAAAATAGGGATGTTATATAACCGTATTGCCATTCCTGAGCGATAGTGCTACATTCCGAAACATGGCGGGAGCGAATCAGGATGAGCTGAAAACGAATGTCAAGCTGTGGCTCAAGGCCAACGGTTTCGACTACGCATGGCTCGCCGAACGATGTTTCGTGACGGAAGCGACCGTCCGCAACTGGATGGCGAAAAAGCCCATTCCCGCCGCCAAGGAACACATCATCCGGGAACTCATCAAGCAGCTCCCGTTGACCCTTCCGAGCCGGGTGCAGGTGGAAGAGGAAACGCTGATTACCCTGAAGCTCGATCCGGATACCCGCAAGGTTCTTGAGAAAAAAGCCTTTGCCCAGGGAAAAACCCTGAAAGAGTTCCTGGCCGACGAAGTGCCGAGGCTCGGCAATCCCCCGCTTGCCTGATTGTATGGACGCCTCCGGCTTCGCATTGCCTCCGGGATCTCTGCTGGGCAATTACAAGTTGCTCAAGGCGCTGGCCCAGGGAGGCTTCGGCATCACCTACATCGCCTAGGACAGCCAGCTCAGGCGCAACATTGTTCTCAAGGAATGTTTCCCCCTGGGGTTGTGCAGCCGGGATTCGGATACGGGAGAGATCATCCCGTTGCCTCATACGTCCCGGCAGGCTTACCGGACGGCTATGGATTCACTCCGCAAGGAAGCGCAGACGCTGGCTTCCCTGAACCATGAACGCATCGTCCGGGTCTACGATGTCTTCGAGTCCCATGGCAGTATCTTCTACGTGATGCCGTGGCTGGAGGGCGGTTCGCTGCGGGAACGCATGGACGAAGCCGTTTCCGGGAAGAGCACGATCACCCCGGAGCAAGCCGCCGAGTGGCTTCTGCTCCTGCTGGATGGGCTGGACTATCTGCATGGCAAGGGGATTTATCATCGCGACATCAAGCCCGGCAACATCCTCTTTGATGAACGGGGGTTGCCTGTGCTGATCGACTTCGGGGCGGCGCTCAACAAGCCGGAAGTGACCTGTACGATTACTCAGGGAGAGTTCTCGTATGCCTATGCCTCCCCGGAACAAATCACCGGGAAAGGAGCAATCGGCCCATGGACGGATTTCTATGCATTGGCCGATACCTGGTACGAGTTGATCTCGGGAATTTCCGTCGAACCGGCCGACAGGAGGCTGATGCGGGATGATGTCGTCCCGCTCTCGGCCATGGCTCTTTCCCAGCCATGGCCCCGGGAACTGCTGGCATCCATTGACCGGAACCTGCGGCTCAGTCCTGAAGAGCGTTGCCAGACAGCCGGTCAGTGGAAGGAATGGCTGCAACAGGGGAAACCCGGAGGATTACGGAAAACGGGAGCTTCCGGAAAATCCGTTTCCTACGCAGTCACTGTTGCCGTCATCATTCTTGTACTTGCCGGCGTATGGCTATGGCAACAGTCGTCCCAGACTGACGTCCCTTCTTCTGCATCCCATCCGTCCGAACAATGGGCAGCCAGGTCATCTCAGGAATTCAAGGACGCCCTGTACAGAAAAATCTGTGCCTACTACAAACTGGATGACTACCTTGGCAAGGCGAAGGAATACGAACGAAAAGTCGAGACAGTACAACGCCAGTGCCTCAAGGAGATGGATGAATTGAAACAGGAGATGGAAAAGGAGATTCTGTCCCTTGCGACCTACAATGACGCCATGGATTTCCTCGACATCATCGGGAAGAGACATGATGCATTGATGAAAAAATGGGGGGCAACCTGTGATGAACTGAATAAGGGGTATCTCAACGAAGTCATCTCGCCCCTGTCAAATATCACTGATAATGTCATTGCCGCCTATCCGGCTGAAACCAGGGAGGAAGAACTATTGCTTCCTGCCATGGAAGACAGGATTCAGAAAGAATGCAATGATGCGCTAGTGGCAGCGTTTTTCTGGGAATTGAATGATGTTATCAGTAAGGACTCCACGGATCAAATGAGCTTCCTGATGAACATGGCCCAGAAACGGGCACAAGAATTACCCGTTTCTCAAGAATGACGATGCATCAAGAATCCATTGTCAATAATAGGTGACAGAGGATCAAAAAGTGTGGGAATAGAATGCTGACGCGTTCTTTCGGAAAAAACACACCACACATTCCCAAGCTTTTAACAGCCTGGAATTGAAAATTACTTGCGGCCTTTCTTGTTCTCCAGCCTTTTGATATCTCGCTCCAGTTCTTTCACATAGTCCTGTTCCGCCTGGTGTTCAACCTCCAGCCTGCGGCGCTCCTCATAAAGCCGGTATTGCCCCCGGACATGTTCCCGAGCCTGTTTCATTGACCGGTTTCCCTTGCCTTTTAGTACACGCCTTCCCATGAGACGAAGCAGTTCGTTAAGCTTGTCTTCCCACTCATGCAGAAATATCTCACGGCGGTTCTTTGCCTGATCCTCGACAAAGTCCAGACACAGGGAGGTCAAACGATTGAAATCGCTGATTTCTTCCTCGTTAAGGTAGTTCTTTGCAACAGTGATATCACTGGCATGGATTCGGTCGCCAACCCAGCTGGTCAACCCCATGTTGGGCACTAATGCGTCAGCCCGCATCAGCATCAATTCCGCAGCACTGTGTCCGGTAATGGCATAGTGCAGTTTGTTCTGAATCGAGCTGAAAAACTCCGTCGTTTCCTTTCCGGACGGCACATAGTCAGCCGCCATGGCAAAAACATCCTTGATGCGCAGGTACATGCGCCGTTCGCTGGCACGAATGTCCCGAATACGTTCGAGCAATTCATCAAAGTAGTCCGGCAACGGTGTCGTTCCGGGAATCGGAGGGCTCTTCAAGCGTTCGTCATCAATGGCAAACCCCTTGATCATGTATTCCTTCAGGCGCTGGGTCGCCCATATGCGAAATTGAGTGCCCCGTATGCTATTCACCCGGTAACCGACGGAAATGATCATATCGAGGTTGTAAAAAGTGATGGAACGTCTAACCTGACGCATACCCTCCTGACGAACTTGTAAGAAATCCTTACAAGTTCCTTCCCTTTCAAGCTCAGCATCTTCGTAGATATTCTTCACGTGCATGATGATGTTTTGCACGGATGTCTGAAACAGTTCGGCCATCATCTGCTGGGTCATCCACAATGTCTCATCATGGATGCGAAGATCCAGACGGATGTTGCCATCCGGAGAAGTATACAATAACAGCTCTCCGGGAACCGGGGTTTCGTCTTCTGTCGGCAGATGGGTCATACCTTGTTTTCTTTTCGATCAATCCATATTGCAACCCGAATAACGGCAGTCATTCTGGAACAACAAGCCCAATGGAGCATAGCAAAACCGGCATGCATGCAAAGCTCAAAGCTCACATCATCCGACGACTCCCATCAAGAGGCGTCGCTCCCATGGGAACATTTCTCGAAATAACTACAGCCGCTATTTTAGGAAAACGCATAAACTTGAAATAGACAAGCAGGTTATTTTAGGTTAATCATAGCCATATGAAAAGGGAGCATACGGGAGACTACGAGATTACGGCAGTGGCGGGAGAACGGGTGAAGGCGTTTATTCCTGCGCCGTTGCCGCCCGTCCCGGGAATAGATATCAGTCCCGAATTGCAGCAATCGCATGACCAGGCTCTGATTGCGGTCGGTGAGCTCAATTCCCTGACTTCTCTTTTGCCGGACTACTCACTTCTGTTGTATTCCTACGTCCGCAAGGAAGCCGTCTTGTCGTCAAGAATTGAAGGCACCCAGTCTTCACTGTCGGACTTGCTGGTGTCGGAAATGGACGGGATTCCCGGCGTTCCCCTGGAAGATGTTACGGAAGTCAGCAATTACGTTGCCGCCATGCAGTATGGCCTGGACAAGATCCGGGAAGGCCTACCCCTGTCGTTGCGGTTGATCAGGGAGATGCACGAAGTCTTGCTAAGAAAGGGACGGGGAGAAGGCAAGAATCCTGGAGAGTTTCGTACAAGCCAGAACTGGATCGGCGGAACAAGGCCGGGCAATGCCGTTTTCGTGCCGCCTCCTCCTCACCGGGTCATGGAATGTATGGGTAAGCTGGAACTGTTTATTCATGATCCCGCGCTCCCATTGCCCGTTCTCATCAAGGCGGCTCTGGTACATGTGCAGTTTGAGACCATTCACCCATTCCTTGACGGAAATGGTCGCCTGGGACGTTTGCTGATCACCCTGATGCTTTGCGATTCCGGCATCCTGAAAGCCCCAATTCTATACCTCAGCCTGTTCTTCAAAGTCCACCGTCAGGAATACTACCGTCTTCTCAGCGACGTAAGATCAACAGGGGACTGGGAAGCGTGGCTCTCCTATTTCCTCGAAGCTGTAACACTGACCTCCCAGCAGGCAGTGACAACCGCCAGACAAATTGCCCGGCAAATATCCGACGACCGGAAGATCATTGAACAAACAGGTCGTTCCTCGGCAACGACATTGCTTATTTTCGAATGTTTTACACGAAAGCTGATTGCCGACAGCAAATACATTGTTGCGGAAACCTGCCTGAGCCCGGCTACCGTTAACAGCGGTTTGACAAGGCTCCAGAAACTGCACATCGTT
>OMEV01000752.1_pt1 | contig 18888 bp, 15 predicted proteins | sample 1645491 | NCBI WGS metagenome assembly OMEV01 (sample SAMEA103958122, study PRJEB25191) | human gut metagenome | biome: human-associated habitat [ENVO:00009003]; feature: intestine environment [ENVO:2100002]; material: feces | place: Germany | collected 2013/2015
GCATACCAAACAATTCACTGCTTCGTGAGTTTGTAGGAGGAAGCTGCTTTAATGTTTAAAACTAAAAAATCCCGCTCGCAGTATTTATGGTCTGCAAAAGGCAGACTGCATCATATACAACAGCAATAATAGTTACCGGGAAATAACAAAATGCAACTGAGATATCTCAGTTGCATTTTTAATGGTGCACCTTGCGGCGCACGTTACTAATAAGTTATTTTACGAAACGCCAATAGGCTTTAGATTATTAAAATACGCAGGACGATAAGCCGGGTTATGTCGTTGAGTGATCATCTATCTAGGACGCCTGTTGCCAGACGCCTCAAGCGACCTACCTAAAGCTGGCGGGCCACGTCAAAGCTTTGTTTCGGTCTTGCTTCGGATGGGGTTTACATGTGCCCTCCCTGTTACCAGTGAGGCGGTAGTCTCTTACACTGCCATTCCACCCTTACCACAAAAGTGGCGGTATATTTCTGTTGCACTGTCCTTAGAGTTTCCTCCACCGGCCGTTAACCGGCATCCTGCCCTATGAAGCCCGGACTTTCCTCACCTGCGGTCTTTCGACACCTGCAGCCGCGATCACCTGTCCTGCATATTTATTTAATATACCAAGCATTTTTCCAAAAATCAAGCCCTTTTACCAACTTTAATAAACGAAATATAAAATGTTTCTTAAAAGACGATAGGTCTATTGACGGTTTTTATCTTCAATATTATCTTAATAATGTAAAGAGCGATTTAAAACCTCAAATGCATAGCGTGGACACTGTATGAGGTAAGAATTTGGCTATAATGAAAATATAGGGTGAGGCGGTAATATGAGAGAAAAATTTATCAGATTTATGAATGGAAGAAACGGGATGGACGAGCTTGCAAGGGCTGAGTCATGGGTAGTAATGATATTACTTGTGGTTTCAATATTTACAAGGTCGGCGATACTTGATATACTGGCTATAGGACTGATGATACATATGTATTTTCGTGTATTTTCAAGGAATGTAAGCAAGCGCTATGCAGAGAATCAGAAGTTTTTAAATGCCAGGTATGAGTGGACCGTAAAGGCTGAGCGCAGGAAAAAGCGCTTTGCACAGAGGAAGCAGTACAAGTTCTTCAAGTGCCCTATGTGCAAGCAGGAGGTCAGGGTGCCAAGAGGACATGGCAAGATCTGTATAACCTGTCCGAAGTGCCGGGAGCAGTTCGTGAGACGCAGCTAGTACATCGAATAATAAGTAACCAGCCATATGACTTGCCTGATTTCCCATCTGCGGCGTTGTAGTCAATCGACGTAGCCACCGCTACGCCTCATTCCTCCGCCTTGCAGATGAAAATTCATTCTGCGTCATATAGCCAGAAACTTATTTTTCGATGTACTGGTACGTCAATATATATACCTGTACATAAGAGCATGGAGAAGAGAAATGTTTGGATATATAACTGTCAATAAGGACACCTTGTCCGAGGAAAATAAAAAAATATATCAAAGCTATTATTGCGGGCTGTGCCAGACAATGAAGTCGCAGTATGGCAGGCGTGCACAGATGGCACTAAACTATGACATGACTTTTCTCATAGTGCTTCTGACAGGCTTGTATGAGCCGGATAGTGTGACGCGGGAAGGATTTGTATGCAGCGTGCACCCTACGAAGAAGCGTACACTTCGCACCAATGAGATTACAGAGTATGCTGCAGCTATGAACATACTGCTGGCATACTACAATCTGATAGATGACTGGAAGGACGATAAAAGCCTGACGAAGAAGACATACGCAGAGATGCTGAAAAAGGACTTTGAGAAGGCCAAAAAAGGCTATCCGGTACAGGCTAAGGCGATAGAGGACTACATTGCAAGGCTTACAGAGTGCGAGAAGAGCAATGATACCAATATTGATGCAGTTGCGGGGCTGACAGGAGAGATGCTCGGCATACTTTTTGCGTGGAAGCAGGATGAGTGGCAGAAGGATTTGAAGGAATTTGGCTGCTACATGGGCAAATTTATTTATATAATGGATGCGTATGAGGACATAGGGGATGATGTGAAAAAGAAATCATATAATCCACTTATACAGCTCATGCATTGCTGCAATAATGACCAGGAAAAATTTGACAAATCCTGTCGGCTTATGATGACATCTATGCTTTCAGAGGCAGCAAAAATATTTGAGAGGTTGCCAATTCTCTTACATGCGGATATAATCAGAAATGTTCTATACTCCGGTGTGTGGAGCAAGTATGAGTATATTCAGATGAAGAAAAGGAAGAAACATAAATGATAGATCCATATCAGGTGCTCGGTGTCAGCCGCAGTGCAAGTGACGATGAAATAAAAAAAGCCTACAGGAGCTTAAGCAGAAAATATCATCCTGATGCCAATATCAACAATCCTAACAAGGATCAGGCTGAGGAGAAGTTTAAGCAGGTGCAGCAGGCATATGACCAGATAATGAAGGAAAAGCAGTCCGGTGCTGCCGGAGCCGGTGGATATGGTGCGGGAAGCAGCAGCTCATACGGCGGCAGCTCCTATGGTGGAGCATATGGTAGTGGACCGGGAGCAGGTGATCCATTTGGAGCAGGTGGACCGTTTGGTGGTTTCTATGGCCGCTATACCTACAATAATGCAGGCAGCAGTGCACAGGATGACAATCCAAAGGTGCGTGCAGCAGGCAATTTCATCAGCAACGGCTACTACAATGAGGCACTGAAGGTGCTTGAGGAGGTACCTTTTGCTGAGAGACGCGGAAGGTGGTACTACTACAGTGCTGTCGCAAACCAAAAGCTCGGAAACACAGCGACAGCCATAGAACACATACAGCGAGCTGTGTCGCTTGAGCCAAACAACATGCAGTACCGCCAGTTTATGCAGATAATTGAAAATGGTGGCTCGTGGTATTCGGATATGGGAGACATATACGGACGCCCTAGTGGCAGGGGCAGCGAGTGCTGCAGTCTGCTAGCCACATTCCTTTGCTGGCAGATGTTCTGCTGCTAGATGTCAAGCTTTTCTGATGTTACAGATGGAAATTCATGCAAGTTATTGTGCTGGTTATTTGCAGAACGATGGACTGGTATATTAATCTGTGCAATTATTCTGAATAGTTACCTGAAAAATAAAAGATGCGGTCATACGACCGCATTTTTTATTTATGGACATGAGTAACTATTCAGATCCACACATATATGAGCAAAATCAGCTGCGCAGCAATGGCTGTATTATTCCATAGAATCCGGAATACCATCATGATCCAAATCTGCCATGTCTGCTCCGTGTGCACCGATATCCACAGTGTTTAAGGTGCGTCTTTTAAGTCTTGCGGCTTCAGACTGCTTTAGCAGATAGTTCTTTATCTCGCGTGAGTGCTTTACGTGAACGAGCTTAAGCTCAGGGTTTGTAACGTCGCCTGTGTAGCAGACTATGGTGCCGAGCTTAAAAATGCGCTCCATCAGTGATGTGGTAAGCTTTACATCAGCTACCTTATACATGTAGCAGTCATCCTCTGTGGTGCTTAAGAGTCCGGACTCTACAGTGATAAAGGACGGTGTGACGGTATATTTTGTGAAAGTCCACGGCAGACCGAGAAACAGCAGTCTCTTTCTCTCTTTAAAGATTACAGCATCGTCATCATCGATTGCGCCGGCGGTGGTGTTTTTGATTTGTGATTCATTTACAGACATATTATTCTCCTTTTTGATGTTGAAATTGTCGTAATTGTATGAAAACTTCACTACAATTACTAAGCATTCAGAACAGTTGCATTCTGACATATATTCTACAACAAAAAAGTGTAAAAGCCAACTTGAATATTGTGCTAAGTTATTATATGATAGAAAAAATGTAAAAAAAATTGTTACGCGAAAAAGAATGGAGGCAAATTATGCGTCACTTAATGAGTCCGTTGGATTTTTCTGTAGAAGAGTTGGACAAGCTTCTGGATCTTGCAAATGATATAGAGGCTCATCCTGAGAAATATGCACACAAGTGCGATGGAAAGAAGCTTGCAACCTGTTTTTACGAGCCAAGCACAAGAACCAGGCTTAGCTTTGAGGCTGCCATGCTTAATTTGGGAGGCTCGGTGTTAGGTTTCCACAGTGCTGATTCGTCATCTGCGTCAAAGGGCGAGAGCGTTTCAGATACTATCAGGGTTATTTCCTGCTATGCGGATATCTGTGCCATGCGTCATCCTAAGGAGGGTGCACCGCTTGTGGCTTCAGAGAAATCGCGTATCCCTGTAATCAATGCAGGCGATGGAGGTCATCAGCATCCTACCCAGACACTTGCTGATCTCCTTACAATCCGTTCCATCAAGGGCAGATTGAATAATATCACAATCGGCTTTTGCGGAGATTTAAAGTTTGGACGTACAGTGCATTCACTGATCAATGCACTCATCAGATATGACAATGTGAGGATTGTGCTTATCTCGCCTGAGGAGCTTAAGGTGCCTGACTATGTGCGCGATGATGTGCTTCGTGCCAACAATATCGAGTTCAAGGAGGTAGAAAAGCTAGAGGATGCCATGGGAGAGCTTGATGTGCTCTACATGACACGTGTCCAGAAGGAGCGTTTCTTCAATGAGGAGGACTATGTGCGTCTGAAGGATTTCTACATTCTGACAAAGGAGAAGATGGAGCTTGCAAAGGATGATATGATTGTACTTCATCCGCTCCCACGTGTGAATGAGATTTCTGTTGATGTGGATGATGACCCGAGAGCATGCTATTTCAGGCAGGCACAGTATGCGGTTTACGTGCGTATGGCGCTTATTCTGACATTGCTTGGATTGGCTGAGGACTAAAGGAGGATAATATGCTGAATATAAGTGGAATACATGAGGGCTTTGTGCTCGATCATATCAAGGCAGGTATGAGTCTTCAGATTTACAGGGATTTAAAGCTTGACAAGCTCGACTGCACAGTTGCAATCATAAAGAATGCAAAGAGCAGCAAGATGGGCAAGAAGGATATTATCAAGGTAGAGTGTCCGATAGAGTCATTAGACCTCGATATCCTTGGATTTATCGACCACAATATCACTGTAAATGTGATAAAGGGTGACAAGATTGTGGACAAGATGGAGCTTAAGCTGCCTCATCAGGTGAAAAATGTCATCAAGTGCAAAAACCCAAGATGCATCACTTCAATTGAGCAGGAGCTTGACCAGATTTTCGTGCTTTCCGATGAGAAAAACGAAATCTACCGTTGCAAGTACTGCGAGGAGAAATACGAAGGAGTTAAATAGTATCAGTTATGTATGCCAACGTGATTGTGGATATATCCCACGAAAAACTGGATAAGACATTTCAGTACAGCATCCCGGATGAGATTTTATGCGACATCCGTCCGGGTGTGTGCGTGGATATTCCATTTGGCAGCCGCACTATCACAGGCTATGTGATTGAGGTCACGGATAAGCCTGAGTACGACCCGGCAAGGACAAAGCCTCTTATCGGGATAAAGGCAGACTCTGTGGCTGTGGAGGCAAAGCTCATCGCACTTGCGGCATGGATACGGCGCAATTACGGCTCTACCATGAATCAGGCGCTTAAGACTGTTATACCTGTAAAGAAGCAGGCTAAGGAGCAGGTGAGCCGCAGTATTGCACTGAAAATAGACAAGGTAAAGGCAAGGGCGCAGCTTGCGCTTTGCGAGGCAAAAAAACAAAAGGCAAAGGCCAGGCTGTTTCGTGCGCTGATCGATGCTGATGATGGGGCGCGCCTTGAGTATTCCTTTGTGACAGGCAAGCTGTCGGTGTCGGCTGCCACTATTAGAGCGCTTGAGCAGAGCGGCTTTATCGAGGTCATCACACAGAGCGGCTACAGAAATCCTGTGGAGCATATGAGTGTGGACACCTATGATAAGGTGCTGAATGCCGCGCAGCAGAGTGTGGTTGATGCGATAGAAGGTGACATTGCCGCCGGTCTTAGAAATACTTATCTGATTAAGGGCGTTACCGGAAGTGGCAAGACAGAGGTGTACATGGAGCTTATAGCACACTGTATACAGTCCGGGCGTCAGGCGATTGTGCTGATTCCCGAGATTGCCCTTACTTACCAGACCGTGATGCGTTTTTTTGCAAGATTTGGGAACAGGGTTTCGATAATCAATTCAAGACTTTCAAATGGTGAGCGTTATGACCAGTTTGAGAGAGCTAAGAATGGTGATATTGACATCATGATTGGCCCGCGGTCGGCGCTGTTCACACCTTTTTCAAATTTAGGACTTATCATAATAGATGAAGAGCACGAGAATTCATACAAGAGCGAGTCGGTGCCGCGCTATCATGCCAGGGAGGTGGCGATAGAGTACGCGCGCATGTCCGATGCTATTGTGGTACTTGGCTCTGCAACACCGTCGGTGGATAGCTTTTACAAGGCGAAGACAGGCGTTTACAGGCTTTTGGAGCTGGATAAGCGCGTGGACGACAGACCTCTTCCAAAGTGTGAGGTTGTCGATTTGAGGCAGGAGCTTCGTGAGGGAAACCGCTCGATTCTTTCCACCAGGCTTCAGGAGCTTATGGAGGAGCGGCTTCTAAATGGCCAGCAAACCATGCTTTTTTTAAATAGAAGGGGCAAATCGGCATTTATGTCGTGCAGAGCGTGCGGTTTTGTGGTAAAATGTCCTCATTGCGATGTATCACTCAGTGAACATAGCGGCGGAGTGATGGTCTGTCACTACTGCGGCTACAGACAGCCGGTGCCTAAGGTGTGTCCGAGCTGTGGCTCGAAGTACATTAGCGGCTTTAAGGCCGGCACGCAGAAGATAGAGGCGATGGTGGCAAAGCGTTTTCCACAGGCGCGTATACTGCGCATGGATTATGATACCACGAGGGCGAAGGATGCGTATGAGAAGATTCTGCAGGCATTTTCCAATCATGAGGCCGATATACTTATCGGTACGCAGATGATTGTAAAGGGGCATGATTTTTCAAATGTCACGCTGGTTGGTGTGCTGGCGGCGGATATGTCACTGCATGTGAATGATTTTCATGCGGCGGAGCGCACCTTTGCTCTGCTGACCCAGGCGGCAGGGCGCGCCGGCAGAGGAAAGCTGCCCGGCAATGTGGTTATCCAGACCTACGACCCTGACCACTATGCCATCCGGACTGCCAAAGAGCAGGATTATGAGGCTTTTTACGATAAGGAGATAGAGTACAGGAGGCTTATGCATTATCCGCCTGTATGGAATATGCTTTTAGTCCATGTCACATCACCTGATGAGAGTGAGTGCGCCAGCATGTCACAGCAAGTGTACGATATAGCGTCGCAGATGATATCGCATGCAGATGAAAATCAAAGCCCTGATGATAGGCATCAGATTCAGCTCATCGGTCCTGCGGATGCGACCATCGCCAAGGTAAATGACATATACCGCAAGGTGATTTACATGAAGACATCTGACTATGTGGCGCTCATTTCCATAAAGGATGGCATAGAGCAGGCTGTGAAAGCTGATACGGCAATGAAACATGCTAATATCTCATTTGATTTCAATCCGATGAGTGGATTTTGATAGATATAGAAGGAGGCAATTATGGCACTTAGAACTATTAGAGTGGAGGGAGACCCTGTACTTGGCAAGGTCTGCAGAGAGGTTACGGAGGTGACTCCAAAGATAGTAACACTTATTGATGATATGCTTGAGACTATGTATGAGGCCAATGGTGTAGGACTTGCCGCACCACAGGTTGGCATATTAAAGAGGATCGTTGTTATCGATGTGGGCGAGGGTCCGATCGTGATGATTAATCCTGAAATTATCGAGTCTGACGGGGAGCAGACCGGCGATGAGGGCTGTCTTTCAGTACCGGGAAAGGCCGGACAGGTGACCCGCCCGAATCATGTAAAGGCCCGCTTCATGGGCGAGGATATGAATGAGTATGAGATAGAGGGAGAGGAGCTTTTGGCCAGATGTATCTGTCACGAGCTTGACCATCTCGACGGACATCTCTATGTGGAGAAGGTTGAGGGCGCACTTCACGATGTGACATATGAGGATACACAGGAGTAATCATTAGGATGACATTTGTTATCTGAGCTTGGAAAATATCTGGGAGGCAGTAAGATGAGAGTAATTTTCATGGGAACACCGGACTTTTCGGTGGGAACACTTGAGGCAATTATAGAGGCAGGACACGAGGTGGCACTGGTTGTCACACAGCCCGACAAACCAAAGGGCCGCGGCAAGACAATGCAGTATACACCGGTCAAGGAGTGTGCGCTTTCGCACGGTATTGAGGTATTCCAGCCGGTTAAAATAAGAGAGACTGCTAATATAGAGTATCTCAGAAAGTTTAATGCAGATATAATAATTGTGGTTGCTTTTGGACAGATTCTGTCAAAGAGTATTCTTGATATGCCTCGATACGGCTGTATCAATGTGCATGCTTCACTTCTGCCAAAGTACAGAGGTGCGGCTCCTATCCAGTGGGCTGTGATTAACGGTGACGAGTTTACAGGTGTCACTACCATGAGGATGGATGAGGGCGTCGATACCGGCGATATGATTGCAAAGAGTACAGTCAGACTCGCACCTGATGAGACCGGCGGCAGCCTGTTTGATAAGCTCTCAGCAGAGGGAGCAAAGCTGTGTGTGGAGACCATGAAGATGATAGAGGATGGCACTGCAGAGTATACTCCTCAAAACAGCGAGGAGGCCACACATACATCAATGATCAGTAAGGAGCTTGGCTTTATCGACTGGACAAAGCCGGCTGTTGAGATTGAGAGGCTTATAAGGGGGCTTAATCCATGGCCGAGCGCATACACCCACTTAAACGGTAAGACATTTAAGGTGTGGAGTGCAAAGGTGATTGACGGCAGCGATGATTATGAGCCGGGCTGTATTTATCATATCGGAAAAAATGATATGTATGTACAGACAGGAAAAGGAGCATTATCTTTAGTAGAGGTACAGCTCCAGGGCAAGAAGCGCATGGATACAGGTTCATTTTTGAGAGGCTGTCATGTTGAAGAGGGCTCGTTCTTCACATTATAGTTATTCATTATAAGTAACTATTGACAAACTACTATACGCATTATAATAAGCAGCAAGGAGAGATGATACATGGGATATTATTACTGGGATCCGACATATATACTCGTTGTGATAGGTGCAGTGATATGTATGATTGCATCGGCAAGAGTTAAAGGTACATTTAATAAATACTCGCAGCTAAGAAGCATGTCAGGCATGAATGGCGCACAGGTAGCTCAGAGAGTGCTTCAGGCGGCAGGCATATATGATGTGCAGGTGCGTCATGTGTCAGGCAGTCTGACGGACCACTATGATCCGCGCACCAAAACAGTGAATTTATCTGATCCTGTGTACAATGCCACATCGGTCGCAGCACTTGGCGTAGCAGCCCATGAGTGTGGACACGCTATACAGCATGCAAAAAGCTATGCACCTCTTTCAATCAGGAGTGCACTTGTGCCTGTAGCCAATTTTGGCTCAATGCTTGCATGGCCGGTCATACTTATCGGCTTATTATTTAACACACGCTCGTCAGGGCTTATTATTGATATAGGCATATTGCTGTTTTCGGCAGCAGTGCTTTTCCAGCTCGTGACATTGCCGGTAGAGTTTGATGCTTCAAGACGTGCGCTTGTCATGCTTCGTACACAGGGCATACTTGCAGATGACGAGCTTAAGTACACAAGAAGGGTGCTCAAGTCAGCGGCACTTACCTATGTAGCCAGTGCGGCGGCTGCTATTTTACAGCTCCTTCGTATAATACTCATCACAAACGGACGCAGACGGGACGACTGATACTGTTTTAGCTGCAAGTAGGTTAAACTATATGACATCGAATAAGAATATAAATAATCATAGTAAAAATAATCATAATAATAAAAATAGCCAAATAAACAAAAATAATATACCGGGCAGACCGGCAAAATCAAATGTGGCAGCGCATAATGAGCACTCTGTAGATACGCGTGAGCTTGCCCTTGAGATGCTTATTGAGATTAATGAGCGTGGAGCATTTTCGCATATCGTGCTTCGTAGTGTGCTTGATAAGTATCAGTATCTGTCAAAGCAGGACAGAGCCTTTATGACAAGGCTTGTTGACGGCACTATCGAGTATATGCTGCAGCTTGACTACATCATAGACTCTTTTTCAAAGACAAAGGTAAGGAAGATGAAGCCCTTCATCAGAAACCTTCTTCGCATGAGCGTCTACCAGATAAAGTACATGGACGCGGTGCCGGATTCAGCTGTATGCAATGAGGCGGTGAAGCTTGCAAAGAGGCATAAGTTTGCACAGCTTTCGGGCTTTGTAAACGGTGTACTCAGAAATATTGCAAGAAATATAGATTCAGTACAGTTTGATACCTTAAGCATCCGATACTCTATGCCACAGTGGATAGTGGACAGATTTGTATCAGCATACGGAGAGAAGAAGGCAGAGGAAATTTTCAAGGCCTTTCACAGTAAGAGCACAATAAGCATCAGGACAAACCTGACCAGGTGTACTCCGGATGAGCTTCGCGCAATGCTTGAGGCAGAGGGTGTGACGGTCACAGCGGTTGATGAACTTGATTATGCGTTTGTTATATCTGGATTTGATTATTTGAATGGCTTGCAGAGCTTCAGAGACGGACTTTTCTATGTGCAGGATATCAGCTCCATGCTTGTTGCACAGACGGCTGCTCCAAAGAAGGGCGACTATGTGATAGATGTATGCGCAGCACCGGGTGGCAAGAGCACCCATATAGCTGAGCTTTTGCAGGGAAGCGGCCATGTGCTCGCGCGTGACCTGAGCGATAACAAGGTCGGTATGATTGAGGAAAATATAGAAAGGCATGGTCTTAAAAATATGTCGGCAGAGGTGTGGGATGCCACCGTACCTGATGCTGATTCGGCAGGAAAAGCAGATATACTGATTTGTGATCTGCCGTGCTCAGGGCTTGGAGTGCTCGGAAGAAAGAAGGACATCCGCTACAAGATGACACCTGAGTCTGTAGATGAGCTTGCCGCTCTTCAAAGACAGATACTTGATACCGTGCATACATACGTGAAGCCAAACGGAGTGCTCGTGTACAGTACATGTACGATAGATGAGGCTGAGAACGAGGACAATGTGAGGTGGTTTATTGAAAAGCATCCGGAGTTTGAGCTTGATAAGAGCTTTGCGGAAGGCACCGGAATGAAACAGATACTGCCCGGTGAGCATGGAAGTGACGGATTCTTTATTGCAAGATTTATAAAAAGCAAATTATGATATTAAAGTAAATCATGAATTAATAAATACAAATTGATTCGAATTAGTAGAATTATAAACAATAGTTAAATGCAGATTTAATAAAAATAATATGGGACAGATAAAAGAACAACTAACTGACATCAAATCAATGAATATGGACGAGCTCACAGAGTTTATCATATCGCTCGGAGAGAAGAAATTCCGTGCGAAGCAGATATATGAGTGGATTCATGTGAAGCATGTGGAAAGCTTTGATGAGATGACCAATATTTCAAAAAAGTTCATACAGGTATTAAAGGACAATGCAATACTCATCTCGCTAAAAAAAGAGGAGGTGCAGGTGTCAAAGCTCGATGGCACGAGAAAATATCTCTTTGCACTGGACGATGGCAATGTCATAGAAAGTGTGCTTATGAAGTACAAGCATGGAAACTCTGTATGCATATCTTCGCAGGTCGGCTGCAGGATGGGGTGCAGATTCTGTGCATCCACTCTTGACGGTCTCGTCAGGGGGCTTAGGCCGTCCGAGATGATTGACCAGATTTATCAGATAGGCAAGGACATAGGAGAGCGCATCTCAAATGTGGTTGTCATGGGCACAGGCGAGCCGCTTGACAATTACGACAATCTGCTGCGCTTTATAGAGCTTCTTACTGATGAAAACGGTATCAATATCAGCCAGCGCAATCTGACAGTTTCCACATGTGGTCTCGTACCGCGCATGAGACAGCTTGCAGATGAAAAGCTTTCTATCACGCTGGCGCTTTCACTGCATGCCTCCAACCAGGAAAAGAGAAAAGCTCTCATGCCGGTTGCAAACAGCTATGATATACATGATGTGGTCGATGCATGCAAATATTATTTTGCACAGACCGGCCGCAGAGTCACCTTTGAGTATAGCCTGGTAGGCGGAGTGAACGATACAGCCGAGGATGCAGCAGAGCTTTCGGCACTCGTACATGGCATGAACTGCCATATAAATCTGATTCCGGTAAACCCGATAAAGGAGCGCGACTACGTGCAGTCCAACAAGGGTGTTATAGAGGCTTTTAAAAATAGGCTTGAAAAAAACGGAATTAATGTTACTATTAGAAGGGAAATGGGCAGAGATATAGACGGTGCCTGTGGACAGCTTCGCAAGAAGCATATAGATAAGGAGAGAGGAATAAACTAGATGAAGACGTTTTCCATTACGGATGCAGGTGCTATTCGTGAGATGAATCAGGATTTTTATTTCTCGTCTGACACTGCAGTAGGAAATCTTCCGAATCTTTTCATCGTAGCAGATGGAATGGGAGGACACAAAGCCGGTGACTATGCTTCCAGATACACTATAGAGCGTGTGGTTGCATCGGTATCGAGAAATGCCGGGGATGAACCGGTATCCATCATCAAAGAGGCTATCAACAAGGCAAATGAGCTTTTGGTGGCTGAGTCTCGTGGGGATGAAGCTAAGCGTGGAATGGGTACCACATTAGTCATAGGAACTATTATAGGAAACAAGCTTTTTGTGGCCAATATAGGTGACAGCAGGCTTTATATTGTAGGTGGCACAGAGCAGATCAGACAGATTACCAGGGATCATTCACTGGTTGATGAGATGGTCAGGATGGGTGAGATAAATGCCGACGAGGCGAGAGTTCATCCGGACAAGAATATCATCACGAGAGCCGTCGGGGCAGCAGATCATGTGGAGGCAGATTTCTTTGAGGTCGAGCTATGTGAGGACGACAGGATTCTTCTGTGTACAGACGGACTTACCAATATGGTGAGAGATGAAGAAATATGCGATACTATTAGGCAAAATGATAATATCGAGACAGCAGCGTCACAGCTTGTCGCCATGGCCAATGCAAACGGTGGCCGCGATAATATCACTGTAATGATTATTAAACCATTTTAAGACGAGGTAATAACAGATGTTAGAGATAGGAAGTTTTTTATCGGATCGATATGAGATCCTAAGCAAGGTTGGCGCAGGCGGCATGTCAGATGTATACAAGGCAAAAGACCATATACTGAGCCGTTTTGTAGCTATAAAGGTTTTAAAGCAGGAGTTTTCGGAGGATAGTTCATTTGTGACCAAGTTCCGTGCTGAGGCACAGTCAGCAGCAGGACTTGAGCATCCGAATATCGTAAATATCTATGATGTAGGCAGCGAGAATGGTCTGTACTACATTGTCATGGAGTATGTCGAGGGTATCACACTTAAGACTTATATCGAGAAAAAGGGTCAGCTGTCATTCAAGGAGTCTGCAAGTATTGCAATCCAGGTGGCAAGGGGCATAGAGGCCGCTCACAATAAAAATATCATTCACCGTGATATCAAGCCACAGAATATCATTATTTCTACAGATGGCAAGGTAAAGGTGACAGACTTTGGAATTGCAAAGGCTACATCTTCAAATACAATAAGCTCAGATGTGATGGGCTCAGTACACTATGCATCTCCGGAGCAGGCAAGAAACGGCTTCGTCGATGGCAGAAGTGATATTTACTCACTGGGAATCGTAATGTTTGAGATGGTTACAGGCCGTGTGCCGTTTGACGGTGATACCACAGTGGCAGTTGCACTGCAGCACTTACAGGAGGAGATTGCAAGGCCAAGCATCTACGCACCGGATCTGCCGATCAGCTTTGAGAAAATCATCTTAAAGTGTACACAAAAGACACCGGATCGCAGATACCAGACTATTGAGGAGCTTCTCACAGACATAAGGCGCTCTCTTGCGCATCCTGATGAGGATTTTGTCACAATAGCACCACTCGTTGACGGTGGCAAGACCAAGGTTATAAGCCCGGATGAGCTTGACAAGATAAAAGAGGGCAGAGGTGTCGCAGAGGACTTAAACGATGATGATACCGATGCAGATAATGATGATGAGTATGCTGACGGTGAAGACGATGATGATGAATATGATGAGTCACTCTTAGACGACGATGATGACGAAGAAGACGATGACGACGGCAAGCTTTTAAATCCAAAGATGGATAAAGCAATCACAATCATGGGTATAGTAACAGCCGTAATCATTGTAATAGTTATCATATATCTTGCACTTTCAGTGGCAGGAGTGTTTAAGTTTGGCGGCAAAAAGAACTCAGAGTCACAGCAGACAGAGTCACAGACACAGACCGAGTCTGAATCAGAGTCAGAGACACAGACTGAGACAGAGGGCCAGATGATTGACATCAGAGGCATGTCAGTGGAGGATGCTCAGAAGGCAGTAGACCGCTTAAAGCTTGACCTCACAGTATTTGCATTTGAGACAAAGCAGTCAGATGGAAAGGATGGCACAATCCTTGAGCAGGATGTCAAGGCCGGAGATACAGTAAAGCGTGGTTCACAGATTAATGTAGTTATCGCAGGAAAAGGTGATAGTACATCAGAGATGGTCAAGATACCAAGTGTAATCGGAAAGACCAAGAGCTCAGCAAAGAGTACACTCGAGTCAGCAGGCTTTAGTGTCACCTTCGAGTATGGAGATTACAATGACAGTGTAGCAGCAGATGTAGTAACAGCACAGTCACCATCAGCAAAGAAACAGGCCGCAAAGGGCAGCACAGTAACAGTCACCCTCTCACCGGGCCAGAAGCCAATCACCGTGCCAAACGTAGTAGGTGCCTCACAGTCACATGCAGAAAGCGCCCTCGCAGGAGCAGGGCTCAAGTACACCTACGCAGACTCACAGTATAGCGACACCGTACCAGCCGGCAGCGTAATCAGCCAGACCAAATCCGGTGAAACCGTAGCCGCAGGCACCACAATCACACTGACACTCAGTAAGGGTAAGCAGGAGATATCGACTAACGTAAGTAAGACGGTTAAGCTTGATGTCGGAGATGTTAATATCACAGGTGGTTCATATTCACTTGTGGGTTCTGACGGAAAAACTTATGCAAGCGGAAGTGATGTAACATCAACTTCAGTTACAGTAAGTGGAACAATGAACTGTAAAACAGGTACAGTAACGGTTACATGGCAGTATACAGAGCCTGTCAAGGATGAGAATGGAAATGTAACAGGTGAAAAGCCAGGAGAAAAAACGATTTCTGTACAAGTACCATAATTTGTATATTGTAAAATAAAATCATAATTTGATGAAAACGTGGATGGCAATACAAGGAAAGTGAGAGCATTCCCAGTATAAGGAAAACGAGCCGTAGCGCAGCTACGTCAAGTTTTCCGTATCGCCATCATATTTGTAAATATACACAATACACATATAGCGCATAAAGCAGCAACCCAATACATGTCCTTATTGTAGCCGCCGGATAGCACCCACGAAGTGGTGCAATCCGCACCCCACTCCCACACCAACCCGCGGACGAGAACCTGAACTCGCGGAGAAGGACTGTAGATAGCGGGGCAGACGTGTGTTCCGAGAAAAAAATATGAATTGCCCCGGGGTGCCATAAACCTACCGAGGAAAAAACGAGGCAGAGCAAGCCATAGCCTGTCCGTAGGAGAGCCCGGGGCTGGCTTCATATTTTTTAAGAGGAATATATGTCTGCCCCGCCACCCACACAACCTCAAAGCGCGGCATGCACCCCGCCGAAAGCGTGACTCCTGCAAATACAAAAGCACACAAGGAAAACCATGACAGGAAAAATTATTAAAGGAATTGCCGGTTTCTACTACGTCTATGTAGAAGAAACCAAAGAAGCAAAAGAAACTGCCACAGGCGGCACTCTCTACGAGTGCAAAGCAAAAGGCACCTTCAGAAAACAAAAGATAAAGCCGCTGGTTGGCGATATCGTCGACATAGCAGTCCTCGATGATGAAAAGCACATAGGCAATGTCGAGCGTATACTGCCACGGAAAAACGAACTTATCAGGCCGGCTGTGTCCAATATAGACATGGCCTTGGTTATTTTTGCATCCGCAAAGCCGGATCCCAATTTCAACCTGCTTGATAGGTTTTTGTGTATGATGGAGTACCAGCATGTCCCGGTTACCATATGCTTCAACAAAAAGGACTTAATCACACCTAAAGAGCAGCAGGAGCTTAAAAGCATATACGAGCCGGCTGGCTATAGAGTGCTTTTTACCAGCACGAAAACAGGTGAGGGCATAGATGAGATAAAGCACATTTTAGAGGGAAGGACGACCACGGTTGCAGGTCCCTCGGGAGTTGGCAAGTCATCTATCATTAACTGTCTGCAGGATGATGTGCAGATGGAGACCGGACATATAAGTGAGAAAATAGAGCGCGGAAAGCATACGACCAGACATTCTGAGATTATCCCGATAAAGGATGGCACGTATATCATGGATACACCCGGCTTCAGCTCGATGGATGTGCCGGGCTTTGAAAAGGAAGATCTGTGGACATGTTATCCGGAGTTTGTAGAATATGAGCCATATTGCAGGTTTCAGGGCTGCAGTCATATAAATGAGCCGGACTGCGGCGTGAAGGAAGCTCTTGCAGATGGGAAAATATCGCAGGTACGGTATGATAATTATAAGCTTTTATATGAGGAGCTTAAAAACAGACAAAAGTATTAATTTAAAGCATAATCAAACGGAGGAAAACATGAACTGTTTATCACCATCAATTTTATCAGCGGATTATTCAATACTCGGAGAGCAGCTTAAGCAGCTTGATGAGGCCGGAGCACAGTATGTGCATATAGATGTTATGGACGGCAGCTTCGTTCCCAGCATATCAATAGGACTGCCGGTCATAAAGACAATCAGAAAGTGCACAGAGCGCATGTTTGATGTGCATCTGATGATAGATGAGCCGGTCAGATATATAGATGATTTTGCGACAGCAGGAGCAGATATCATCACAGTCCATGCGGAGGCATGTAAGCATCTTGACAGGACAATCGAGGCAATAAAGGAAAAGGGCATACTGGCAGGTGTAGCATTAAATCCGGCTACTCCGCTCTCAGCCATAGAGTATGTGCTTCCTAAGGTGGACATGGTGCTTATCATGACTGTAAATCCGGGCTTTGGAGGACAAAAGCTTATTCCGTACACTGTAGACAAGGTGCGCGACTTAAAGGCGCTTCTTGAGAAAACCGCAAATAAGGCTGATATCGAGGTGGACGGTGGTGTTAATCTTGAGAACGTGGAGACACTGCTTGCGGCAGGAGCCAATATCATTGTTGCGGGAAGTGCGGTGTTTAGCGGAGATATAGAAGAAAATATAAAGGGTTTTCTGAATATCATGATGTAACAGATGCAGGTTAAAACAAAAATGCTTCCGGGGCTGTAGCAAATGTGGATATATTATTTATAAGAAGGTGGATAAAATGAGGTATTTGATTGTATGTGGTGGAAAAACAGATAAGGAATTCGGCTTAAAAGAGATAAAGACTGACGGAATAGATGTCATAATTGCGGCTGACAGCGGAATGGATTTCCTGTACGAAAACGGTGTCACGCCTGATATAATTGTAGGTGATTTCGATTCAGCCACGACAAAGGCATTGGAGTTTTTTGAGAGAAAGGGACAGACCGAGATACACAGGCTCAATCCCATAAAGGATGATACTGATACAGAGTATGCTATAAGACTTGCCATAAGAGAGGGTGCACGAAGCATAGTGATGCTTGGAGCAACAGGAAGCAGAATAGACCATGTGCTCGGCAATATTTCACTTTTGGGAATAGGATTGGAAAGTGGAACTGATATCAGCATTATCGATACAAACAACCGTATAAGGATGGCTGATAAGCCCGTAACCATTGAAAAATCAGCACAATATGGCAGGTTTGTCTCGCTTATAGCAGTGACAGACGACAATGAGGTGAGCCTTAGAGGATTTAAGTATCCTGTTACTGATTATTCCTTTGACAGATTTACATCGCTTGGCATATCCAATGAAATAATTGATGACCATGCAGTGATTGATATCCATAGAGGAAAATTTATCATTATTGAGTCAAAAGATTGACTTTTTAGGAGTTTTGGTCTACTATGGTTTTAGGATTATTTCGGAAAAGCCTGATTACAGGAGGATTGATATACACTGTGTCGGCTTTGGAACATGATGGGGTAATTAGATGATAGAGAAGTATTATAGCGGGGTAATCGAGCAGATTTACAATCGCATAGGAAAAGAGACTCGAAATATCGTAATGGCGAATTATAGCAATGATTTTTCGATTGAAAATCTTGAGGTTATAAGACGTTATCAAAGCAATGAGGATAACGTCTTTTTTGCATACAGTGAGTTCTCTTACAATACGCTGGTCGGAGCTTATGAGCCATTTTTGGACATCATATGCAATATGCACAGGCGCTTTATAGGCGGAAGCTTTGATGATTTCCAGAAGGAGTGCGGTGTGTACTATCTGCACAGACAGGTGTTAAACAGCTATTATGAGACAGGTGAGTGCTTCAGAGAGGAGACAGTGCTGTTAAATGAGGTGGCATATGAGCAGAGACGCATGACGATGGCCATAGCTGACATGCTCAAGAAGCTTTCTGAGGTGAAGCCTTTGATGATTGTGATAAACAGATTCCAGATGGCGTCTAAGAGTTCAATTGAGACCATCAAGTATCTGATTGACAATCCATGCGCCAATATCGGTATCGTGTTAGGTGTCAATGCCATAGTCAAGGGTACTGACAGTACTGTTGAGGTGTGGGATCGTATAGTTGAGTCGCTTGAGGACAGGAGCGCCATATACTATATAGGCAGTGCCGGACCGCTTAAAAATAACGTAAAAA